>RRZT010978480.1_pt1 | contig 10111 bp, 8 predicted proteins | sample 2165551 | NCBI WGS metagenome assembly RRZT01 (sample SAMN10456910, study PRJNA506462) | wastewater metagenome | biome: wastewater; feature: sludge; material: wastewater sludge; isolation source: wastewater sludge with Escherichia coli K12::gfp cells carrying plasmid... | place: USA: Moscow, Idaho ...
CCCTCGCTGTTCGCTCCGCGCTGCAGACTCCGCCTTCCTCCCTCGCTCACAAGACGAAGAGCGTGTCTTGCTCCCTCGGTCGTCCAGGCGGAGCCGCGCTACGCTCACGGCCGCTCGGGACGGTGTTGTCGTTCCCTCGCTGTTCGCTCCGCTTGACCTCGAGTGCACTTGAGCTTGCATCCTGGCTCCATGGAACAGCTCCGTGGCCCAACGTCCCGCATTAAGCCGGTGCGACTGTCAGTCCTCGCAGTTAGCGTGCCGGTATGAGCATGGAGTTCGCAGCCTGGAACTCGCTGTACCACATGATGACGGCGCAGCAGGACAAACGACCGTTCACCTGGGCAACGGTCAGAAGGATCGCCGCATTCGCCCGTCCGCACGCGCGGTTGCTGGTCGGCTTCCTGGTTCTCAGCGTGATCGGCGCGTTCCTCGCGGTGGCCACACCGCTGCTGGCCGGCCGGGTGGTCGACCTCATCTTCAACACCGCGCCGTACGCGCAGGTGCTGCAGATCGCCATCGCGATCGCCGTCATCGCGGTGGCTGAGGCCGGACTGGGTCTGCTACAGCGCTGGTTGTCGGCACGGATCGGGGAAGGGCTGATCCTCGATCTGCGGCGGTCGGTGTTCGACCACGTCCTGACCATGCCGGTCGCGTTCTTCACCCGGACCCGGACCGGCGCGTTGGTCAGCCGGCTCAACAACGACGTGATCGGCGCTCAACGGGCCTTCTCCGAGACCTTGTCCGGCGTGGTCAGCAACATCGTGGCGCTGGCCTTGGCGCTGATCGCGATGCTCGCCCTGTCGTGGCAGATCACCTTGCTGGCCCTGGTGCTGCTCCCGATCTTCGTCGTCCCCGCCCGACGGATGGGCCGGCGATTGGCCAGGCTGGAGCTGGAAGCTGCCAATCACAACGCGACGATGGGCAACCAGATGACCGAGCGCTTCTCGGCACCCGGTGCGACGCTGGTCAAGCTGTTCGCCCGGCCCGAGCGGGAGTCGGCGGAGTTCACAGTCCGGGCCACCCGAGTCCGTGACATCGGGGAGCGCAGCGCCATGGTGCAGACGGTGTTCATGACGGCACTGACGCTGGTCTCGGCGCTGGCCCTGGCACTGGTCTACGGCCTCGGCGGGTTCTACGCACTGCGCGGGTCGCTGGAGCCGGGAGCCGTCGTGGCGCTGGCGCTGCTGATCACCCGGCTGTACGCCCCGCTGACCGGACTGGCATCGGCACGGGTAGAGGTGATGAGTGCCCTGGTGAGCTTCGAGCGAGTCTTCGAGATCTTGGACCTCAAACCGCTGATCACCGAGTCGCCGGCTCCGACGCCGTTGCCCACCGGTCCGCTGTCGGTTGTCTTCGACGATGTCACCTTCGCCTACCCGGCGGCGGACAAGGTGTCTCTCGCTTCGCTCGAGGAGGTCGCGACGCTTGACACCCGCGGCGGCGTCGACGTGATCCACGACGTCAGCTTCGAGGTCGGTGCGGGTCAGATGGTCGCTCTGGTCGGATCCTCAGGGGCCGGCAAGTCGACTCTCGCGCAGCTGCTTTCCCGGCTGTACGACGTGGATGCCGGTGCGGTCCGGCTCGGCGGGGTCGATGTCCGCGAGCTGAGCTTCGCCGATCTCCGCCGTGCGATGGGCATGGTGACGCAGGACGGTCACCTGTTCCACGAGTCGGTCCGGGACAACCTGCTTCTGGCCAAGCCCGAGGCGAGTGAGGAGGAGCTCTGGACGGCACTGCGTCGCTCCAGGCTGGACGAGCTCATCGCGTCGCTACCCGATGGCCTCGACACGGTGGTGGGGGAGCGTGGCTACCGACTCTCTGGCGGTGAGCGGCAGCGACTGACCATCGCGCGGCTGCTGCTGGCCCACCCGCGGGTGGTGATCCTCGACGAGGCGACCGCTCATCTCGACTCCACCTCCGAAGCCGCGGTGCAGGCTGCGCTGGGCGAGGCGCTGGAGGGGCGCACCGCGGTGGTGATCGCCCATCGGCTCTCGACCATCCGGTCGGCCGACCTGATCCTGGTGGTCGAGGACGGCCGAATCATCGAGCGCGGCCGGCATTCCGATCTGCTGGCTGCCGGCGGCCGCTACGCGGAGCTGTACGCGACCCAGTTCGCCACCCAGGAGGCCTGAGACTCCGTCAACCCGTTGACTCAGTCAATCCGTTGACTCGGTCAATCCGTGGCTCAGGCGACGCGGATTCAGCCATCCGCTCAGGGGCGATGCCCGAATTCTGCGGTGCCGACCGTCCAGGCACGAGCTTGTTCACTGAGGGTGAAGCCGAGACCTGGGCGGCCAGATATCCACATACGGCCGTCCCGGGTCTCCAAATGTTCGTTGAACAGCGGATCGAGCCAGTCGAAGTGCTCGACCCAGGGCTCGATCGGATAGGCCGCGGCGAGGTGACAGTGGATCTCCATGGCGAAATGGGGCGCGATCTCCAGTTGCTTGGACTCGGCGAGCGCCGCAAGTCTGAGGAACTGGGTGATGCCGCCGATCCGGGGAGCGTCGGGCTGGACGATATCGGCGGCACCGACCTCGATCAGTCGGGCGTGTTCGGCGACGCTGGCCAACATCTCGCCGGTCGCAATCGGGGTGTCCAGCGCGCGGGCGAGAGCCGCGTGGCCCTCGGCGTCGTACGCGTCCAGTGGCTCCTCGATCCAGACCAGACCGAACTCCTCGAAGATCCGGCCCATCCGCATCGCCGTGGCGCGATCCCACTGCTGGTTGGCGTCGACCATCAGCGGCACGTCGTCGTCCAAGAACTCCCGGACCGCTGCGACCCGGGCGACGTCAAGGCGCCAGTCAGGCTGTCCGACCTTGAGCTTGATCGCACCGATGCCTTCGGCCAGCGAGGCGGCGGCATTCTCCTTGACCTGCTCGATCGGGGTGTGCAGGAAACCGCCCGAGGTGTTGTAGGTGCGCACCGAGTCGCGGTAGGAGCCGAGGAGCTTCGACAGCGGGAGCCCGGCCCGCTTCGCCTTCAGATCCCACAGGGCGACGTCGAAGGCGGCGATGGCCTGGGTGGCCAGCCCACTGCGTCCCACGGAGGCGCCGGCCCAGCACAGCTTCGTCCAGAGCTTGCCGATGTCGCTGGGGTCCTCCCCGACCAGCACCTCGGCGATCTCCTTGGCGTGGCCGAACTGGCCAGGGCCGCCGGCACGCTTGGAGTAGGAGAAGCCGACCCCGGTGCGGCCTTCGGAGGTCGCGACCTCGACGAACAAGAAGGCGACTTCGGTCATCGGCTTCTGCCGACCTGTCAGCACTTTGGCATCGCTGATCGGATCGGCCAGCGGCAGCGTGATCGAGGACAGCTTCAGGTGAGCGATCCGATCCAGTGTGGCAGCACCGGCGGAAGCGGCGATCACCGTCGCGTTCCCTGCTGACAAAGCGCTCTTCGCAGCGTCGGCACCGGCCGGTGCGGTCATCTCAAGTCCTCTCTCAAAGCACCTCGCCGAGCGGCAAGCTGACCACGAATCGAGTGTCGCCCGGCTGGCTCTGCACCGACACCGTGCCGTGATGGGCCTCCACGACCGCGGTCACGATCGCCAGGCCGAGCCCCGTGCTGCCACCGGGTGCGGCTCCCGCCGTGCGAGCGCGGCTGCTGTCGGCGCGGGTGAATCGCTCGAACACCCGGTTCAGCATGTCAGGGGCGATGCCGGGACCGTCGTCGGCAACGGTGATGACGGCGTGATCAGCAGTGGTGCCCAACGAGACCTGTACGCGGGTGCCGGCCGGCGTGTGCGTGCGGGCATTGGCCAGCAGGTTGGTGACCACCTGATGCAGTCGGTAAGAATCCGCTTGGACCTCGACGATCTCTTCCGGCAGTGCCAGCGACCAGTGGTGGTCCGGCCCGGCCACCCGGGCATCACTGACGGCGTCGATCAGCAGCACATTCAGGTCGGTGGGCTGGATGTCGAGTGCCGGGCCCGCATCCAGCCGGGCGAGCAGCAAGAGGTCCTCGACCAACGTCGACATCCGCTCGGCCTCGGATTCGACCCGAGACATCGCGTACGCCGCGTCCGGGGGGATCGCCTCGCCGCTGCGCTGGGTCAGCTCGGCATACCCGCGGATCGCTGCCAGTGGGTTGCGCAGCTCATGGGAGGCATCGGCGACGAACTGGCGCACCTTGGTCTCACTCGCCTGCCGCGCTGCCAGCGCGTCCTCCACGTTGTTGAGCATGTGGTTGAGGGCGAGTCCGACTCGCCCGACCTCGGACTGCGGATCGGTATCGGTTGGTGGCACCCGCACGGCGAGAGCCACCTCGCCCCGGTCCAACGGCAGCTGGGAGACCTGCTGGGCGGTGGCGGCTACGCGATTGAGCGGCCGCAGGCTGCGTTCGACCAGCGCCCGCCCGGCAAGCGCGGCAGCCCCGACGGCGACGATGGACAAGATGATCTCGACGGTGATCAGGTTTGCCAGTGCCGAGTCGACACCGGTCAGCGGCAGCCCCACGCCGACGATGACGCCGTCGCCCGGTGACCAGCTGACATAGCGGTAGCGGCCTAGTTCGGGGATGTCGATGGTGATCGGCCCAGGAGTGGTGGAGAGTCCGGCCAGCAGTTCCGCCGTCTGATCACTGGTCCACGTTGGTTTGGCGCGGCGTCCGCTCTCCAGCAGCACCGATCCGCGGGGGGCCTGGCCTTCGGCGTAGATCATGGACAGTGTGCCGACGGCCTGGCCAGGCAGTTCGATGCCTCGGGGCGCCTGACCGGGGCCGCCGTTCGCGAGCCCGATATCGCCCTGCATGATCCGGGCCTTGGCCGCGAGCACCTGCTTGTCCAACTGGCTGGTCAGCAGAGTTCGGGTGGCCAGTGCCGTGAACAGTGACAAGAGCACGGCGACCAGGGCGACCAGGGCGACCATGCGGAGCACGAGCTGGCGCGCCAGGGTGCCCCGGCCCAGGGACGTCGGTGGTGGACCGGTTTCCAAAGACTCGACCGTGGACATCAGGATCCGGTGATCATCAAGAAGCCGGGCGCAAGACGTACCCTGCGCCGCGCATGGTGTGGATCATCGGGGCCCGGTTGGCGTCGATCTTCTTGCGGAGATAGGAGATGTAGAGCTCGACCACGTTGGCCTGACCGCCGAAGTCGTAGTTCCAGACTCGGTCGAGGATCTGAGCCTTGCTCAACACTCGGCGGGGATTGCGCATCAGATAGCGCAGCAGCTCGAACTCGGTTGCGGTCAGCTGAATGGCGTCGCCGGCACGGGCGACCTCGTGGCTGTCTTCGTCCAAGGTGAGGTCGCCGACCACCAGCAGCGACTCACTACGGCCGGTCGCGGCACCGCTGCGGCGCAGCAGAGCCCGCAGCCGAGCGATGACCTCCTCCAGGCTGAACGGCTTGGTCACGTAGTCGTCGCCCCCGGCCGTGAGTCCGCTGATCCGGTCAGCCACGGCGTCCTTGGCGGTCAGGAAGATCACTGGAACGTCCGGATCCTCGGCCCGAACCCGCCGCATCACCTCGAGTCCGTCGAAGTCCGGCAACATCATGTCGAGCACGATGGCATCGGGGCGTACCTCGCGGGCCGCCTTGACAGCCTCGCTGCCCGAGGCCGCGGTGGAGACCTGCCAGCCTTCGTAGCGCATGGCCATGGACAGCAGTTCGGTCAGACTGCTCTCATCGTCGACCGCGAGGATCCGGATGGCAGTGCCATCGGGCCGAGTGATCGGAGCGGGTGAGGTCTGGGTGCGGCTCATGCTGTTCATCATGGCGGAGCCACCCCCGTGACAACTATGTGTTGACTGTGACAACCCTGTGAAAACCGACGCGGAAACGCCACCGGCCCCGACGACCGTACGAACGGTCCGGGGCCGGTGGGTTCTGGGGGAACGAGTTCGGCGTCCGGGTGTCACAGGAGGACACCCGGCAGTGGCTCACCAGGTTGAGGACGAGGCGCTCACCATCGAGGGAGAGTTCGTGGACGAGGAGGTGGTGCCGGTCGCGGTGTCGTCGTCCTCCGCCTCGGCGTCCTTCGGGCGACGGAACAGGCGATCGATAGCCGCGCGGCCAGGCCCGAAGGCCACCAGGACCAGGGCCAGCAGCCCGAGCGTCACGTTGTATTCCCAGCCACCGACATAGGTGCCGGCCTGATCGAGCAGGTTCGGTCCGCGCCAGTAGTTGGTGTAGGAGATCGACAGCGCCTGCTGGACCAGAGCCAGCAGAGCAACGATCCGGGTCAGGGCGCCGAGGATCAAGAAGATGCCGCCGACGAGCTCCAGGATGGTGACCCCCCAGCTGGCGTAGATCGGGTACGGCACCGCAAACTGGCCGAGGTAGTCGACATATTTCGTCACACCATCGGGCGTCAACAGCCACCGAGTGAAGCCGTGCCAGAACATGAGTCCGCCGAGACCGATGCGGATCAGCAGCAGGGTGATGTCGTGGAGAACCTGAGTGAAGGCATTCATGGCGCTGTCTTTCCTTCGAGATCGATGCTGGCGCTTACGCTACGCACCCTGATGCCGGATTCCGGGGCACCACGCCGTCCGCCACGCCGACCCTGCTGAAGGTGATCACGCCGGCCTGCTTAGGTTCTGGATATGGAGGATGCGCGCGGCCCGATCCAGCCCACTCGTGATGCCGCGGTCCTGCGCCGCCCTGCCTCGCGCGGAGCCATCACCGGAGGCCTGTGGGCACAGCGCCGCCGGATCAACCGAGAAGTCAGCGTGCCCGAGGCATGGCAGCGCCTGAACGATGCCGGCAATATCCACAACCTCCGCCTCGCTGCGGGGCTGGTCGACGGCGGGTACGTCTCCGAGCTGCCGTTCCTGGACAGCGACGTCTACAAATGGCTCGAAGCGGTCGGGTGGGTCCTGGCGGATCCTGAGCTGGATCCGGCGAGCGCCGGCCGGCTGCGTACGCTGCTGGCCGAGAGCGAGCAGCTGCTCCGGGCGGCGCAGCAGGACGACGGCTACCTCGACTCCTACTTCCAGGTCGAGTTCCCCGGCGAACGCTTCGTCCAGCTCCACTGGGGGCACGAGCTCTACTGCGCCGGCCACCTGATCCAGGCCGCCGTCGCGGTGCGCCGCACCACCGGGGACGAAGGCCTGCTCGAGGTAGCGCGCCGGGTCGCCGATTTGGTCGTCCGCAGCTTCGGCGCCGGGTCGGGCCAGGACGAGTCGAACCAGGCAGGGCCGGACCAGATCGACGGCATCTGCGGTCACCCCGAGATCGAGACTGCCCTGGTCGAGTTGTACCGGGAGACGGGGGAGCCGGCCTACCTGCAGACCGCTGCCTACTTCATCGACCGCCGCGGGCACGGCCTGCTCGGCGCAGGTCGCTTCGGCGCCCAGTACTGGCAGGATCACCGACCTGTACGCGAGGCCGAGGGGGTGGCTGGCCATGCGGTTCGCCAGCTCTATCTGCTCGCCGGCGTGGCCGATCTGTACGCCGAGACCGGCGACGTCAGCTGGCGAACGGCGGCCGAGCGGCTGTGGACCGAGATGGTCGCCACCAAGACCTACCTGACCGGCGGTGTCGGTGCGCACCATTCCGACGAGGCGTTCGGGGACCCGTACGAGCTGCCGAATGAACGCAGCTATTGCGAGACGTGTGCCGCCATCGCCTCGATCATGCTCTGCCAGCGGCTGCTGCTGATCACCGGCGAGGCGAAGTATGCCGACCTGCTCGAACGCACGCTCTACAACGCGTTCCTCGCCGGCATCTCGCTGGATGGGCAGCGCTACAGCTATGCCAACCCCTTACAGGTACGCGACGACCACCTCGGCAATGGCAGCGACCAGGACTACCGGCGGGTGCCCTGGTTCCGCTGCGCCTGTTGTCCGCCGAACGTGATGCGCCTGCTTGCCTCCCTGGAGCACTACGTCCTGGTCGGTAGCGACAGCGGAGTCGCGTTGCATCAATACGTCGAGGGCCGGTTTACCGCCGCGACCGGCAGCGGGGATGTCACTCTCGAGGTGGCGACGAGCTATCCGTGGCAGGGGGCGGTGGTGGTCGCTGTCGCAGACGCCCCGGACGCCGAGGTCGAGGTCGCGTTCCGGATCCCGGGTTGGGCCGACGGGGCCACCCTCGCCGTCAATGGCGTACCGGCCGACACCCCTCCGACGGAGGGCTGGTGGGTTCTTCGCCGCCGCTGGGTGGCCGGGGACACGCTTCGTTTCGGGTTGCCGCTGGAGGTCAGGTTCACCGCCGCGGATCCGCGGGCAGACGCCAATCGGAGTGCCCTCGCCATCGAGCGGGGGCCGCTGGTGTACTGCCTGGAGACGGCCGACCATTCGGATCTCCGGCTCGATGAGCTGATGCTGGACCCGTCGATCCCGGCCGAGGCGGTGCCTGGTGTGGGTCCCCTCGCTGGGATCTCCACGCTCCGGGTGGGCGGGCGGCTGCGGGATCGGTCTGCGGCGACGGGATGGTGGCCGTACCGTTCGGCGACGACGGCTGGCTCAACTGCTGAGGCCGCAGAGCCGGTCAGCCTGACCGCGATTCCCTACTACGCCTGGGGTAACCGCGGGCCCGGAGCAATGCGGATCTGGCTACCGATCCTCTGAGGCAGCGATCCTTGGCCGCTAGAGCGCACCCTTGGCGGCATCGCCCACCGGCAGCGGCACCAGCCGAGTGACGGCCGCCGGCTGGGCGAGCAACCCGTCCAGGGCAACGTTGAGCCGGGCGACAGGATCGCCCTGACCATGGGCATCGAGCAGTTCGGCCGACTCCCACTTCTCCAGCATCACGATCGAGCCGTCCGGAGCGTCGTGGATCGCGTACAACTCGCAGCCGTCCTCCTCGTGCACCGCGGCGATCGCCGGCTCCAGCGCGGCAAGCACCTGGTCACGGGTCCCCGGACGCGGGTAGAAGTAGGCGGTCACGACGACTGGTACGGCGGTGTCACTCATGGTCGTCACTCTGGCATGGGCGGTGGGCCCATGCCAGAGTGATACGCCTCTCCGAGACACCACCACGCCGACGGCGAGACCGGCTAGCCGACCTTCTGCACGGCCTCGGTCAGCTGGGGCACGAGCTGGTCGATGACCACGGGGATGCTGAGTGCGCTCGACGCTCCCCACGCTCCGTAGAGCTCCGACTCCGGGTCGAGGAAGATCGCTCGTCCGTCCTTGACGACCTTCAGCGACTTGATCAGCGGGTCAGCCTGGGTCTGGGCCAAGGTGAAACCGATCGGCTGGATGACGGCCACATCGGCGTCCAGAGAGGAGATCTTCTCCGCCGGGACGGTGGCGAAGAAGCCGTTCGACTGCAGCGACTCGATCGGAGGATTGTTGACGAAGCCGAGGTCGCCGAGGATGTCGAACCGTCCGTCGCCGGGCAGGTAGGCGCCGTAGGCATCGCCGAACTTCGCGGCTGAGGCGACCTTCTTCCCCGCGAAGTCGGGGCTGGCAGCCGCCTTGATCTTGGCGTTGACGTCAGTTGCGACCTTGGTGGCTTCGGCGGACTTGCCCAGGGCCTTGCCAATGGTGGTCAGCTGGACCTCCCAGTCGGTCGCGAACGCTGGGGTGTCTGCCGGTGCGTAGACCGTCGGGGCGATCTCGGTCAGCCGGTCGTAGGTCTCCTTGTCGTTCGCAGCTCGGACGTTGAGGATCACGTCGGGGTTCAGGCTCTGGAGCTGCTCGTAGTTGAGTGTCTGCTGGCTCTGTGGGATCACGGTCGGCGTGGCGTCACCGAACAGCTCGGTCGCCCACGGGCCCACACCCTTGTTGGCGTCCCCGAAGCTCTGCCAGTCGAACACCGCGACCGGCTTCACACCGAGTGCGAGTGCCATCTCGGCATCGGACCAGCCGAGTGCGACCACATCGAGGGTGCCGTCCTCGGGCGTCGGGATGGTGACGGTGCCGAACATGGTGTCGACGGTGGCGGCCTGGCTCGGCTTTGGATCCGTAGCGCCCGACTCTGTGCTCCCGCCACAGGCGGACAGGAACAGGCCGATGCTCACCAGCAGCGCGGTGAAGAGCAGACGTGGTCTCATGGGAACTCTCTCTCGGGTGATCGTCTCGGTGCGAAGTCGTCGGCGACTCAGCGAGGACTGAGTGATCCCTGGGCCAGCGGGATCATCATGGGTGTGTGGGTCTCCGGGTCGTCGACAATCCGGCTGCGGACACCGAACACCTGCTCGATGCGTGCCTCGGTGATCACCTC
>RRZT012953334.1_pt1 | contig 10110 bp, 9 predicted proteins | sample 2165551 | NCBI WGS metagenome assembly RRZT01 (sample SAMN10456910, study PRJNA506462) | wastewater metagenome | biome: wastewater; feature: sludge; material: wastewater sludge; isolation source: wastewater sludge with Escherichia coli K12::gfp cells carrying plasmid... | place: USA: Moscow, Idaho ...
GTTGATTTAGTGCAACATATCGCGAAAATATAATATTTCATTTTAGAGGTACTAAATAAGTCTTTCCAATTATGGAAAGACTTATTTTTTTGCATTTATTTAGCAACTTTTGGACTAATCTTTGAAATAATGTAACTATAATATAAAATAAATTACATGAAAAATGATCAGCAAATTCTACAACCTAAGGAAACGACAATTCAACGATTATTAGATTTTTCGAAATCAATTTCTACGATAGAAAATCAGTTTCTGAAAACAAAACTCATCTTCATTTCTAATTAATAAAAGGATAGAATAAGAATGTAATATGTTTATTTTATTAAGAAAAATTTAAAGAATTTTAAGAGTTTTTATGTTAAAACTATTGTATTGCAATATACTTTGTTTATATTTGAGGTATTATTAACATAAAAACACAACTTATAGATTAAACTTTACTTTATTAAAATCAATACTATCCAACTATGAACTATGAAGACGACTCATTATTAATTCGTGAATACATGAATGGTAATGAAACCGCTTTAGAAAAACTTATTGATAAATACAAAAGTAGAATCTATAGTTTTATCTACTCAAAGGTGTTAGATAAAGACGTTGCTGAAGATATCTTTCAAGATACTTTTATTAAGGTAATTCTTACACTAAAAAGTGATAAATACAATGACGAAGGTAAATTTTTGCCTTGGGTTATGCGTATTGCACACAATCTTTCCATTGACTATTTTAGAGCAAATAAACGTATGCAAACAGTAAGCGAAACTGTTGGCTATAGCGAAGATTATAACATTTTTGATTTCTTAGGAAATTGCGACGAATGTTCTGAAACTAAATTAATTAAAACGCAGATTGATCACGATTTAAGGCATTTAGTTACCTTATTACCAGACGATCAAAAAGAAGTTTTAGAATTAAGAATTTTTAAAGATTTAAGCTTCAAAGAAATTGCAGAAGAAACAGATGTTAGCATTAATACTGCTTTAGGAAGAATGCGTTATGCAATTATTAATCTTAGAAAAATAATCGAATCAAGTAATATAATTTTAACAGTAGATTAAGAAATAAAATAAAGTATTTTGCGTTTTAAGTAAGATTTAAATTTTTAACGAATGAATAAATTTTACTCAAAAAATCTTGAGCCAAAGCAATCTACAGTTAATAAATTACTTCAGTTTTCTCAATCAATTTCAGCAATAAAAACAAATTTATTGCAAGAGAAAATTATCGTAAATATGAATTAGTAGCTGTTTTGAATACAAGATAAAAGCCTAAAATGTATGTAACATTTTAGGCTTTTTATTTATACTATTTGCAAGAAATTTATTTTCCTACAAAAGTTGATTTGATATTTAATTCTACCATTTGCTCATCAGCAATTGCAGACGGCGCATCAATCATCACATCACGTCCCGAATTATTTTTTGGGAATGCAATATAATCACGAATAGTTTCTGAACCATCTAAAATAGATACAAAACGGTCAAATCCAAAAGCTAAACCTCCGTGAGGTGGCGCACCATATTTGAATGCATTCATTAAGAAACCAAACTGCGCTTCTGCTTGTTCTGGCGTAAATCCTAATAACTCGAACATTCTTGCTTGAATATCTTTATCAAAAATACGAATAGAACCTCCTCCGATTTCGTTTCCATTTAAAACTAAATCGTAAGCGTTAGCACGTACTTCACCTGGATTTGTTGCAATTAACTCCATATCCTCTGGTTTTGGAGAAGTAAATGGATGGTGCATTGCGTGGTATCTTTCTGATTCTTCGTCCCACTCTAACAATGGAAAATCTACAACCCATAATGGTGCAAAAACTTCTGGATTACGTAATCCTAAACGTTCTGCAATTTCCATACGCAAAGCCGATAATTGTCCACGAACTTTATTTACGTTACCCGACATTACCAACATCAAATCACCTGGTTTTGCGTTCATACGCTCTGCCCAAGCAGCTAAATCCTCTTGAGAGTAGAATTTATCTACAGAAGATTTAAATGTTCCGTCTTCGTTGTAACGCGCCCAAACTAATCCAGTCGCACCAATTTGCGGACGTTGAACCCATTCGATTAATTTATCAATATCTTTACGTGTGTATGCATTACAACCTTCGGCAGCGATACCAACGATTAATTCTTGCTCATCAAAGATTTTGAAATCTTTTCCTTTTGCTAAATCCGTAATTTCTCCGAATTCCATTCCAAAACGGATATCTGGCTTATCATTTCCGTAACGACGCATTGCATCAGCAAACGTCATACGTGGAAATTGACCAAATTCTAAACCTTTGAATGTATGTAATAAATGTTTTGCTAAACCTTCGAAAACATTCATAATATCTTCTTGTTCAACAAACGACATTTCGCAGTCAATTTGTGTAAATTCTGGTTGACGATCTGCACGTAAATCTTCGTCACGGAAACATTTTACGATTTGAAAATATTTATCTAAACCTCCAACCATTAACAATTGCTTGAATGTTTGTGGCGATTGTGGCAACGCATAAAATTCTCCAGGATTCATACGAGATGGAACCACAAAATCACGCGCACCTTCAGGTGTAGATTTAATTAAAACAGGTGTTTCAACTTCTACAAAATCTTGTGCATCTAAATATTTACGAACTTCTTGCGCAACTTTAGAACGGAAAATTAATTTGTCTTTAACTGGATTACGACGGATGTCTAAGTAACGATATTTCATGCGAATATCCTCTCCTCCATCTGTGTTATCATCAATTGTGAAAGGTGGCAACGCAGATTCGTTCAAGATTGTGATAGAATCAGCTAAAATCTCAATCTCTCCTGTTGGAATGTTAGGATTTTTTGAAGCTCTTTCGATTACTGTTCCCGAAACTTGAACCACGAATTCGCGTCCTAATTTACGAGCAGTATCAAATAATTCTTTTGAAGAACGGTCTTCGTCTAAGATGATCTGAGTGATTCCGTAACGGTCACGTAAATCAATCCACATCATAAAACCTTTGTCGCGAAGTGTTGAAACCCACCCGCTTAAAGTTACTTTTTCATTAATGTTGGCTTGTGTAAGTTCACCACAAGTATGAGTTCTAAACATTTGTCGTCGAATTTATTGAACAAAGGTAAAGTTTTGAGCCGAAATAAAGAAGTTATCGAGTTATTTTCAATGAATAAAATCGATTATAATTTCTTTCTCAAGATTGAAGAAAAAGTGAAAAAATATTGTCATAACAGTTATAAAATAGACTAAATGATCTATTTATTAAATTCTCTCACGTTTTATATTTCTAATTTCCAGTTGAATGCTTCATTAAAAAATCCCCGTTAAAGGAATTTTGCACGAGGTTTTTTAATGAGTATTGTAGTTTTAATTATGTTTTGCAAAAAAATCCGTCAACGATTTATACAATATTTCTGGTTCTTCTGCTGGGATGTTATGAGAGGCGTTTTTAACGTATATTAATTCTTTATCTTTTTTAGGAACATTTTTTAATGCTTTATAAATCATTCGTCCAGATTCTATTCCAATTGCATAATCAGAATCTCCTTGAATGACTAAAATCGGTGTTTTAATCACTTCAAGTTGATCTAAAATATTAAGATTATTGTATGCTTCTTGCTCGTGAAATGCTTCATTAATGTATTCAAATCTTGCCATAGCTTGCTCTATAAGCTCAGGCGTGTATCTAACGCGAGTATAGAAATCCGGATCATTCAATAGTTTATCTTTGTTGGCTTTCTTTGCTGGTTGAGCCCAATAAACATCAAATCCTAATTCCTTAGGAAACACATATCTTATCGTGTCCATATCTGCAAAAAAACTCTTAAATCCACTTTTTTCTATAACATCTAATTTTTGCAGAATCTCGTTATATCTCTTTATTTTCACAGGATCGTTCGTTTTCCTAATCAATTTATGAGCTAATTGTTTTTCGTGGTTTATTAAAGCAAAATTATTATGCTGAATATTACCAGTTCCTGAATTACTGATAAATGAATTGATTTTTTCTTGATGTTTTATCAAATACAAAAATCCATACATTCCACCCCAAGAAGAACCCAAAAGATTGATTTTTTTAGACGGATATTTAGCTCTGATATAATCTACCACAAGATCTAAATCTTTTACAAATTGATCGGTTGTAAGCATCGATTTGTCTTTCCATTCGTCAGATTTCCCACTTCCTCTTTGGTCAAAATAAACCATCAAATAATCATTTTCAAAAACATTTCTGAAAAATTCGTGATCAACATTAAAAGCGCCTGGTCCACCGTGAAGCGTTATAATAATAGGTTTTTCGGAATTACCAACAACTCTCGTGTAAAGATTTGTTTTCTCTATCGGAATAAAAAATTCGGTATCAACTTGCTTATTTTTATCATTCTCTACGTTTTGTGCAAAAATATTGAGTGACAAAAACAAAAAAATGATGATGTTTAATTTTGTCATTTGTGTTAATTTATTATTCGTAATTAGTAATTAGATCTTAACCAGTTTACAAGCGCATCCATTCCTACTAAGTTATTTTCGGCAAGTAATTCTGTGGCTTTTTGTAGTTCTCCTTTTTGTAGTTGAAGAATAATACTTTCGTGTTGATTACTCGATTTTTCAACCTTTTTTTTCATCGCCATATAAGCATATTCATAACGTTGCGATTGGCGATGCAAGGTTTTAATCATTTTTAATAATCGTTGATTTGGACAATTAGAAAGCAATAATATATGCCAACTTTCATCTAATTCTACCACCTCTTTTGGTGATTTTGAATTAATAATCTTTAAGTTTATTTCAATCAGTTTATCCAAAACTATACTATCTGGAATACCCGATAATTCTAACGCAAATGATTCTAATTTTGCTCTCAAAGGATAAATTTCATCAATATCTGCTTCCGAAAATTTAGCTAATCTGTAGCCTTTTCTGGGTTCGGAAACTACAATTCCTTCCCATTCTAATTGCTGTAAAGCATCTCTTAGTGGCGTTCTACTTATGTTTAGTAATTCGGTTAACTGTATTTCTCGTAGCGGCTCATCAGGCAATATTTCGCCTTCGATTATTAACTGCCACAATGCTTTTATAATTTGAGTTTTTAGTGATTCTTGTGTTATCATATCAAAATGTATATTGTATACAATACACAAAACTAATCATTTTTTATAAATTATTCCTTTTTTATTAAAATTTTATTAAAAAAAATTCCAGACCATATATTTGATATTAAAAATCAAACACTAAACTCATTTCTTACGATAATCATTGTTATCGTATTATTTATAATGAGACACAAGCTTAACACCTTCTAATTAAATCCTATAGTTCTATTCCTTCAATAACAAAAAAAGCGATTCTCTCGAATCGCTTTTATCTTATTTACAAGTTGATTTGTATTTCTCTATAAAAGTTTTTAATCCATCTACTGAGTCAAAATCAAAATCGCTTACAGTTAAATTACATTTTGTATAATCATTTACATTCTTTTGTAATTTATCTGCACTATTGTTTCCTACATACAATGCTTTCTCTTGATTTGGAAATTTAACATACAAGCCTTTAGATGCTGGCTCTTTTAAGATTAAATAACCTTTATCGTCTGATAAAATTTGGTAATAGTAAGAAAAATCTGCACTAAGGCTTATTACATTTCCGATTGCATTAGATACATTACCAATTGTTTTTAAACCAATATAACATTCTCCAGAATCTGTACAGAATTTAGCACCTGTGTTTGATTTATATCGAGTCGATTTTTCTTTTCCTTTTTCGTTTACTGCTTTTACAAAAACAGATTTCCCGTAGTTTTCTGGAATAGATTCAATATTACTTTTCTCAACTGCTCTTGTAGCGTCTTCAAAATTGATTGATAATTTTCCTGTAATCTTATTTCCTTTTTCGTCAATTAAATAACCCGGAACATCATATAAATTTGAAGAATTCGCTTTAGCTTCAGCAATATCTTTTTGATATTCTGCCTGATTATCCGCTATTTTTTTATTCTTTTCTTCCTCTCTTTTATAATAAATCTGATTCTCTAAAGTATAACTTTCTTTAAGCGCTAATCCTACTAATAATTTTGCGAAATTAGGATCTATCGTAGTAAAAACACTTGATGGTTCATTAACGTTGTATGTTTTACCATTTTCTAATGTAAATATTTTATTACTTACACTTCCTACTAATAAATCTGTATTTTCTACTAACGAATATCCGTTTTGAAGTTTAACACGTCCAATTATTTTTTTACCAGCTGAAACAGTTCCTGTTTTATCAATTGTTATGTTACTCTGATCTACTAAATTTCGCGCTTCACTATAAAATGAATTGATCGAATCTTTTTTAGCGTTAAAAACATCTGTATAATTTACTTTTTTTGCAGAAACCAATGATTTTACAACATCAGAATCGACTCCATTTAAGGTAATAAGCTTATACTCTCCTTTAGAAAAAGTTTCTACAACAGTTTTCTCAGGGCTCATTGATCTTCCTACACCTTCGGTTACAACATCATTGGTTTCATTAGTTGCAAGATCAGTTACAGAAAACCAGTATTCGTCTACACCATTAGGCAATGATTCATAATTCCATTTAATAGAAACAATTGGTTTATTCTGTAAATCAGAAATGGTATAAACACGTTTTTTCCCGTCTACCATCACAACTTCTTTCTTATCAAATAAGACTTTACCTTTTTTAATATCAATTTCTTGAGCCGATGTATAAATTGCTCCTAAAACAAATAAGCTAAATAGAATTTTTTTCATAAGTTAATAATTTTAACAAAAATAAACGTATTAAAACAAAGTATCCGATTATAAACATTTATAATCGGATACTTTTATTATTTATTTTCGGTTTAAATATTCTTCAACTTACTATGTCTATAACCATATGCAAAATATATTACTAAGCCTATTGCAAGCCATATTAAGAAGATCATCCAGTTTTTTAATCCTAACTGAGCCATCATATAAAAACAACATAGCATACCAGCTAAAGGAATAATAGATGTTCTTTTGAAAAATGTTCTCACTACCATAAAAACATAGATCAATAAAAAGATGATCATTGGAATTTTGTGTTTAAAAACATCCCAACCTTTCTCTACTTTCTTGTTCTCGTAAACGGGTAATTGAGCCAACGTTTTACTATATTGTTCTGGAGAAAGTGTTGTTAAATAATCATCTAAAAATTCGACATCAGTTCCTGTTGTATTTTTAATAGTTGCATAAGAATCTTTTAATTCCTTTGGCGTTAATGATTCTACAAATTTCTCAACTGGCATAGATTGTGGCTTATTTGTAAAGAAATCGATCGTATCATTTTTGAAAGTTGTCATACATAATATCGCAATCAAAACTGTGACAATAGGCATGATGAATTTTGCATCTATAAAGGGCGTTTTAAAATTTCCTCGCTTTGCATTAGGATCAGCATCCATTCTAAGAACAGCTGCACAAACCAGCACAAAAGCAAACAAAGTACCAATAGAACAGGCATCTACAACCAACTCCAAATCTGTAAACAAAATTGGAATACCTACTACAAAACCAGTAAAAATAGTTGCAAACGAAGGTGTTTTAAATTTTGGATGAATCTTCGAAAACTTCTTTGGCAATAAACCATCGCGAGACATTGTCATCCAAATACGTGGTTGTCCAATCTGAAATACTATAAATACACTTGCCATTGCGACTACTGCAGAAAAAGCAATAATACCAGCAAGCCATTGTAAATCATTTATTTTCTCGAAAACATATGCTAAAGGATCACCAACATTCAATTCAGAATAATGAACCATTCCTGTAATCACCAAAGCAATCAATACATATAAAATGGTACATATAATAATAGAAGCAAAAATTCCGCGAGGTAAATCACGTTTCGGATCTTTACACTCTTCCGCAGTTGTACTAATTGCATCAAAACCAATATAGGCGTAAAAAACAGACGAAACACCAGCCAAAACACCTCCTATTCCGTTCGGTGCAAAAGGATTCCAGTTATCTGGATTTACATAAAAAGCACCAACAACTATCACTAAAACTACAACAGCTAATTTAAGCACAACCATTGCGTTACTTGCTTTTCGAGATTCGTTAATTCCACGATAAACCAACGCTGTTATCAAAAAAGTAATGACTAAAGCAGGTATATCTACCACTAAATTAAACCCTACAAATGGCGCATCCTTAAATGCTAAATATTTCGGAATTTCTTGTGCATAGGGCGAATTGGCAATTCCTTCTAACGTTTTTCCTTTCGCTAACTCATTCGAAACAAATTCAAAGCCTTCTTTCGCTGTAAAATAATCCATTGTCATCCATTCAGGCATATGAATTCCTAAACCGGAGAGCAAACTGGTAAAATAATCACTCCACGAAATGGCGAGCACAATGTTTCCTATCGCATATTCCATAATTAATGCCCAACCAATAACCCATGCAAACAATTCTCCGAAGGCAACATAACTATATGTATACGCACTTCCTGAAACCGGAACCAAAGAAGCAAACTCGGCATAAGCAAAAGCTGTAAAACCACACGCAATTGCTGTAAAAATGAATAAGAAAATAACGGCTGGTCCGCCCTCAAAACTTGCTCGACCGATTGTACTAAAAATACCTGCTCCGACGATAGCTGCAATACCGAAACCTGTTAAATCTCGAACACCTAAAGTTCTTTTCATTGTAGCAGTGTTCTTTGCAGATTCTGCTAAAATGGATTCAACAGTTTTCTTTCTGAATAATTGTGACATAATTTATTTAAAAACGGGCAAATATAAAAAGACTAAACTCAAAACGGATTAGATTTCGCATAAATATTGGTTTTTTATGCAAAAATTCTTTTTTCTTTTGCTGGGTTAGATTAATTTTAAATTTAATTCAAAAAATTAACATGAGACAATTTTTATTTGCAATTGCTTTAGCTGCCACTTTAGTTAGTTGTGATTCGATTGAGCCGATTTCGCAAGCGAAATACGAGAAAAACCTTATTAAGTATTCGGATAAAATATCTGAAGCTGAGCTTAAAAAGAACTTGTATATTATTGCTGGAACTGAAATGGAAGGACGTAACGCTGGTTCGGAAGGCGAAATAAAAGCCGGAAATTATATTTCTAATTACTACAAAGAGTTAGGTATTTCTGGTCCAAATGGCAATTATTTTCAACTTATTCCAGCAGGAACATTCAGTAAAGTTAGTGGACAAATGCGTAATGTGATGGGATTTATCAAAGGTTCAGAAAAACCTGACGAAGTTTTGGTTATTTCTGCTCACTATGATCACGAAGGAATAAAAAACGGAAAATTATATGCTGGCGCAGACGATGATGGATCTGGAACAGTTGGTGTTATGGAAGTTGCACGTGTTTTTAGAGAAGCCGAAAAAAATGGTTTTCGTCCAAAACGCTCTATTTTGTTTTTACATGTTTCGGGTGAAGAAAAAGGTTTATTAGGATCTAAATATTATTCTGATCATCCAATTTTTCCATTAACTAATACTGTTGCGAATATTAATATTGATATGATTGGTCGTATAGATTATGAGCACAATGCTTCGACAAGAGATTTCTTGTACGTAATTGGCTCAAACATGTTATCTACAGATTTGTACAATACTGTGAAAAAAGCAAACGAAAGTCTTAAAATTAACTTAGATTATCGTTATGATGATCCAAATGATCCGAATCGTTTTTACTACCGTTCTGATCATTATAACTTTGCGAAACATAATATTCCATCAGTATTTTTCTTTAATGGTGTTCACGATGATTATCATCAACCAGGTGATACGCCAGACAAAATTGAGTACGATTTATTAAAACGTCGTACACAATTAACTTTTAATGCTGCTTGGTTATTAGCAAATGCAGAAAATAGACCTGTTGTAGATAAGACTTCAACAACAAACTAATTTTCTTAAAATTATACGTTTAAATATAAAAAGACCTTCGCTGTGAAGGTCTTTTTTGTGTTGTAAATACAACGTTAATCAATAATATTTTACAATAAAAGCCAATCAATCACAGCTTCAGAACCTCCTATTAAATATATAAAACCAAGAATTAGTAATAATAGCGCTCCTATTAAAATACATCCCCCAGTCATATCAGTATTATCTATATCAACA
>RRZT011193049.1_pt1 | contig 10109 bp, 11 predicted proteins | sample 2165551 | NCBI WGS metagenome assembly RRZT01 (sample SAMN10456910, study PRJNA506462) | wastewater metagenome | biome: wastewater; feature: sludge; material: wastewater sludge; isolation source: wastewater sludge with Escherichia coli K12::gfp cells carrying plasmid... | place: USA: Moscow, Idaho...
GGGATGCAACTAAAAGATATGGAATCAACCAAAGTGAATTCTGAGTCAGGTGGAAAAATGTAGGCACTAAGATGATAATTGAGGATTGAAAATAAACCTATCACAATAGCAAGCAGCCTGAGTACTCGCATGGTACGCAATCCGTAGCCTGACACAAAATCAGAAACTAAATGACCAAATTTTCTTGAATAATATTCTCGAGAACTAATAATGCTCCGTCGCTTTTGTGAATTCAAATGGCTGTTTTCAGCTTTCTTCATCCTGTAAAGGCTCTCAATAGCATGAGTTGGCTGGTGTTCTTCAGATGCATTTATAAAGAGTGAGTGATACAGATCAATAGCTATATTTGTATCATTTTTCAAATCAAAGTTATCTTTAAATAATAATGGATCAAATAAGCACCGCCTGATCTTCAGTTTTGCTGTATTGGTCTCGATGAATTTACAGTCAGTAAACTCACAGTCGGTGACTGTTGCTCCAATAAAAAGACAACGTTCAAAGATACATCGAACGAAACGAACACGCTTTATATCTGTATCCTTAAATGAAACTTCAAAGAATTTTTTTCCCGTAAATACAATAGGGTCTCTGTTTTCACTTTCGAACAATTCAGGATAATAAAGAAGGTTGCTCCAAGTATTATCGATTTCTCTCCTGAGAAACTCAGGCAATGAATCTATTCGTTCTCCCTCTACTTTGAAATGATTAGCTGCCATGTGATCTCGATATTTTCTTGGCTAACAAGTAATTATAAAGTTTACGTTTATCATCGCTAACTTGGGCTTTGAAATTAGACACAATTTGTGGTGTTAATCAAGTAAGTTAACTATATGTCATCCTAAAATAACACAATATCTAGTTCTGGAGATCATGGCGATGTTAGTTATTGTCCTTAGTTGAATTCAAAGTCTGTTTCTGGCCGATAGATCCAGCTGCCTCCCTGGAATCGACTGTCCGCTTTCAGTAGGTATGTTGCTATTCGGAAATATATATTGAGTGGCTCTTCAGGGTCGAGTGCCGTCTGTATGATTCGGTCGTGCGTTGAGTTCGAAAGTGTCAGATCACGTGTGAGCGAAGACAGTTTAAATGTGAAGACAGTTTAAATGTCACGATATTGCTAATGGATCATTGTAAACTGTAATTTTTCAGGCGACAAGCACATAAAATACTTAAATGTTGTTGATTTATTACATTAAACCCTGTTAGATTGCCAATTACTTTTTAAACCACTAACAGGAACATCACAATGAACAAAACTGAACTGATTGATGCCGTTGCTACTCGCTCTAATACCACCAAAGTGCAGACAACAGCCATGCTTAATGGATTGATTGAAGTTATTCAAGCAAATATGGCAAGTGGCGACAATGTCCAGTTAGTAGGATTTGGTACTTTTTCAGTGTCAGATCGTGCCGGTAGGGAAGGGCGCAATCCAGCAACGGGTGAATCCATGACCATCCCGGCCAAAAAAGTTGTTAAATTCAAGCCAGGCGCAGCTTTGTCAGAAGCAGTTGCTGGTGGAAAAAAGAAATAAATTGTTTTGTAAGTGCTAATGGGAGGAGGCAGGAAACCACCCAGTGACAGATAATTTTTTGGAACAGAAAAATTTAAAATGGATTTCGTTCCTGTGCCCCATGTTTTACGTGGAGAATCTGAACGGTTCTATCCTGTATGCGATACAACACCCGGTAATTCCCTATTATTAAGTGTCTGATTTCATATTCATAGTAACGATCTTCAAAAGCGATAGGGAAGCGTGCAGGAAAATCTTTTAATGTCTGTATTTTGTCATAGATAGAAAAATACCAATGGCCCGCATTATTCGGAGAATCCTTGGCAATATAGAGATATATGTTTTCTATTTATTTTGCAGCTTCTGGTGCAATGTTAATCTTGTACTGTGTCACGCTTCAAGCTATGTTTTTTCTCAAATTTATCAAAAAACTCACTCGCAAGGATACCTTTACCTTCGTCATGAGATTTGGCTGCTTGTGCAATTTTCTCTAGCGTTTCTAATAAATCTATCATTTCTTCGTAGGCTCTTGCATCTTGAATGACTAATTCGGCTTTACCGTTCACAGTCAATATTTCAGGTTTTCCTGTTTCTTTTAAGCGTTTGATATGCTCCGCAGGTTTACGGCTGAAATCTGAAATGGGGTTTATAGCGTTCATTCTAAACATACGGATCCCTCAACAAATATTTACAGATTATAATCGGTTTATAGAATGTCATGTGGGTTGACAAGCTTGGCGGAAGAAATCTTTGGAGCGTGCTTGCAGGTAGGTGGCTGAAGGGATTGCATCATATTAAGGTATTGATTTTTAGTTTTTTTCTTAAAGACTAGTATTTTTACATTTTCAAATAGATAATCAAAACAATTCCGGACGCAATTAACGTGATGTATGAAGCAATGATATTCAATATTGCGGTTTGTCTTGAGGTTGTCATTGTTTTGGATGCTTCATGAAGTCCGGCATTCAAATCAGCTTTTCGCTCCGTTGTTAGAAAATCTACAAACATTAATTTCCCCAAAGACCCATAGCAACATCTGAAAAAGTAGATTTCGAAATGTCTACAAATTTATAAATTAATGGACAGGCTTATCAGCCATTATTATTATGTCTATTAAATCGTTATTTCTATATTAATGTAGAGTTGTTCTATTAATCGATTATGGAGACAGTTTTTAGCTTATGAGACTCTTTGGTTATGCTCGGGTATCCACGAGCCAGCAATCTCTCGATATTCAGATCAAGGCCCTCAGTGAAGTAGGGGTTGAGAAGAATCGTATTTTTGCAGACAAGGCTTCTGGCAGTCATGTTAATCGTGATGGATTGAGTTTGCTGCGGGTTAAAGTAGAACATGGCGATGTTATTCTGGTTAAGAAACTGGATCGTCTGGGTCGAGATACAGCCGATATGATTGCTTTGATTAAAGAGTTCGATAACTTGGGTGTTGCCATTCGTTTTTTAGACGATGGCATCAGCACTGAAGGTACAATGGGTAAAATGGTTGTCACGATTTTGTCAGCTGTTGCTCAAGCAGAGCGCCAAAGGATACTTGAGCGAACTAATGAAGGACGGGTAGAAGCTAAAATCAGGGGAGTAAAATTTGGCCGGAAAAGGACTGTTGACCGAGAAAAAGCACGGGCTATGAAAGATAAGGGCGTTGGTGCTACTGATATTGCTAGAAACCTGGGAATAGGGCGGTCAACCGTTTATAAAATACTCAAAGAACATGACACCCTTTGAGAATACGAGATATTTGCTGTCCAACGGCAAAGCCACGTCCTTAAGCGACTTGTTAGGTGTCATTAGATTCTTCCTTAAGAACCAAACTTACCAATTTATGAACAATGGGCGCAACCATTGTGATAGTTGGAAATGCAACGATAAATGCAAATGCCCAAGCCTTAAGCCATACATGAATAATATTGTCAACAAACCCAACATTAAAAACAGAAATGACAAAAGACATTATGCAAGACATTAGTAAGGACATGAAAAATGCGAACACAATTTTGTGATGCTTGGGGTTAATCATTGGGATACCTTTATACTTTATGATACCTATTTACATTTGCAGATAATGTGAATTCTGAGTGATGTTTGCAGGTTTTGAAAAATACGTTTGCAATCTCTTACAAATAGCCCATGTTTCCAAGGCCAAAAATAAATAAACCATTTGTGTTTCAACCTGCAAATAAATGCATTTATTGTGGAAAAACAAATGTATTTCTTGGGGATGAGCACATAATTCCATTTTCACTAGATGGCGCTTGGATTATCCCTAAGGCTAGTTGTAAAGATTGCGAAAGTATAACTTCTAAATTTGAAATGTCAGTTGCACGAGATATGTACCTACAGCTTCGAACAAAAGAAGGTTTTCAAACTCGACGGAAATGGAATCGACCGAAATATATTCAAGCTTTAGTGAGAAAATTGGATGGAACTGAGGACATCATTAATATTGATTTCTCTGATTACCCAAGTATGTATCCTGTTTTTCAGCTTCCGCCACCCGGTATTTTAAATGGTAATGAATTAAGTGAACTTAGTCCTGACGGAATGAGGTTATTAGTAATAGGTAGTCCTGAAGAGATGAAATCCTTCGACGAAAAAATGAATTCATTAGTTGCAGAATATCAAGCAACTTCTATTTCTATTAATAAAGGTCTGTTTACAATAAAGTGGAGTCATTTTTATCGTATGTTGGCAAAAATTGCACATGCAATAACAATTGGACATTTTGGAACCGTAGGTTTTACACCGCTTCTGCCACCATTAATTTTGGGAACATGTCCCCATTTAACGAATCTTATAGGTGGTAAATTAGAGGAAGAAGAGCCTGACCCACATATCATTAAAGTTGGTGATAACTATGAAATTCTTATTGTTCATAATCACATCATCGTAAATATAGACATAATGAATGGAAGATGTCCCACATATTCTGTGGTTGCTGGTTATATTACAGATCTACACTTGTTCCTGACAAATGCATCTCATCTGCGACAAAATGAAAAAAAAAAGTGCACGCACGGTATGCGAACACGTTACATGTTTATTCACGAATGGGTATTTTGGATTGTAAAAATTATACGCGCTCATGTTAATAATAATTACTCCCATTTTATGTCTAGTTGGCCGCTTCTCAATGGTTATGCTATTGAAGCCTACGCAATACCACCGAATTATTATCTATTAATTTTAACAAATACACCTAATGAAACACCAACTGGTCCGAGCGAAGCTATAAATCTTCCTTACAAGGATCACCCAGACATCCCTCCAAAAGTAACTGACTTGAATGACTGGGAAAATTGGTGTCGAAGCAGTTTTTCTCTCTCAAATGAACAATGGCCAATTTTATTGCCGGTACGAGATTCCGGGATTTCAGAGAAAGCGTTTAATGGAAACGATGACCTTAAAATGTTCAGTGAAGAGGAAAAAACCTTCTTTGTTTCTCAAATCAATTATCTTGTAGATACTCAATTTAGGGGTCAACAATCTGGCCGTTCTACTCGACCAGGACCCCACTTAAACAAGAGTTAGAAAGACACAACCAAGAAATCGACATGCTTGGGGTTAAAGCAGCTTTTATAAATGATAATTGGTACTTGAGAGCCGTTTCTAGTTGATTTTACAGAGAAGTTTATCTTAAATGAAATAAATTCAGGGCGTTGATTCTGTTGAGGTTGCTATTTATTTTCGACATAAGAGTAAGTATGTGGTCCATCAGTTTTTAAGAAGTCAATAAGATCAAAAAAAGAAATATTGACTATCCAATTGCCCAATGCATAGCAACTTACTTCATAAGGTGAAAAATAAAAGACAAACCGATCAGCTTCAACTGTAAATTTTAAAAAGTTGTCAAGTTTTTTTGCTGTACCATTTTCAAACCACTCAATCTGTTCTGGATCTGGTTTCTCGTGAGTACGTTCCCAGTACTGTTTTGAAAGGTCTCTGAAACAAATATCACTGATTTGTTGTATAGCAGTATTTATATTAACAAAGAAGTCTGTCAATTCAAGTGAATAAACTTTTTCCTCTAATATAGCGTAATTAAAAGTTTCAAAATAATAATTTGGATGCGCAGCACCAGAATTATAGTAACTTATATTAAAATATAGGCTCAATAAACGTCTCGTAGCGTGCTTTACTCCAAAATCTTCCCATCTCGCACTTCTGGATGCACATGAATCGATATTTGCATCTTCATCCCATGGTTTTACGCGGTTAGAAATTAGGTTAGTATGAGCACGACCTAAAAATAAATTGCTAAGTTCTTTCGCTACTGATGGTATAAGGGTTGATTCAAAACATGGATACTCCATTTCAATATCATAACCTGGATTTCTATCCTCCTTATCAAGTAATTTTTCCCTAAATAATTTAAATGGGCCATGAGTCACGCCTTGCCGCAGTTGTATGGACTGTTGTTCTGCAGCGATGAGAAGTGAAGCTTTTACTTGTTCCCAAGCACCTGCATTTGATACGTCTAAAAATTGAAGACGACTCGCAATATTTGATGGTATGTCACATGGCTCGAGTAGAAGTGGTATAACATAAATGTCTGTAGGTAATTTATCCTTCAAACGTTCGATAGCTTCATTAGCTTCCGTTTGAACGAAACCTCGTTTTGTTAGACTCCGTGGACTAATTAAAAGAATGAAGATATTAGCAGCTCGCAAAGCTTTACTTATTTCAACTTCCCAATTATGGCCAGGAAGGAGGTCATAAACATCGATCCAAGGTATTACACCTTCCTCTTTAAGAAGTTTATAATAGCGAAGTGCTTGATCCTTATCTTCGCTTGCGTAGCTAATAAAAGCCTTTAAAGTCATGGTGGGCCCTTAGTATTTATTAGAATCTTAGTCACCTGATTATCATATTTTTTATGAGCAAATTTTTAACACGTAATTTCATTCACTAACAATTTTCTCAAATATTAAAATTTATCTAGATGATTTAATCTCAACATTTGCATTTTTAAAAATATCTAATGAGAGTCTTGTGAAGTCATCGTAAACATAACAATCTTTGAATGTCACATCCTCCTCATATATCCATCGTTTAAAATCAGATTCGGTAAACCTAATTTCGCCTAAAATAAAGCACCCCGCCGCAAGCAGCGGGGTATTAACCGCGCTCTTCAACCTGCTGGTTTTCAACCAGCTTTCGCCCCAAGGGGCGGGGAATTTAACCCGAAGAGATTAAATAGAGAAAATACAGAATTATTGAATTTTGCGCAGCAAGCTGATGAGCTTAACCAACACGCCGGGCGTACTCACTTATATGGGATCGCCAATATTCTATTATCAGGGTACATCTTGGGCTTGTACTGATTTCATAGTGTCTTTGCTGTCTGATCCTAGTGATGGCTGAAGCCCTAATAATGTTTTGTCGTTTTCTGAGTCAATACTTGAATCCAGGATCTTTAGAATCTGCTCTGAAAACTCACCATTATTTTTAATATAATTCAGTATTAATGCACCCACAAGAATACATTTCTGGGTAAATATCTGATTTTCCTTTTCTTCCTCTTTCTTTTGTGCAAGCTTAATCTGTTGTTTCAGCTTTGCTTGCTTTTCAAGCAATTTCTGTAAATTTGTTTTCTCATTCTCAGCTTTATTCTTTGTCATGATAGTCAATTGATTGGTTATTGGGCTATTGATAGGCCGATATTTTTCTACTTAGTTAAAAACACGTAAAGAATAATGACAGCAGAAATTGACGTTATGAATGAAGCAATGATGTTTAATATCGCTGTTTGTCTTGATGCCTGGATTGTGTTGTGAACCTGGCTGAATCCTGTACTTAATTCATGCTTCCATTGTTCAATAATCACTCTGGATTGCTCTTCCATTACCCTTGCAACCTCGGCCTTGCTTGAGACAATGGAAGAATTCAGTATTCTATCGGAATGATTCTTTGCCTCAATAGACCATTGGTCAGAGAACAGTTCCATTTGACTCCTTAAATTTTCCAATAAATCCTGTTGTGCAGACTTATTCTCTTTAATGAGGTGCTCATTCATGGTATGAAGCATCATGATTGGATCGTCTTTGGACAACACAACCCCATGCGCTGAAGCGATTTGCTGAATAACTTCATCCATCTGCTTACCTGACGGATTCATGTTAATACGGGTGATGCCAGTTCAAGCTGGTCAAAAAGATCACCGCGTATGATGCTAATGCGTTGGCGCGACATAATTGTTGATTCGGATTGTTTGATGGCATCATCGAAAGTCAGCTTGGCTTGTAAAGCATCAGCCAAGTCACGGCCGAAAGTCTCTGGCTTATACTTAGGAATATTGATAATGGCAGACACGCGATTTTTATTCTCCAGGTAAACCCGCAATGACTCAAAGTTTTTTCCTTCGAGTTCAATTTTTCCCCAAAATGGATTAAGCCAGACCACAAAAGGTACATCTTCTGGGAATTGCTTGATCATTTTTTGAAACCCATTCAAGGTATCACTTAGTGCTTGTCCGCCTGTGATTACAGTATGTATGATTAACTCCAGGCCACTTTTTTCAAGTAGGGCAGGGATGCGGTTGCTAATTAAATAATGGGATAAAGCAACAAATGTACTGGCACCATTATCAATAATCACATCCGTCTTACTTTTTGAGATTAAATCAATCAAGCTATCAAATTTGTGTGGATCGATTTCATCATCTTCCATCAGATCTAAGCGTTTCACATTTAATGCTTTGAATCCATGAAAAGTCGCGTTAACTGGATCTGTATCAATACAGAGAGGCGTTTTATTCTTGGAGTAATAATATTGCGCCATTACAGAGGCTATAAAAGATTTACCGACACCGCCTTTACCTTGTAAAACTATATTTACTTTATTTGCCATTACATGATTCCTTTTTAAGATATTGCAGCCGTAAAATTGAAACCCTACCATTCACTTACTAAACAAAATCTTTGGGATCATAATCCGTATCCCATTCAAACCCCTTGGGGTTTCCGTAATCTTTATTAGGGTCATCTTGAGTAATGCTTACCTTGATACGATCCTCAGCTGATTCAAGTTCTGGTTTGTCTATTGACCTGCTTATATCTTCTGGAATTACATTATCAGTACTGCTGTGTGATTCACCCATAGTCTTTGATTCGGATGATGAATCTGGTTTTTCTTTGTTATCTTTATTGCTGTTATGTAATAAATCACGCTGTTTTTTAACCATCAGTAAAAAAGTTCTATAGCTACAACTCACCTTTTTATCTTGAGATAGTGTTTCCCAAATAAATTTAATTGACCACCCATCTTTTATAGCTTTATCTATTTGTGGCTGCAGAATTATAAAAGCAGCCAAATTAAATCGCCTATTAACTTTCTTCTCATTTCCTGCAATCTCAATAAGTCTCTTGGATAGTTCGTAGTCCATATTATTGTGTAATTAATCTAAATGTTAGTAATGATAGATAAGATTCATCAAATAAATATGTTACGTGCCACGCAAGGTGAGGAATAAAAGTGTTTGTTATAACACCATAAAGCAGAGATAAAAGCAATATAATTACATATAAAACTATATATAGTGTCAATTAATATGATTTATGATGAAACTAAATGTAATTAATTGACAGGAAAAGAGTATATACTTACTATTAAATACTTATACTACACAGGGCAGGATATGTGATGTTAGCTAACAAATAAATCTGTCATCCAACATCACAAAACTCTTATTCGCACGATGTGCTCAACGATAATCCTGCTCTGCGAGGCAAGGGCAGAAAAGAGCAGCAGTAAGGGCAAAACCAAAAGCCGAGACAAAACCCAATGACAGAAAACAAAACAAAATCAGAACCCAAACCGAAATCAAAAAGAAAATACAAACTCCACCTAAGGGTTCCGGTTGAAGTAGAGGAGGGTGAAGTCATCAAAGACCAAGCCGAGAAATGCGGTCTCAGCACTTCAGATTATTTAAGAAAGTTAGGGTTGGGCTATCAACCCACCAGCATCGTCGATAACCAAAAGGTCAATGAGCTGGCAAAGATCAACGGTGATTTAGGCAGGCTAGGGGGGTTATTAAAACTGTGGCTAAGTGATGATCGGCGATCTGCGCACTTTGACAAGAAAACGATTAATGGTTTGTTAAAAGATATCGAAAAAACGCGCACACAAATGACGGAAATTATGATGAAAGTTATCCACTCCAAAAAGTGACCACTCTGCGAAATAGATTAAATAAAAACCATGATCGCCAAACACATTCCAATTAATTCACTGCGCAAAAGCAACTTTGCCGGACTGGTGAATTACATTGTTGATCCACAAAACAAGACTGAGCGCATCGGTATGGTGAGGGCGGTCAATTGTTACTCGGATCGGCCGGACTGCGTGATTGCGGAAGTATTGAATACTCAGCAGATGAACAGGCGCGCGAGTTCTGACAAAACCTATCATTTGGTTGTGAGTTTTCGGGATGATGAGCTATCCGAAGCTATTTTACAAAAAATAGAGGATCAGCTGTGTGTAGGTCTCGGTGGTCGTCGTCTCATTAGGCACAGAGTGGTGCATCATGACACCGATCATCTGCATATTCATATTGCGATCAATAAAATCCACCCGGAAAGACTTAC
>RRZT011630418.1_pt1 | contig 10105 bp, 7 predicted proteins | sample 2165551 | NCBI WGS metagenome assembly RRZT01 (sample SAMN10456910, study PRJNA506462) | wastewater metagenome | biome: wastewater; feature: sludge; material: wastewater sludge; isolation source: wastewater sludge with Escherichia coli K12::gfp cells carrying plasmid... | place: USA: Moscow, Idaho ...
TCTCCAAATTTACATGTAAAAAACCCAAGTGAGCGTTCCGTGATTGAAGTGGCCCAAATAAGCCAACTTCTGGGAATCGACTTTTTCTTTAGGCTGCAATCTCTCACTTTACAAAAAGCTCAAACAAAACCACAGACACACTAAAAAGGTACGCATTCCACTTTTACTAATTGTTGGACCCTCATGAAAACGGTTATCGCGTCACCCAGGCAATGCATTGACACTTAGTCAAGTAGATTAATTATAGATAATTTTAGCTTCTAATTTGCTTTGCTAGTTCAACACACGCCGCAATAGTTTGCTTAAGAGGAAGATAGGGTTTTACATGTAAAGGGAGGACTGCGGCTGTTTTTTTACCAATCGCAATAACCTTATAACTCTCATCCCATGCAAAGTTTTCATTAAAACAATGCACTGTTGAAGGTGAAGTGAAAATTAAAATAGCCTCTTTGAGAGGAGCACTTTGGAGTGAGTATTTTTTACAGACATTTTCATAAACAATCTGCTGTGTAATCGTAATACCTGCTTGATGCAAAATGTCATATACAGGAGAAACAACCTCTTTAGCCCGTGGGAAAAAGACATTTTTATGGCTCAGCAACGGAATAAGCTCGTGTGCAAACGTATCTCCATAAGAAGCATTACATGTAAAAACCACATGACCTCCTGCTTCTTGAGTAGCTTTAGCTGTTCCTTCACCTATCGCGTAGCATGGTTTATCACGCCAGCAGTGTATACCATTTTTTTCAAGGGCTTTCACGCTGTTTTTTGAGGTCAATACGAGTGCATCAAAAGGAGTCATATCCACGCTAAAAGGAGGATAAAGAATTTCAAAAAGAGGAAGGTGAATCACCTCTTCAACGGCTTGGTCGCTGAAGAGGTAAATAGGTTTTATTCCCATTCAATCGTTGCAGGTGGTTTTGAAGAGATATCATATACCACACGATTAATACCATTGACTTCATTAATAATGCGTCTAGAAATATTCTCTAAAATCGTATGAGGGATGTGTGCAAAGGTTGCTGTCATACCATCGGTTGCATCAACGATTCTGACACAAATCGTGTTGTCATACGTTCGGTTATCTCCCATAACACCGACACTTTTCACATTTAAAAGTACGGTAAAGGCTTGCCATGTTTTATCATAATACCCAGTCGCACGAAGCTCTTCAAGCATAATCACATCGGCGGCTCGAAGGAGTTTTAAATCATCTTTTGTCACTTCTCCCATAATACGAATCGCAAGGCCAGGACCTGGGAAAGGGTGACGACCCAACATCTCTTTTGGAAGCCCTAGTTCCGCTCCTAAAATGCGCACTTCATCTTTGAAAATTTCACGAAGAGGCTCAATGAGCTCAAAGGTCATCCAATCAGGCAAGCCTCCCACATTGTGATGCGATTTAATGGTTTTTGAAGGACCTTTAACAGAAACCGATTCAATGACATCGGTGTAGAGTGTCCCTTGCGCTAAAAATTGGATTCCGTCATGCTTTTTAGCCTCTTCATCAAAGACTTGAATAAAGGTTTCACCAATGATTTTTCGCTTCATCTCAGGGTCACTAACACCTTTAAGACGTGTCAAAAACTGCTCACTCGCATCCACCGTGATCAAAGGAACACCACGTTGTTTAAACATCGCTTCAACTTGTTCTCTCTCATTAGCACGAAGGAGCCCATTGTCGACAAAAACAGAAACCAGCTTATCGCCAATAGCCTCAGCCAAAAGTGTTGCAACCACAGAGCTGTCTACACCCCCACTGACACCACATAATACTTTTTTATCACCCACTCTTTCTTTGATTTTTGCAATTTGTTCTTTAGCAAACGAGCCCATATTCCATGTGCTTTCACAGCCACAAATGTATTTTGCAAAATTCTTTAAGAGTTTGCTTCCCTGTTCTGAGTGATACACTTCTGGGTGAAACTGAAATGCATACATGTTGCGTTTTTCATCGGCAATAGCCGCATACGGAGAATTTTCACTAAAACCAATTTTTTCAAAACCTTGTGGCAGAGCTTCTACTCTATCCCCATGACTCATCCAAACAATTTGTCCGCACTTTGTGTCTTTGAAAATTTTATGGTCACTTTCAAATTGAAGTTCTGCTTTGCCGTATTCTTGATGTGTTGCAGGAATCACACTTCCACCAAAATGTTGTGTTAGAAGTTGCATCCCATAACAGATGCCTAAAATCGGAAGTCCCAATGCATACACCGCCTCATCAGGGTGGTAGGAGTCTTTTGCATACACCGATGCGGGACCACCACTAAGAATGATTCCTTTAGGGTTTCTCTTTTTGATATCTTCAATTTTCTCATTGTAAGGTACAATCTCACAATACACACCACTTTCTCGCAATTTCCGTGCAATCAACTGAGTGTATTGCGAACCAAAATCTAAGACTAAAATAGGGACTTCTTTCATTTATTTCCTTTTTACATGTAAACCAAAAATTATTAGACTTCTTGCAAAATAAGTTTTGCAAGAAGGAAAAGCACCAAGGGTGCGCAGGCTTTCTGCCGAAGAAAACCCAGTGTTAACGTAGCCTTTAGAGCTTCGCTTTAAAGGCGTGCAAAGAGTTCCGCAAGAACGCTATTAATAAAAACCTAGAATCTCAAACTGAACATACCAAATAATTAATGAAACGATATAACCTACAAGAACTGTCCACGCGTATTTCATATGTGAACCAAAGGTATAAATACCTCTTAATTTTCCCATAACACCAACACCTGCAGCAGAACCAAAGCTAATTAAACTACCACCAATTCCAGCAGTCAATGTGACAAGTAACCACTGATCCATTCCCATATCTGGATTGGCTTTTAGTACAGCACTCATAACAGGAACGTTATCCACAATAGCCGATAAGAATCCGATACCAATGTTAACAGCCGTTGGACCTAAACTATCGTAAAGCTGTACCGCAAGACCTAAGTATCCTAAAAAGTGAAGGGCTCCAACAGCAGCTAAAATACCAAAGAAGAAAAGCAAAGTATCGTGTTCTATTTTGCCAATAGAATGAAACGTTTTAAGCTCTTCGCCACGTGTACGTTTTAAACGATAGCTATAAAGTTTAAGTAGAGAAAGACCAAACACCATTCCCCACATTGGAGGGATATTGAGCACTTGCTGTGATAAAACAGCACATGTAATAGTTGTAACACCTAAAGCAATGATTACTTTACCGCCCGTTGCAATGGTTACCTTTTTTTCAGTCGATGCATCAAAATGTGGCATATCGTTAGGTACATACAACGATAAAAGCCATGCCGTTAAACCCCAACCAATAATAGAAGCTGGGAAAAGGAAAAAGAAGTCAATAAACGGCGCTTTACCTGCCATCCACGCCATCAATGTCGTGATATCACCAAAGGGGCTCCACGCACCTCCAGCATTTGCTGCGACAACGATGTTAATAGCACCCGGTACAAGAAAGCTTTTATTCTCTTTTTCTATTGTAATGAGCACTGTTGAAAGAATCAATGCTGTGGTTAAGTTATCTGCTACAGGACTTAAGAAAAATGCAATGGTACCTGTGAGCCAAAACAGTTTTTTGTAGCTGTATCCTTTTGACACCAAATTGTATTTGAGCGTATCAAACACACGACGCTCAATAAGAACCTCAATATAGGTCATCGCAACCAATAAAAAGAAGAAAATCTCAGAGATTTCCAAAATAAGATGCTGTACTTCTGAACGTAATCCAGTAGCATCCATTCCATTGGCAGCATAGTAAATACCAATCAAAATGAACATAAACGTACCCATAAATAAAGCAGGTTTTGCTTTATTGATATGATAATGTTCCTCAGCGGCTACCGCATAGTAGCCCACCACAAAAATGACCAAACAGACAAGACCAATCCACGAAGTTGTCAAGTCTTGACCCCCTCCAGCTGCCCAAATTGTGTTGACCAACGCCAACAACACCAACAATACCTTCATCGACTCAACTCCTCTTTTGTATGAAATGTGCGCCTAATGACGCTTTTCGTTTTAATGCACTTTGAATAATCTCTTGTGAAACTAAAAGCCTCAAGCGTAACAATTTTCCAATGGGCAATTCTAGCATTTCTTTTACCCGTTTGAGTGCAAAATGCAAGTTTTCCTCATCCCGTACGATTCCTGCGTGACACCACATCAAATGACGTAGTTCATTTTTGAGAATTTTATCTCCTTCAAAAATAAGTATAGCTTCTTTTTCTGAAAATGAGATGATAGGCTGTACCTCTTTTTGAGATGAAATCAGGTGCAAAGCAGCTCTTTTAGAAAAGACTAAACCCTCCAAAAGTGAATTACTCGCCAAGCGATTTGCCCCATGCAAACCCGTATGTGCCACTTCGCCTATGGCGTACAAATGCTTTACATGTAACACTTCGCCATGCATATTGGTACGAATTCCTCCCATCGAATAATGAAAAGCAGGAGAGATAGGAATGCGCTGAGATGGGAGGTCATAGCCGATATTTTGCATATTAAAATAGATGCTTGGAAAGCGCTTTTTAAAATGCTCTGGCTCAAAGCCACTTAAATCCAAATAGACCTCTTTATGCGTCTTTTGCTTATAATCAAAAATAGCACGGCTCACCACATCGCGAGGAGCTAACTCACCGCTTGGATGATAGTCAAACACAAAGCGTCTGCCTTCATCATCGACAACATGCGCTCCTTCACCACGTAACGATTCACTTAAAAGCTGTTTGCGTACCGCATGGCTTAAGACAAAGGCGGTGGGGTGAAACTGCATCATCTCCATATCCGCAAGCTCAATGCCATGGCTTAAACAAATGCCTTGCATATCCGCACTGATGGTTCGTGCGTTGGTGTGGTATTCGTATAAAGAGCCTACACCTCCACTGGCAATGACCACTTTTTTCGCATACAAGTTAAATACCTTGCTATGATGACTCACGCGTGCGCCATAACACATACCCTCTTTAATAAGCAAGTCTGTCACTTGCGTGTTATACAAAATTGGGAAGGGAAGCTGTTCCATCATAAACAGATGAATATACCGCCCCGTAGCATCGCCTCCAGCGTGTAAAATGCGATTGGTACTGTGTGCCGCTTCTTTGGTGTAGAGCAGCTTTCCATCGCTGTTTGTATCAAAACAAAAGCCTCGCTCCATCAATGACGCTATGGCTAAGGGACCTTCTTGGCAAAGGATGCGCACCGCTTCTTCATTGCAATGCCCCGCTCCCGCACTGAGCGTATCGTTTACATGTAAAGCGATATCATCGGCATCTTTGGCAACGGCAACGCCACCTTGTGCGTAAAAGGTATTACACTCCCATGCATAATCTTTAGAGACGATGAGCACATTAAGCTCTTTGGGAAGATTGAGGGCGCAGTTAAGTCCTGCGATACCTGTGCCAATAATCAACACATCGTACGATGTTTTCATGGATAACGTTACTGTTTCTTTTCAGTTTTAGTAGGAGATTTTGTGTCTTTGTAGACGGGGTCACCTTTATAACCACAACCCGATAAAGCAAAGCTTAGACATGTTATAATGAGCGCATGAAAGATTCTCGAAGTATAATATCTCATTTGGTTAAACAACCTTCTTTTCAAAAATGTGAGCAAATGCGTTGCTTTGAAAGGCTTCTTGGTTTGCTGCCTTCTAGCTTCACGCAGTGGGTTAAATTTCTTTACATCAAAAACGATACACTCTTTTTTGTTTTCCATCACCCGTGCGCCAAAATGGAGTTCAATTATAAACGGAATTTAATAAAGAGTCTATTAAGCCAAATGAGCCTTCATGCACCCGAATGTTCCTCTTTACATGTAAAAGAGATTCAATGTTTTGTTTCCCATCAAAACACCAAGGAAGAAGAAAAACTTTTTACCCAAAATGGCGAAATCTTTTACGTAGAAAAAGCATCAGGTGCCTTTGAAAATGCCTGCGAAGATCCAAAACTCCATGCTCTTTTTGAGGCCATTCGCCAAGAAATCACCCAAACCCCTTCATGCTAATCACGAAACTTCATCAAGCACCCTTAAGTGCAGGAATCTATCAGTTTTTTAATGATCAAGGAATGTTGCTGTATGTGGGCAAAGCAAAAGTGCTTAAAAATCGCGTCAAAAGCTATTTTCGTTTTTCACCCGCACTTTCTCCCTCCCCTCTTCTTTCGGCACGCATTGCTAAGATGATAGGCGAAGTTGAACGTATTGAATACATCGTTGTTCCCAGCGAACATGATGCGCTTATTTTAGAAAACACCCTGATTAAACAGCTCAAACCAAAATACAATATTCTATTGCGTGATGATAAAACCTACCCTTACATCTGCATCGATATGCGCGAACCCTTTGCCCGCTTTGAAATCACACGCAAAGTGATTCAGCACAAGCAGATTCATTATGTAGGACCTTTTTCAAGCTCTGCACGTTCCTTGCTTGAAGCCCTTTATCTAAGCTTCCCGTTGGTGCAAAAAAAAGGGTGTGTGAAGGGTAAAAAAGCCTGCCTTTTTTACCAAATAGGACGATGCCCCGCTCCGTGTGAGGGACGTATTGAGCCGCAAGCGTATGCTAAAACCATCGAAGAAGCACGACATGCTTTGTCCAATCCTCGCGTGCTTTTAGCGAAACTTGATGAAAAAATGGCACTTGCCGCTTCTAAAATGAATTATGAAGAGGCGGCCACCATACGTGACATGATGCAATCCATTCAAAACACCATTCAGACCACGCATGTTGAGCTGCTCTCTTTGGGGGATTATGATGTCTTTGGTATTGAGATTATGGGTTCAAGTGCGCTTATTATGCGCATATTTATCAGAGAAGGAAAAATCGTCTCCACGTCGCATTCGATTGTGCACCATACGCAAGGCTTTGAAAAAGATGAGCTGTATCAACGCGCCCTTTTTGAATTTTATCATCCCATGGATGCGGCATTAATCCACCATATCTTAGTGGCAGACGCTTTTAGTGAGCAAGCTGAGATGGAAAAATTTTTAAGTGAAAAATTCAATCAAAAAATCACCATTACACATCCCAAAAGAGGTGAAAAGCTCTCACTAACACAGCTTGCGCGGGAAAATGCAATCACGCTGCTTTCTCAACATCTTGATAAACATAAAGACGCTTTAGATGAGAGCCTTAAAAGACTTTTTGATTTGACTGCTGTGCCTAAACGTATCGAAGTCTTTGATAACTCCCATCTAGGAGGTGTTGCACCCGTAGGTGCAATGGTTGTGTGGGAAGAGAAGTTTCAAAAAGCAAGCTACCGAAAATACACCCTCCATGCCAAAGATGAATACGCGCAGATGAAAGAGATGTTGGAACGTCGCATCAGTGATTTTACCAAAGAGTCACCTCCTGATTTATGGGTGCTTGATGGTGGGGCAACCCTTTTGAAACTTGCCAAAACATTGCTACATGAAAAAGGATTACATGTGGACCTGTTGGCGATTGCAAAAGAAAAAGTGGATGCAAAAGCCAATCGCTCCAAAGGAAGGGCTTACGATACGGTGCACAATGAAAGACAATCGTTTGATTTACCGCCTTCTGATAAGCGCCTTTTATTTCTTCAAAAATTGCGTGATGAAGCGCATCGTTTTGCGATTAGCTTCCATCAAAAGAAAAAACGCACCAATGATCTTGAAAGTGCTCTTTTAAAGGCTCCACATATCGGTGAAGCGACACTTAAAAAACTGCTGAATTATTTTGGATCGTTTGAAGCGATTTACAGTGCTTCGTGTGAAGAGTTGTGTGTGGTTTTAGGTAAAAAGATGGGTGAAACTCTCTTTCATTATCTTGCCCAATAGCTTCTTTATAAGTCTAAGTTCGTTAAGATTTGTTAAGATTTGTTTAAAGGATTTTTCGTGTTACTTTACACTCAAAATGGACATTTTTTAGGGATGGGGTCCCAAGAGTTATCTTGGCTTGGCTACGAAGATATGGAAGATTTTCGCACCTATCATTCTGATGTGGCAGATCTATTTATCCAAAAACCAGGCTACATCTCTAAATTTGACACCTTTTCATGGATTGATTACGCACGTCACAGCGGTGCTTCAAATCGTCGCGTTTTACTCCATAATAAACAAGGAAAATGTATTGAATTATCACTTCATGTGGATGAAATTTTTTTAAAAAACCCAGACGATGCCATGCAGTGCTATTTTACGGTTGAACTCAAAAACGACCTGCCGCTAGAAGATACCGTCTGCTCCTCTTCTTTACATGTAAAAACACTTTGCGAAGAAAAAGCTTCAAATGAAACACCTCTACTTCCAAGCGAATACTCCTCAATTGACCAAATCAAGCTTGACGATATCGTGTTTGATTCTACAATGGAAAGTTATCCTGAGGATGCGCATGAAGACTTATTGCAAGATCCAACCTTGTGTGCTTCGCCTGAAGCACCTTTTAACCTTCACGCAACGGCACAGATACTAGGACTTAATGCGACGATGCTTCACGTGCTTTTAGACGACTATTACCATGAACTTCTCACTCAAAGTGATGCTATCGCGCAGTGGATTTTAGAAGGTACATCCCAAAAGGCTTTAGCAGAAATCCTAAAACTCAAAAGTCTTGCATTGCAGTTTCGCCTCTACACACTGTATCACTCTTTTAATGCTTTACAAAGGAGCTTAGAAGAGAAAAATCAAGCCGTTACACAACACCATCTAGCGGAAGTTCAAGACGCTATCAAAGCACTTCCTAGTATCATCGAAGGAAAGCTACTATGACATCAACCAACCAACGTATTGCCACATTTTTACTGCTTGTTATGTTGAGTATGGCAAGCTATGCTTCCTTTCTTGCTTACAAAAACCTTCACACGTTTACCGAACAAAGCCAAAATATCGAAAGTACAAAGATTTTAAGTTCTTTAAGCGTTGCCCTAGCAAAAGAACGCGATTTGAGTGCTTCGTATCTCTCAAGCAAAGGCTTGCTTTCAAAAGAGGACTTAGAAGAACAACGATTACAGGTCAACAGACTGCTAAAAGAGTTTTATGACTTTTTTCAGACACATAATGTAACACCCCATCTTAAAACCATCATGCTTCCTTTAACCAAACTGATGGATATTCGCCACGCTATTGATACCTTTTCTGTAGAGTTTGATACGATGTTTTTTGATTTTTATAGCCATATAACCTTTTATCTTCTCAAAGAATTTGAAACCATTGAAACGCCCTCTGCCCTAACTAATCTCACCTCGACGCTAGCCCTTTTGTACAAGCACAGCGAAGCCCTAGCGCAAGAGCGAGGATTTATCGCCAAAGTGCTCAATCAACACCCTCCTTTTTTAGCTTCAGATATTGTGATATGGATGAATCTTTTTTCACCTTCAGATACATTTAATTACACCTCATTGCAACACCCACACGTCAAATCAGCCATTCAAAATCTCTCAAAAATACCTGAAAATATTAAATTGGATGAAGAGATTATTCGCACTAAAGCAGAACTCTTAGCCCATCACAAAGAAAAATACCCTATCAGTTCAACCGCATGGTTTGATTTGCTCACACAAAAAATTGAGCTTTTGGTGAAATCAGCGCTTTTGGTGGAAGAGACCTTGGAGAGAGAAAAAAATCTTTTAAAAACAGACTTCATGTTTACACTTTTTTTGGCAGGTAGTCTTTGGCTTCTGAGCTTAGTTTCACTCATCTTTGTTTGGAACTCTAACGCCTCCTCCAAAGAGGTAACCATCAAAGAAGATAGCTCCCTGCCAGAAGTTTTTGAAAACACTCTTGATACCCAAACGCACAAAGAACCATTAATCGAAAATCCACCTTTGAAAACAACACCTTTGCCTGTGTGCCAAACAATTTTGGTTGCGGAAGATAATGAGAACAAACAACAGCTGATTCAAAAGACATTAGAAGAATTGGGCTTCGCGGTTATTATGGTTTCCAATGGGCTTGAAGCTGTTGAAGGGCGTAAAAGAGATGAATGCGATATGATTTTGATGGATATCGCAATGCCTGTGATGGACGGCGTTGAAGCAACCCATCAGATTTTAGCCTACGAAGCGATGAATCAGCTCCCTCATATCCCCATCATCGCGATGACGAGCAATGCGTTGCCAGGAGATAAAGAGAGATTTATGAAAGAAGGGTTGGATGCGTCTATCACAAAA
>RRZT011965566.1_pt1 | contig 10104 bp, 7 predicted proteins | sample 2165551 | NCBI WGS metagenome assembly RRZT01 (sample SAMN10456910, study PRJNA506462) | wastewater metagenome | biome: wastewater; feature: sludge; material: wastewater sludge; isolation source: wastewater sludge with Escherichia coli K12::gfp cells carrying plasmid... | place: USA: Moscow, Idaho ...
CGCGCACCAGATCGGCAGCTTTGACCCAGGTTGTACGGCGCAGGGTCTGCGCCCCTGCTTCATCACCCGCCTCAGCCAGGGCAATTGCTTTATCCACCTCGGCTTTGTACGCCTCGATCGCCGCAATGGCCTCGCCATGTATGCGCCGCTCATCTTCACTGGTAATCAGGGGTTCATAGGCTTTCAAGGCCGCGTGCAGCGACGCATCGAGCTTGTTCAGTCCCTGGCGGATTTTTTCTTTTTCTTCTGCGCTCCCCGGCAGCATGTACTCCAGGCTGCGCACCCGGAAACGCAACCGCAGCTGGCTGATCTCGCCCGCCGTGCCAAGCGCCGGCAACCAGATCTTGGCGATTTCCTGCGTATGCCCACCCACGGTACGGATCTGGAAGCCGAGAAATACCAGCGCAAGCAGCAATACACCGCCACTCGCCACAAAGTTCACCAGCAATTTGTGGCGCAGTGCTAAATGATCGAACCAGCCCATGATTTCCCCTATCCTCAAATGATTTACCAGACAGGAAAATTCAAGCCCAACGGCCATGGCACGCAATGACTATTTGCCGGCAGTAAAAAAACGCTTGACCACCGCTGCACCCTGCCTATAATTCAAACGTTCGTTTTATTTTGACGAAATCAAAAAAAGGAGACATATCTTGAACACATTGAACGTCAAGAAAGCAGCCGTTCTGGGCGCCGGGGTGATGGGCGCACAGATTGCCGCCCATCTGGCCAATGCCGGCGTACCCGTGCTGCTTTACGATTTACCCGCCAAGGAAGGCGATCCGAACGGTATCGTGAATAAAGCGCTGACCGGCCTGAAGAAACTCGATCCCGCACCACTGTCCAGCAAGGACAAACTGGCCTACATCGATGCCGCCAACTATGACCAGCACCTGCCCCTGCTGGCTGACTGCGATCTGATCATTGAAGCCATCGCCGAGCGCATGGACTGGAAGCACGATCTCTACGCCCGCATCGCGCCCTATCTGTCACCGACCGCCATCGTCGCCTCCAACACCTCCGGCCTGTCCATGCAGGCACTGGCTGCAGGCCTACCGGCGCAAGTGCAGCCACGCTTCTGCGGCATTCACTTCTTCAACCCGCCACGCTACATGCACCTGGTGGAAATCATCGCCACCCCCAGCACTGACGCGACCACTCTGGACCAGCTGGAAACCTGGCTGACCTCGCGCCTGGGCAAGGGCGTCATCCGTGCGCTCGACACACCCAACTTCGTCGCCAACCGCATCGGCGTGTTTTCCATACTCGCCGTCATGCACCACACCGCCGCCTTCAAGCTCGGTTTCGACACCGTCGACGCCCTCACCGGCCCCCGTATCGGTCGCCCGAAGAGCGCCACTTACCGCACCGCCGACGTCGTCGGCCTGGACACCCTGGCGCATGTGGTCAACACCATGCGCAACACCCTGCCGGACGATCCCTGGCACGCCCATTTCAACACCCCCACCTGGCTGACCGCCCTGATCGAACAAGGGGCCCTCGGCCAGAAAACCCGCTGCGGCATCTTCCGCAAGCAGGGCAAGGAAATCCAGGTACTCGACCTGGCTACGCAGAATTACCGCAGCTCGGCCGGCGAAGTCGCCGAGGAAGTTGCAGCGATCCTCAAGATCCGCAATCCCGCCGAGAAATTTGCCGCGTTGCGGGCCTCCAGCCACCCACAGGCGCAATTCCTGTGGGCCATCTTCCGCGACGTCTTCCATTACTGCGCCGTGCAGCTCGAACATGTGGCCGACAATGCCCGCGATCTGGATTTCGCCATGCGCTGGGGCTTCGGCTGGGCGCAGGGGCCGTTCGAAACCTGGCAAGCGGCCGGCTGGGCTGACATTGCCCAAGCCATTGCCGCTGACATCGCCGCCGGCAAGAGCATGACCAACACACCGCTGCCGGCCTGGGTACTGGAAAACGGGCGCCAGGGCGTACATGGCAGCGCCGGCTCGTACTCGGCGCGGCGCAATACCTATGCCGCCCGCTCGACGCTGCCGGTTTACCAACGCCAGCTGTTCCCAGAACGGGTGCTGGGCGAAGCCGGGCTGCGCCCGGAACACGCCGGCGAAACGCTGTACGAGAATGACGGCGTACGCCTGTGGCGTCTGCCCGAGCAGGATGCGGGCATCGGCATCTTGTCCATCAAATCGAAGATGCACACCATCGGCGACGAGGTGCTCGACGGCGTGATTGCTGCCGTACGCCAGGCGGAAACAACGCTCGCCGGCGTGGTCGTCTGGCACGAGGCACCGTTTGCCGTCGGCGCCAATCTGGCGCAGGTCACGCAGGCCATCGCCGCCGGCCAGTTCGATCGCCTCGAACAGACCGTGGAAAAATTCCAGCGCGCCTCGCAAACGCTGAAATATGCGCAGGTGCCCGTGGTCGCTGCGGTGCAGGGAATGGCCCTGGGCGGCGGTTGCGAATTCGTCATGCACGCCGCTAAACGCGTCATGGCGCTGGAAAGCTATGTCGGCCTGGTCGAAGCCGGCGTCGGGCTGATTCCAGCCGGTGGCGGCTGCAAGGAATTCGCTGTCCGCGCCGCCGCCTGGGCAGCGCAATCGGCGGTACCGGGCGAAGTCTTCAACTATCTGCAACCGGTCTTCCAGACCATCGCCATGGCCAAAGTGGCAAAAAGCGCCCAGGAAGCGATCGATTACGGTTTTGCCCGGCCCAGCGACACGGTGCTGTTCAATGCCCACGAACTGCTCTGGGTCGCCATCCGCGAAGCGCGCAACCTGGCCGACGCCGGCTGGGCACCGCCACCGATGGCGCGCAACATCCCGGTCGCCGGCCGCACCGGCATCGCCACCTTCGAGATGATGCTGGTCAACATGCGGGAAGGCGGCATGATTTCCGCGCACGACTACCAGGTCGCCAAAGCCGCCGCCATCGCCCTCTGCGGCGGCGACATCGAAAGCGGCAGCCGGGTCGATGAAGAATGGCTGCTGACCGTCGAACGGCGCCTGTTCGTCGACCTGCTGAAAAACCCGCTCACCCAGGCCCGTATCCAGCACATGCTGGACACCGGCAAACCCCTGCGCAACTAAGCCCGGCGAGGAGACATACATAATGAACAAACAGATTCAGGACGCGTACATCGTTGCCGCCACCCGCCTGCCGGTGGCCAAGAAAAACGGCATGTTCCGGAACGTCCGTCCGGACGACATGCTGGCACACGCCATCAAATCGGTGGTGGCGCAGGTACCGGGCATTGATCCCGCCCGCATCGGCGATGTCATCGTCGGCTGCGCCATGCCGGAAGCCGAACAAGGCATGAACGTCGCCCGCATTGGCCTGCTGCTGGCCGGCCTGCCGATCACCGTGCCGGGCCTCACCATCAACCGCTTCTGCTCATCCGGCGTGCAGGCGGTGGCTGACGCCGCCAATCAGATCCGCCTTGGCCTGGCCGACGTGATGATCGCCGCCGGCACCGAGTCGATGAGCATCATGCCGCAGATGATGGGTAACAAGATGGCGATGAATCCAGCCATTTTCACCGATGAACACGTCGCCATCGCCTACGGCATGGGCCTGACCGCCGAAAAAGTGGCGAAACAATGGCAGATCAGCCGGGACGATCAGGACGCCTTTGCCGTCGCCTCGCACGCCAAGGCCTGTGCCGCCATTGCCGCCGGCCATTTCAAAGCGGAAATCAGCCCGTACCAGGTGCGTGAGCAGCTGCCCGATCTCGCCCGCGGCACCGTCACCACCCGCGAGCGGCTGGCCGACACCGACGAAGGTCCACGCCCGGATTCCAGCCTGGAAAAACTGGCCAAGCTGAAACCGGTGTTCAACGTGCGCGGTTCGGTCACCGCCGGCAACTCCTCGCAGATGTCGGACGGCGCCGGCGCGGTGATGCTGGTTTCGGAAAAGGTCCTGAAAGAACACAACCTGACGCCGCTTGCCCGCTTCGCCGGCTACGCGGTCGGCGGTGTCGCGCCGGAAATCATGGGCATCGGCCCGATTGCGGCAATTCCGCGCGTGCTGACACAAGTCGGCATCACGCAGAATGACCTCGACTGGATCGAACTCAACGAAGCCTTCGCCGCGCAATCGCTGGCGGTGATGCGCGAACTCGACCTCGATCCGGCCCGGGTCAATCCGCTCGGGGGCGCCATCGCGCTCGGCCACCCGCTCGGCGCCACCGGCGCCATCCGCACGGCAACCGTGGTGCATGGGTTGCAGCGCACCGGTGGCAAGTACGGCATGGTGACCATGTGCATCGGCACCGGCATGGGTGCCGCCGGTATTTTCGAGCGGGTCTGAGCGGCCACGATGAAACCGGCCTGGCTTGCCCGCCTGTCGCCCACCTGGCGTGCCCGCATGGTACGCCTGGGCTTCAATTTCCATCCCGCCTTTCGCGGCACGGGCGGGCGGGTGGTGCATGTGGCGCGCGACCTGCGCCATATCCGCATCGCCCTGCCCTGCTCATGGAAAACGAAGAACATCGTCGGCTCGCTCTATGGGGGTTCGCTATTCGCGATCACTGACGGCGCGCACCCGATGATGCTGATGGCCGCACTGGGCGAAGCGTATGTAGTGTGGGACAAATCCGCCAGCATCCGCTACCGCAAGCCGGGCTACACCACGCTGTATGCCGATTTTTCCATTGACGAAGCGGAACTGGGCTGCATCCGGGAACAACTGCTTCGGCATCCGGAGCTGGAACGAACCTACACGATCGAACTCAAGGACGGACAGGGCACGGTACACACCGTCGTCGAACGTACCGTCTATATCGCTGAAAAAAATTACTACCGGAAGAAATCCGGAGGAGACAAAGATGCGGACAACACATTGGACCCGGGCGACCTGCAGCCTCGGCCTCAGCCTGCTACTGGCCTGCAGCACGGCACTGGCACTTGAAGTAGCCGGCACCCGGATTGCCGAACAACAGAATGTCGATGGACAGACCTTGCGCCTGAACGGCGCCGGGTTACGCAGCAAACTGTTTTTCAAGGTCTATGTCGGCGCCCTCTATGCCGGCGAAAAAAGCACCTCGGCCTCCGCCCTGATCGACGGCAAGGGACTGCGCCGCATGCGCCTGCACATCCTGCGCGAACTGGAGGCCGACAGCTTCCATGCCGCCCTCGACGAAGGCATGCGCAACAACCTGCCCCCCGCACAACTCAGCGCCCTGCAACCCAGAATCGACCAGCTGGGCACCTTGATGCGAGCGCTCGGCAAGGTGCGCCCCGGGGATGTCATTGATCTCGACTCTTCCAGCGCCGGCGTCTCCCTGCTGCGCAACAATCAAAACGCCGGTATGGTGGCAGGGGCCGACTTTGCCGCGGCCCTGCTCAAAGTGTGGTTAGGCGATCAACCGGCAGATGCAGCGCTGAAAAAAGCACTGCTTGGTCAGTAAACAAGAAACAGACAAACGAATACCCAGCGACACATCCAGGAGGAGACACCATGGAAAAGATCTGGTTACAGAGTTACCCCCAGGGCGTACCGGCGGGGATCGACATCGATCACATTCCTTCGCTGGTCGCCCTGTTCGAAGACGCCTGCCGCAAATTTGCCAACCAGGTGGCCTACATCAGCATGGGCAAGGAAATGACCTATGCCGAGCTGGAAGCAGAAACCCGCGATTTCGCCGGCTGGCTACAGTCGATCGGCATGCAGAAGGGCGACCGCGTCGCCCTGATGATGCCCAACCTGCTGCAATACCCGGTCGCGCTGTTCGGCACCTTGCGCGCCGGCTGTGTCGTGGTCAATTGCAATCCGCTCTACACCCCGCGCGAACTGGAACATCAGCTCAAGGATTCAGGAGCGACGACCATCGTCATCGTCGAAAATTTCGCCCACACCCTGGAACAGGTGATCGCCCACACCCAGCTGCGCCATGTCGTGGTGACGCCGCTGGGTGAGATGCTGGGCGCCGTCAAGGGCACCCTGGTCAACTTCGTCATCCGCCACGTCAAGAAAATGGTGCCCGCCTGGAAACTGCCCGGCAGCCTGTCGTTCAAGGCCGCACTGGGCGCCGGTCGCCGGCATGGCTGGAAAGCCGTCCCCCTGGCCCAGGACGACATCGCCTTTCTGCAATACACCGGCGGCACCACCGGCATTTCCAAAGGGGCCATGCTCACCCACGCCAACATTGCCGCCAACGTCACCCAGGCCTACACCTGGATCAAACCCGTGGTGCATGAGGGCAAGGAATTCATCATCACCGCGCTGCCGCTCTATCACATCTTCGCCCTGACAGCGAACTGCCTGACTTTCCTGATGATCGGCGCCCGTAACCTGCTCATCGCCAATCCACGCGACATTCCCAACTTCATCAAGGAATGGGGCAAATATCCGGTCACCGTGGTCACGGGCGTCAACACCCTGTTCAACGCCCTGCTCAACCACCCGGATTTCGCCAAGCTCGATTTTTCGACCATGAACGTCACCCTCGGTGGCGGCATGGCAGTGCAGGCGCCGGTGGCAGAACACTGGCGGCGGGTGGTCGGGGTGCCGTTGCTGCAGGCTTACGGGTTGACCGAAACCAGTCCGGCGGCGACCATCAATCCACTCGACATGAAGGACTTCAATGGCGCCATCGGCCTCCCCATCTCTTCGACCGAAATTTCCATCCGCGACGACAACGGCAATGAAGTACCCGGCACCCAGGTCGGCGAAATCTGCATCCGTGGCCCGCAGGTGATGAAGGGCTACTGGAACCGCCCCGACGAAACAGACCATGTCTTTTACCCCGATGGTTTTCTGCGCACCGGCGACATGGGCTACATCGACCCCCAGGGTTACGTGTTCCTGGTGGACCGCAAGAAGGACATGATCCTGGTCAGCGGTTTCAACGTCTACCCCAACGAAGTCGAGGAAGCCGTGGCCATGCATCCTGGCATCATCGACGTCGCAGCGATCGGCGTACCCGATGAACGGGCCGGCGAAGCGGTGAAGATTTTCGTGGTGCGCAAGGATCCCCGCGTCACCGAACACGAATTGATCGAGCACTGCCGGCACCTATTGACCGGCTACAAAGTCCCGAAATATGTCGAATTCCGCGACGACCTGCCCCGTACCAACGTCGGCAAGATCCTGCGTCGCGCCTTGAAAGAAGGAGCCTGACCCATGCCCATCCCCGCCGCTCTGAACAAGAACCTGCAACTGCCCGTGATCTGCGCGCCGATGTTCATCGTTTCCAATCCGGATCTGGTGATCGCCCAGTGCAGAAGCGGCGTCATCGGCTCGTTTCCGGCACTCAACGCACGCCCGGAAGCCCTGCTCGATGACTGGCTGCTGCGCATCAAGCGCGAACTGGCGGCCAGCCCCGGGGCGGCACCGTTTGCGGTCAACCAGATCATCCATGCCTCCAACACCCGTCTTGAACACGACATGGCGCTGTGCATCAAACATGAGGTGCCGTTGATCATCACCAGCCTGTCGGCACCCACCGCCATCGTGCCGCGCGTGCATGCCTATGGCGGGCAGGTGTTTCACGACGTGATCAGCGTGCGCCATGCCGAAAAAGCGATCGAAGCCGGTGTCGACGGGCTGATCCTGGTCTGCGCCGGGGCCGGTGGCCATGCCGGCACCCTCAGCCCCTTCGCCCTGGTCAGCGAAATCCGCAAATTCTGGGATGGCCCCATTGCCCTTTCCGGCGCCATTGCCAACGGCGCCGCCATTCTCGCCGCACAAGCCATGGGGGCTGATTTCGCCTACATCGGCACCCGCTTCATCGCCAGCAGCGAAGCCAATGCCGTCTCTGCCTACAAGGACACCCTGGTCGCCGCCACAGCGAAAGACGTGGTGTACACCCCGTACTTCACCGGCGTGCACGGCAACTACCTGCAGCAAAGCATCGTCGCGGCGGGCCTGGACCCGAACAACCTGCCGCACCGTGACAAGAGCGTCATGAACTTTGGTGCCGCCGATGACGGCAAGAGCGCCAAAGCCTGGCGCGACATCTGGGGGGCCGGCCAGGGCGTGGGCAGCATCGACGCCATCCTCCCGGCCGCCGACATCGTTGCGCAGCTGCGCAGCGAATATCAAGCCGCCAGAAACCGCCTCACCCAGCAACTTTTCTAAAAACCCGAAAAAGGAGACACCCTCATGAGCGACTACCGCGCTCCCGTCAAGGACATGCGTTTCGTCATGGACGAAATCGCCGGTTTCAACGAACTGGCCCAGCTGCCGGCCTTTGCCGAGGCCACCCCGGACCTGGCCGATGCCATTCTCGATGAAGCCGCCAAATTTGCGGGCGAAGTCATTGCTCCGCTCAACCGCATCGGCGACCAGCAAGGTTGCCAGCTCGGCGCCGATGGCGTGCGCACGCCCCCCGGCTGGAAGGAAGCCTACAGCCAGTACCGCGCAGCAGGCTGGAACGGCATCACCCTACCCACCGAATTCGGTGGCCAAGGCCTGCCCAACACGCTGGGCATCGCCGCCAAGGAAATGCTGTGCGCCGCCAACATTTCCTTCAGTCTAGGGCCCTTGCTCACCACCGGTGCGGTGGAAGCCCTGCTCACCTGTGCCAGCGACGAACTGAAAGCGGTCTATCTGGAAAAGATGGTCTCCGGCGAATGGACCGGCACCATGAACCTGACCGAACCGCAAGCCGGTTCCGATCTCGCCCTCATCCGCAGCCGCGCCGAACCCCAGGCCGACGGCACGTACCGCATTTTCGGCCAGAAAATCTTCATCACCTACGGCGACCACGACATGACCGACAACATCGTGCATCTCGTCCTGGCCCGCCTGCCGGACGCGCCGCCGGGGGTCAAAGGCATCTCGATGTTCCTGGTGCCGAAATTCCTGGTCAATGCCGACGGTTCACTCGGCGCGCGCAACGATGCCTGGTGCGTGTCGCTCGAACACAAGCTCGGCATTCACGCTAGCCCCACCTGCGTCATGGCCTATGGCGACAAGGGCGAAGGGGCGGTCGGCTATCTGCTGGGGCAAGCCAATCGCGGCCTGGAATACATGTTCATCATGATGAACGAAGCGCGCCTCGGCGTCGGCCTGCAAGGCGTTGCCCTCGGTGAGCGCGCCTATCAGCAGGCGTTGGCCTATGCCCGCGAGCGCCAGCAGGGACGCGACGCCCTGACCGGTGCCGCCCTGGTCACCCTCGACAAACACCCGGACATCCGCCGCATGCTGCTGCTGATGAAATCGCGTGTCGAAGCCGCCCGCGCCCTCACCTACTACACCTCCGGTCTGCTCGACCGGGCCAGTCACCTGGAAGATGCCGAAGCACGCAAAAAGGCCCTTTACCTCGCCGAATTCATGATTCCCATCGTTAAAGGTGGCGGCACCGAAATGGGCATCGAAGTCACCTCGCTTGGCATCCAGATCCACGGCGGCATGGGCTTCATCGAAGAAACCGGCGCCGCCCAGCACTGGCGCGATTCGCGCATCACCACCATTTACGAAGGCACCACCGGCATCCAGGCCAACGACCTGCTCTTCCGCAAACTCATGCGCGACCAGGGCGCCACCGCAAAAATCGTCTTTGGCGAAATCCACACCACGGTCAAGACCCTGATCGCCAGCGGCAAACCCGAACTCGCCGGCATCGGTCAGAAACTCGGCGTCGCCCTCAAAATGTGGACCGACAGCACCGAATGGCTCGCCGCCAACGCCCAGAAAGACCTCGCCGGGGTACTCACCGCCGCCGTGCCCTACCTCAACCTGGCGGTCGTCGCCTGTAACGGCTGGATGATGGCCAAAGCCGCCCTCGCCGCCAGCGCCCGCCTTGAGGAAGGCCGCGGCGACACCGCCTTCTACCGCGCCAAACTTGCCACGGCCCGTTTCTACGCCGACCAGATGCTGCCCCAGGCCATTGCCTGTGCCGAAACAGTCAAGGCGGGCGACAGCGGCAACACCGCGCTAGGCGATGCGATTTTTACGGCCTGATCAAGCCGCAGCCAGTAAAAAAGCGCCGCAAGGCGCTTTTTTCATTTCCGGTTCACAAACAAAAACCCCTCAAAACAAAAATTCTGAGGGGTTTTTTGCACGCTGGGCGGTAACCCAGACTACAAAGGCATCAGGCGGCGACGCCGAGTGCCTTGATCTGCGCCGACAGACGGCTCTTGGTACGAGCTGCGGCATTCTTGTGCACGATTTTCTTGTCAGCGATACGGTCGATCA
>RRZT010180787.1_pt1 | contig 10100 bp, 9 predicted proteins | sample 2165551 | NCBI WGS metagenome assembly RRZT01 (sample SAMN10456910, study PRJNA506462) | wastewater metagenome | biome: wastewater; feature: sludge; material: wastewater sludge; isolation source: wastewater sludge with Escherichia coli K12::gfp cells carrying plasmid... | place: USA: Moscow, Idaho ...
CTTCCGGTTTCATGAGCAAAAAACCTCGTCAGATAAGCTGATGAGGTTTTTTGCAGTAATCGACAATGGCCAGACAAAAAGTAGTACTTACTGTTATGGATAACAATAAACCTTGCTTAATTAGTAAATATAGACTATAATAAAATGTCAAGTAATAAACCAGCTGTATCTTCTGTGAATTCCCAGTGGATACAGCTTTTTAAATGGATTAAAATAAGTTTATAATAAAAAAAGAAAGCAGAAAAAAGTGATAAGTAAAAAATTCAACCAGTACCAATTAAGCGATGAGCTCCTAAAAGCCATCGAAAAACTAAATTTTGAAAACCCGACCAAGGTTCAGGAAGCCGTGATTCCGATTGCTTTGGAGAAAAAGGATATTCTCTGTAAGGCCCAAACCGGCAGCGGTAAAACGGCGGCCTTTGGCATTCCAATCTGTGAACTGCTGGACTGGGAAGAGAACAAACCCCAGGCCCTGGTGCTGACCCCGACCCGGGAGCTGGCACTGCAGGTCCACGAAGATATTTTTAACATTGGCCGCTTCAAGCGGGTTAAGGTGTCAGCCCTTTATGGAAAATCACCGATCCGCCGGCAGGAAAAAGAGCTGAAACAGAAAACTCATGTGGTGGTGGGAACCCCAGGCCGGGTTATGGATCATATTGAACGGGGAACCTTCATTACCGATGAGATCCGTTTTCTGGTCATCGACGAAGCTGATGAGATGCTGAATATGGGTTTTATCGATCAGGTTGAGGAAATCATCAATGAGATGCCGAAAAATCGGGTGACGATGTTGTTTTCGGCGACGCTGGAAAATGAGATTCAACGGCTGTCAAAAAAATACATGAACGATCCCCAGATCATCGAGATTGAGGCCGAGACCAAACGAACCGATGCCATTGAACAATTTGTATATAAAACCGGCCATGACGATAAACTGGATGTGTTAAAGGATGTGCTGGTGGTGGAAAACCCCGACAGCTGTATTATTTTCTGCAACACCCAGGAAATGGTCAATGCCATTTATAATCTGCTCGGCAAGGATAACAAGGCCTGTGAAAAGATTCACGGCGGTATGGAACAGGATGACCGCACCCTGGTCATGCAACGTTTTAAAAAGGGCGCCTTCCGCTATCTGATTGCCACCGATGTGGCGGCTCGGGGGATTGATGTGCATGAGATTTCGCTGGTCATTAATTTTGATGTCCCCTGGGAAAAGGAAACCTATGTCCATCGCATCGGCCGGACCGGTCGTCGGGGCACCACTGGTAAAGCAATTACCCTGGTTTCGGCAAAGGAAGGTCGTTTGTTTAAAGATATTGAAAATTATACTGACAAAGAAATAATTGAAAAAGAATGCCCCACGCTTTCTACAGTCCATTCGCTAAAAGCGGCCTTTATCGAAAAGCTGCAGGAAAAACCGGAGGAAAAGCTGGACAAAGCCCATGATCTGACCCGGGAGATCACCAAGATCCATATCAATGCCGGCAAAAAGACCAAAATGCGACCGGTGGATATTGTCGGCACCCTGTGTAATCTGGAGGGGATGACCGCCGCGGATATTGGCGTAATCACGATTCTGGATGTCTCCACCTTTGTGGAAATTCTGAATAACAAAGGCCCTCAGGTGTTAAAAGAGCTGCAAACCCGAAATATCAAGGGGCGGCCGAGAAAGGTAACCCTGGCCGAAGACAAGCCAGTTACCATGGCCCGAAAAAAACCGATTCGTCGATTTTATTGATTAAAATTTAGTGTTTAAGATTAATGTTTAACACGAGATGATTATAGTGAGGTGTCTATGGACTATTTAACTGCTATCACTGCGTTTAAACCCGGATCAGCCCAGGAACAGGCCGATCAGCAGACCTTTATCCGATTCATTAATAATAATCCGGATGTCTTGCTCCGGGACAATAAAATTGCCCATCTGACCAGCTCCGCCTTGATTTTTAATGCATCACAGGATAAACTGTTAATGATCTATCATAATATTTACAAGTCCTGGTCTTGGACTGGAGGGCACGCTGATGGCGAAGCGGATCTGCTACAGGTAGCAATCCGGGAAGCCAAAGAAGAAACCGGATTAAAACAGGTAACAGCGGTAGTGGACAAAATTATTTCACTGGATATCTTACCGGTTTTTGGTCATCTCAAAAACAATCAACCGGTTTCGGCGCATTTGCATTTATCAGTGGCCTATTTACTTTCGGCTTCGGAGGACGAACCACTGATGATTAAGCCCGACGAAAACAGTGGCGTCAGATGGATCGCCGTTAATGAACTGGCAAATTATGTCAGTGAACCCCATATGCAGGTTGTTTATGATAAAATTTTAAATAAGCACTGATCATTACTTTCTGTTTTGGAATTATTTTGATGAGATTTAAAAATCAAGGAGGGTCTATGTCAATTTCGAAAGCCATTGAATTTTCTGCCAAAGCCCACGAAGGTCATTTCCGCAAGGGTTCTCAGGTTCCCTATATTACGCACCCCTTTGAGGTCGCCAAAATTCTGGGTGAGGCGGTGGACCCGGAAGAAAACGAAGCCCTGATCATTGCCGGACTGCTCCACGATACGGTGGAAGATACCGATACCAGCCTGGAAACCATTCGCCGGGAATTTGGTCAGGCGGTGGCCGATCTGGTGGCCTCTGACTCGGAAAACAAACGGCTACCCTGGGAAAGTCGCAAACAGCATACCATCGATTTTCTCAAAAATGAAGCAACCCGGGACATGCAGATGCTGGCCTGTGCTGATAAATTGGCCAACCTCAGAAGTGTTAAAGCTGATTATGCCAGAATCGGCGAAGACGTCTGGGATATTTTTGTCAGAGGCAAGGAAAAGCAGGCCTGGTATTACCAGGGCGTGCTGGATGCATTGGCACCTCTGGAAGGTTTAGCGATGTATGCTGAACTGAAGGCCTTGATTCAGGAGATCTTTAACTAAGAGGAGGAATCCTGTTGCTAATTAAACAACTTGAAAAGGCGGAAGTGGTCAACGCTAATTCCTTGGATAATATAAGGAATTAGCGTGCTTGACAAAACTGCTATATACAAGTATAATTCTAAACAGTTCATTAATATGAACAAGGTTACCTAAATAAATAATTAAAAATATAACTGTGATATGAAATCACTGGAAGCCATGAATGTTGTGCAAGCACATTTATGGCTTTTTTGCGTCAGCAAACAATGATCAATTAGTGGCCTAACGGTAATAAGCACATTTCTGGTCGTCTCGAAACAGAATGACAGAGGCGTAACAGGTGTGGCAATCCCTTATAGCAATTAAATCATACATATTTAATCAGTTCCCCAAAATCACAGATGATGTGACAGTACTAACAAAAATGCAACCATGAAGGTTTCAATTCCCCTGAGGGATTAACTTTTCGTGGTTTTTTTATATATAAATAAGTCACAGTAAGAAACAATTGAAAGAAAAGAGGAGCAAAGATGAAGCGAAAATTATTATGTCTAGGATTGGTCAGTCTGATGTTGACATCAGTGCTGGCAGGTTGTTCCGTTAATGGTGCGACCCAAGGTAAAACTGAACGTGCCAAGGATGAATTGGTATTAGCCATTGGTGGCGAACCGGATGACGGGTTTGATCCCACCACTGGTTGGGGCCGTTATGGCTCGCCGCTGTTTCAGAGTACCTTGTTGACCCGGGACAATGATCTCAAGATCATTAAAGATCTGGCCACTGATTATACCATCAGTGAAGATGGCCTAACCTGGACCTATCAGATTCGCCAGGATGTGAAGTTCTCGGATGGTACCCCTTTAACTGCTGCTGATGTGGTATTCACCTATGAAACCGCAGCTAAAAGCGGGTCGGTTGTCGATCTCGCAGTAATGGCCAGCGCTAAAGCGACTGATGACTATACGGTCGAATTCAAGCTCAATAAACCCCAATCAACCTTTCTCTATACAACCGCCGCCCTGGGAATCGTCCCGAAAGCCACTTACAGCAGTGACTATGCTCAGAATCCAGTCGGTTCTGGTCCTTTTAAATTTGTTCAATGGGACAAGGGCCAACAGTTGATTGTGGAAGCCAATTCCTATTACTATGGAACCAAACCCGAATTTAATAAGGTGACATTTTTGTATCTTAGTGAAGAAGCGACCTATGCAGCAGCCAAGGCTGGTGAAGTCGATATCGCATCAATTGTGCCATCGTTGACTAGTCAGGAAGTGACCGGGATGACCATCAAATCGGTTGATAGTGTTGACAATCGGGGTATCTCGTTACCTTATCTAAAATCAGGCAGTACCAGATCCGAAGGCTACCCGATTGGCAATGATGTAACATCAGATCTGACCATCCGAAAGGCGATTAATTATGCCATTGACCGACAGAAGCTGGTGGACGGCGTGTTGCTTGGCTATGGTTCGGAAGCGTACTCAGTCAGTGATGGGCTGCCCTGGGGGAATGCGGCGACAGCGATAACCGATGGCGACGTGGCCGGTGCCAAAAAGATGCTGGCCGATGGTGGCTGGGTTGACAGTGATGGCGATGGTGTTGTCGAAAAAGATGGTGTTAAAGCCGAGTTTACCCTCAACTACCCATCATCTGATAAGGTCAGACAATCCCTGGCGATTGCGGTGGTCGATATGATTTCACCAATTGGTATCAAAGTAAATGTTGAGGGAAAAAGCTGGGATGAAATTTATAAACTGATGTTTTCGAATGCGGTCTTATTTGGCTGGGGAAGCCATGATCCGATCGAAATGTATAATATCTATTATAGCGGTAATGCCGGTGTTGAGACCAATGATCCGACCTTTTATAAAAATGAAAAGGTGGATGCCTACATGAATCAGGCCCTGACAACGACCGACGAGGCAGCTGCTAATGAACTGTGGCAAAAAGCTCAGTGGGACGGACAAACCGGATTCAGTACCCTTGGAGATGCACCCTGGGCCTGGTTGGTTAACATTGATCATATTTATCTGGTTGACGATCGTTTGGAAATTGGCCAGAGTCGCACTGAACCCCATGGTCACGGCTGGCCGATTACCGCTAACATCACGGAATGGCACCGGAAATAACGATGAACTCAGCAAAATATGTATTAGGCAAAGCGCTGCGAATGATTTCGTTACTCGTTGCCCTATGTCTGGTCTCTTTTATTCTGGTGAAAAATTCGCCCATCGATCCGGTTCAGGCCTATATTGGGGCGGATATGATGCGGGTTTCCGAGGAACAGAGAGAATTGATTGCCGAAAACTGGGGGCTTGATAAGCCTCCCGTTGAGCAATTTTTCAGCTGGGCCGGTGCCATCGTCCAGGGTGATTTTGGCACCTCGATGATTTACCGGGAGCCGGTAATCGAAGTGATCGGTCAGCGCTTTGCCGCCTCTCTGGCACTGATGGGCGTAGCCTGGGTTTTGTCCGGGATATTTGGTTTTCTGATGGGCATCATTGCCGGGATGAATCGCGGAAAACTGATTGATCGGGCCATCAAGTGGTATTGCCTGACCCTGGCAGCGACGCCGACCTTCTGGCTGGGTTTGATTCTACTGATGATTTTTGCCGTCTGGTTAGGCTGGTTTCCGATTGGAATGGGCGTGCCAGTGGGGGTGCTATCTGAAAATGTATCGATCTCTGAAAAGCTTTATCATCTGATTTTACCGGCTTTAACCCTCAGTATTGTGGGGGTTGCCAATATTGCCCTGCATACCCGCCAAAAATTGTTGGACGTCCTGGAAAGTGACTATGTCCTGTTCGCCAGAGCCAATGGGGAATCAGGTTTGGGCCTGGTGTGGCAGCATGGTATGAGGAACATTGCCTTGCCGGCAGTGACCCTGCAATTTGCATCCTTTAGTGAATTATTTGGCGGATCGGTGCTGGCGGAACAGGTTTTTTCCTATCCGGGTCTGGGTCAGGCCACTGTTTCGGCTGGCTTGCGAGGCGATGTGCCACTATTGCTGGGGATTGTTTTATTTAGTGCTATTTTTGTTTTCAGTGGGAATCTGATTGGGGATATTATCTGCAGTGTCGTGGATCCCCGAATTAAGGAAGGCAGGTCGTCAGTATGAATGTGTTAACCAATGCAGAAAACGCTATTGCCAGCGGCAGCCTTCACTTTAAACTGAATCGTCGCCAAAAGACCCTGATCATCACCGGTCTCTGTTCGGCCTTGCTGATTGGGATAATTTTAGCAGCTCAGTTAATGAGCAATGCCGGGATTGCTACTAATTTTAGCCAGCAAAATCTGGCGCCATCCTGGTCCCATCCGTTTGGAACGGACTGGTTGGGTCGGGATATGTTTACCCGGACCATCAAGGGCCTGGCCATCAGTATCCAAATTGGGCTGCTGGCATCCAGCGTCAGCGTGGTAATTGCCCTGGTGTTGGGAATGTGCGCCGCAACCATGGGCGAAAAAGTCGATGCCATCATTTCCTGGCTGGTGGATTTATTCATGGGGGTTCCCCATCTGGTGGCTCTTGTTTTGATTGCGGTAGTGCTTGGCGGTGGCGCCAAAGGTGTGATCATCGGGGTGGCATTAACCCATTGGCCCAGCCTCACCCGGGTGATCCGGGCCGAGGTGATGCAGGTGCGAAGCTCCCAATACGTGCTGGTTTCACGGCATCTGGGCAGAAGCCGCTGGTGGATTGCCAGCAGACATATTCTGCCACATTTGCTACCGCAGTTTTTTGTGGGTCTGATTCTGATTTTTCCCCATGCCATTTTGCACGAGGCTTCAATTACCTTTTTAGGCTTTGGATTATCGCCCCACCTGCCAGCTATTGGCGTGATCTTGTCTGAATCGATGGGATATCTGGCAGCGGGGATGTGGTGGTTGGCGTTTTTTCCCGGCTTATCACTGTTAATTATCGTCAGAGCCTTTGATGTGATTGGCGATAATCTGCGGATGTTGCTAGACCCCCATCGTGCCCATGAATAAGGAGAGAAAAAATGAACATTAAAAATAACATCTCAAATCTGCAGCAAAGCAATTTGAGCGATCGATCGCGATATCTGTCCGGTACCAGCAGGAACGACCTATTAGTGGTGGAAAACCTGTCCGTTTCGTTTATTCAGTATCAGAGCGGCATGAAGCAGCGGAATCTGGAAGTCATCTGCGATTTAAATGTCAATGTCAGGAGCGGTGAGATTGTGGCCATTGTCGGTTCCAGTGGATCAGGAAAAAGCTTACTGGCCCATGCCATTCTGGGGATCCTGCCATCCAATGCCAAGGTTTCCGGGAAGATGAACTATAATGGCCAAGCGCTGACCAGCGAACGCCAAAAGGCGATCCGGGGCAGTGAAATCAGTCTGATTCCGCAGTCGGTCAATTATCTGGACCCGCTAATGAAGGTTGGTGAACAGGTCCAAAATACCATCAAAACAAAAGATGCCAAAGTACGGCAACAGCAAATATTTCAGCGTTATCAGCTGTCAAAAGCAGCCGGAATTTTATATCCCTTTCAGTTATCCGGGGGAATGGCCCGGCGGGTTTTGGTGGCAACCGCGGTCAGCGGCGGTGCTAAACTGATCATTGCCGATGAACCAACGCCGGGGCTGCACCCGGAAGTGGTGGCAGAAACCTTATCCCACCTCAAAGAACTGGCCGATCAGGGCTGTGGCGTGCTGATGATTACCCATGACATTGAGGCCGCCATGAAAATTGCCGATCGGATTGCGGTGTTCTACGCCGGCACCACCGTTGAGGTGGCACCGATTGAGGATTTTACAAACACTGGTGAAGCCTTGCGTCATCCCTATACCAAGGCTTTGTGGAAAGCTTTGCCGGAGAATGATTTCACACCGATTCCCGGGTTTCAACCGACCCCGGCGGATCTGCCCAGCGGATGCTTATTTGAACCCCGCTGTCAATTAAGAACCGCCGCATGTGGCGCCGGCAAACCGGAGATGGCAGAGCTCCGAGGTGGACAAGTGAGGTGTATCCATGCAACTTGAAGCAAAAAATCTGGGCTTTGGCTATCATAAAAACAACTGGATTTTCAAACAGATCAGTTTAACCATTGAAGCTGGGGAAGTAGTCGGTTTAACGGGCAACAGCGGCTGTGGCAAGACAACCCTTGCCAAGGTTCTGGCCGGGTATGAAGTGCCCTGGGAAGGACGGGTCAAGCTAAATGGGAAAGCAGGATCGGTCTCAGGCTATAATCCGGTCCAGCTGATCTTTCAGCATCCCGAAAAATCAGTGAATCCAAGATGGCGCATTCGCGATTCAGTAAATGAAGGATGGCAGGTTGATCAGGAATTACTTTATCGGCTGGGAATTGAAGAAAGCTGGATGGACCGCTGGCCCAATGAATTATCCGGCGGTGAACTACAGCGGTTTTGCGTTGCCAGAGCCTTGTCACCAGATACCCGGTTTATCATTGCCGATGAAATGACAACGATGCTGGATGCCATCACCCAGGCCCAAATTTGGGAAGTGGTTCTGGCCCTGGCCAAGGAACGAAACATGGGAATCCTGCTTGTCAGCCATGAAGAAAAGCTGATTCAACGCATTTGCGAGCGGGTCATTGATCTGGAAGCCGTACAGAAAAATTGTGAAAGTGAGATTGAGGATTTTAATACTCAGCAAGGAGGTGTCCTGGTCACTCAGCTGGAATAATCTTATCTGCAGTGAAGAGAAAATCAAAAAGGCAAAAGCAGGCTGAAAATTCAGCGTGTTTTTGCCTTTTTTGTCTTTGGACAGCTGTAATCGACAATAGGAATTTAAACAAGATCTATTTAACAGAGTGTTAACAATCTCTTTACCTCCCCAAAACCTTTTATCGTTTTTTATTTGGTAAGATAACCATGCAAACAACGAAAATTAAGGAAATATGAAGGAGAAAAAAATGTCAAAAAGTTTAAAAAAAGTTTTAGTATCACTGTTAGTCGGTGCAACAGTGCTGACTCTGGCAGGGTGCGGTTCTTCAGGATCGACAACATCAACAACTAAAGAGGCCATTTCAGGCGAAATCAACGGTGGCGGTTCCACATCGGTACAGAAAATTATCGATGCTGCCGGTTCAGAATTTACTGCCTTAAATCCGGAAGCCAAGTTCACTTACAGTGGCACGGGTTCATCTGATGGAATTAAAGGCGCAACTGCTGGTACCTATTCCTTTGGCTGTGCATCGCGAGAATTAAAAACCGAAGAAAAGGGTAACTTAACCGAACTGATCTTCGCCTATGATGGGATTGCCGTTGTGTTAAATCCAGCCAATACGGTAACAAACCTGACAAAAGACCAGGTAGCAAAAATTTACATGGGCGAAATCACCAACTGGAGTGAAGTTGGCGGAGCCGATGCCCCCATCGTCGTTGTTTCCCGGGAAGATGGATCAGGAACCCGAGATGCAGTGGAAGAACTAGTTGGTTTTAAAGAAAAACTGAAAGCCGATGCCACCATTAAAGAAGGTAACGGAAACGTTCAAACGACGGTAGCCGGGAATACTAATGCCATTGGCTATGTTTCATTAACCTTTGTTGACAAAACCGTTAAAGCGATCGATGTCGATAGCGTAAAAGCGACTGTGGACAATGTTAAAAACAAAACCTACCCAATTTCACGACCTTTCCTGGCAATGTACGATGAATCTAAGGTTGACGATGCAACTCTGGCATTCCTTGACTTCCTGATGAGCACCGAGGGACAGGCAATTGTTGAAGAACACGGCGGTATCGCAGTTTAATATCAGAAAACTGAGACTCCTGAAAAGGAGTCTCTCTTCATTAAAATAATCCCATGACAGGCGACCAGCATGGGTAGGAAAAGGAGCGTTTATTTTGCAGGCAATTAAACGTAAGAAACAAAAAGAGACAATCATCGAAGGCTTTTTTCTAATCTGTGCTTTCGTAGCTGTAATCAGTGTTCTGGCGATTACAGTTTTCGTTTTTTTCAATGGACTAAAACCATTTATTTCCAATAGTTATTCCCTTGGGGATTTTTTAACCGGCGTTGAATGGCGACCGGGTTCAAACATGTTTGGGATATTTTATATGATCGTGGGATCCATTTTTTCAACGTTGGGGGCTATTCTGATTGGTGTGCCAGTAGCGATTTTCACGGCTGTTTATATATCTGAACTGGCTGGTTCCCGGATTGGTAAGATAATCCGCTTTGCGGTGGAGTTA
>RRZT010815202.1_pt1 | contig 10100 bp, 8 predicted proteins | sample 2165551 | NCBI WGS metagenome assembly RRZT01 (sample SAMN10456910, study PRJNA506462) | wastewater metagenome | biome: wastewater; feature: sludge; material: wastewater sludge; isolation source: wastewater sludge with Escherichia coli K12::gfp cells carrying plasmid... | place: USA: Moscow, Idaho ...
GAGCTTTTTTATTATACTGTAAAATCTAAGCAGGAACGGATTGCAGTGTGTGGTCTTACCTTTCCATTTGCAACTGCAACGTGAGCCGGATGTACGGAGTAGCACTTTAATGCTGACTCGTCAGTAAATGTAGAATCAAGCATCAAATCAGCATTTGAGCTTTCTAGTCCATTTATGTTAACATGAATCTCTAACAGTCCTGGAATCTGACCTGCAAGTCCCTCAAGACCAGCTTTGATTTCTGCCTTGATTGCTTCTTTTTCTTCTTTTGAATACTCATTCTTTAATGTCCATAAAATTACATGCTTTACCATTTTTTCTCTCCTGTTCATTTTTTAATTAATTTTGTTTTTCACGAAACGAATGCGGTCTAATTCAAACAAGTCTTCTTCCCCTTCAGCAAAGAATTGAAGTTCAATCTCATACCGACCACTCTTATTGAGTTCGATTGGCGCTTTCCATGTTGTTTCCTGATGGATATCCTCTATATTGATCACACCAACTGACTCACCATTTGCCAGAATGCTAATTCCACATTCCTTCAGAGCTGTTCCTTCGATCTCGATTGTCCAATTGGCATCCTCCAAGAACTCGATATAGCGCCATTTTACGCTGCAGCCATCGGTGATATGTACAAGTGGGAAGCGTCCTTCTTTCTCGGTAAGATATGCTCCGCCAGTCAGACCGCACTGCCAGCCTGCCTCAATACCTGCCGTGGCATCTAGTCCATGTGAAAATCCCTGTGAGGTCATCTCTACCTGCTCGATAATTCCTCTCTCTTCATCTACCTCAATACGCTCAACACGTGCACGGCGCGCATATTTTGTGTTGTTGGAGGAACCATGATAGAATACATACCACTGATTTTCTATCTTCACGATTGAGCCATGATTATTCCAGCTTTGCGGATCAATTCCTGTATTGTCGATTATACGGCCTTTTCTTACATACGGACCAGCAACAGATTTGCTTACTGCATAGTCAAGATTTGTCGGATGACCGCCATTACGGTGTGTTTCATCAATAAATTCACTTGCGTACACGATAACATAATGATCACCTACCTTGCGAAGTGATGATGCCTCATGGAAACCATGACCATCATCATCCTTATTGAGCAATGCTTCCTCATATGTATCTGGATTCAGTGTACACATATCATCATTTAATTCTGCCATATGGCAGTGGCCCTGACCCCAGGTGTAATAATATTTTCCGTTGTCCTCCAAAACAGACGGATCAATGCCTTCGATTGGCTTTCCTCCCATCGTTATCTGCACAGCATCCTCAAATGGTCCATATGGGTTCTTGCTTTTTGCAACACCCTCTGTTCCATCTGAAAGGCAGAAATAGAAATAATACAACTCGCCTTTCTTTGTAACATCTGGCGCCCATAAAAGCCCATTTGACCACGGCACGCCTTTTTTGATGCCCTCTTTTTCGTACTCATCAGTTGATGCCAGCACTGGGCCGTGATCGGTCCACTCGGTCAAATCTGATACAGGTGCTGAATATACATGAAACTTGTGGCAGCAATACTCGCCGTCAAACTCATCCTTTGAGCCATACAAATAAACTCTTCCATCAAATACCTTCGGCTCTCCATCTGGAATATAAATATCCAGCGGCAGAAATGGATTTTTTGCACCACTTTGATAGACAGCGTTTGCAGGCTCTTTAACATATTCCATGTTTAATCCTCCAATCTATTGGGCTTTTGTCTTAAACAAATCCTTTGACCCCAACTAGAAAGTATGATACCATGGATAACGATTGTTGGCAAATACAATCCACTCTTATTTTTATTATTATGAAAGGATTTTTTTATGAAACGCTCTCAATTAAAAAACTCATTTTTGCTGCTTTTGACTGCGGCTATTTGGGGATCTGCTTTTGTCGCACAAAGCGTAGGCATGGACTATGTTAAGCCGTTTACGTTTAATGGAGTACGATCTGCGATTGGTGCACTTTTTTTGATCCCTTGCATCTTTTTCTTTCAAAACCGCACAAATTCTTCTGAAGTATCACCTGCAGACCAATTGAATCAATCAGCCAAAACTCTCGCATCATCGCCAATTGCTCGAAAAACATTATTCTTCGGCGGGCTATGCTGTGGTATTGTGTTGGCGGCTGCTTCTTCCCTTCAGCAGATTGGAATTTCCTACACAAGTGTTGGAAAGGCTGGTTTTCTGACTGCTATCTATATTGTTCTTGTGCCGATTCTTAGTCTATTTTTAAAGAAACGCTGCAGCCCGCTTGTATGGCTTAGTGTCGCACTGGCAGTTGGCGGTTTGTATCTGTTAAGCGTTCCTGATGGTTTTGGCTCTATTGGAAAGGGTGATCTTCTTTTGATTGCCGGCTCTTTCTTATTTGCCGTGCATATCTTAGTAATAGACTATTTTTCACCGCGCTGCAATGGTGTGGCTTTATCGTGTATACAGTTTTTTGTATGCGCAGTCGTATGTCTTATTCCGGCATTTATTTTTGAGCAGCCATCACTTTCTTCTATCCTTGCAGCATGGGCTCCTATTTTGTACGCTGGTGTTCTCTCCTGCGGTGTCGGCTATACTCTTCAAATTATAGGACAAAAGGGTATGAATCCAACTATCGCATCTCTTATTTTGAGTCTGGAATCTGCTATATCTGTTCTTGCCGGCTGGTTGATTCTTGGTCAAACCTTATCGGCACGTGAGCTTACAGGATGTGCTATTGTTTTTCTGGCAATTGTGCTTGCTCAGCTTCCATGGCCGCCCACAAAAAAATCTTAAAGAAAGGCATTTTATGGACCGAACACTTACTTATACCGTCTCGATTGAAGAAAGTGACCTGCGCGCAGATCAGTTTTTATCGCGCCGCGGCTTTTCCTCTCACCTTTTGACGCGGCTTCGCAAAAACATGGAACATCTTCTTATAAATGGCACGCCAAGCCGCACAAACACACCTCTTCATGAAGGCGACATTCTGACAGTACATATTGTTGAGGAGCATTCCTCCTACCATGTGCCTCCTGTAAAGCTTCCTCTTTCAATTGTCTACGAGGATGAGGATATTCTTGTTGCAAATAAGCCAGCTAAAATGCCTATTCATCCTTCTATGGACAATTATTATAATTCACTGGCAAATGCTCTTGCCTGGTACTACCGTGACAGCGGCAATTTTATCTTTCGCTGCACAAACCGCTTAGACCGAGATACCTCAGGGCTTACAGTAATTGCCAAAAATATGCTCTCCTCTGCCGTTCTTTCTGATATGGCTGTTCGTCATGCAATTACGCGTGAATATTTGGCGATTGTGCGCGGTGTCGTTACTCCTGCGTCCGGCACAATCACTGCACCGCTCTCAAGAAAGCCTGGCTCTATAATTGAGCGCTGTGTAGATTTTGAACACGGAGAACGCGCCGTAACTCATTACAAAACATTAGAAACAAAAAATGGGCACAGCCTTGTCTCTTTACAGCTTGAGACAGGCCGCACCCATCAGATACGGATTCATATGAAATATTTAGGCTTTCCGCTTGTCGGTGATTACCTCTACAATCCAGATATGGAATTTATCACACGTCAGGCGCTCCACTCATGCCGTCTTTCCTTTGAGCATCCGATCACTCATGTGCCTCTTTGCTTTGAGGCGCCACTTCCAGATGATATGAAACGCGTGCTACTCGACGTTTTTTAAGGCATCTGTCATCGGAATTGCCTTGATTTTTTTGATCTGGAAGAATGAGATCACGGCATAAGTGATCAGTCCGGCTGCAAGAACTTTTAACAGATCTAGCGGTTCCATATAAAATTCCAGATAACCAGAATACTCTGCAAACGCAACCTCACAGATAACCTTCAGTAGCACAATACATAACCCTATTGTCACTACAAGTGAAACAACTGATACGATTGTGGTGGTACGAATATATAAGCGGTTGATTTCCTTGTCACTGTATCCTAAAATCTTTGCCATGGAAATTGACTGCGCATTTTTCTCGATTACTACCTTTGAGAGCAGATACAAAAGCAGTGCAAACATGATCACGCCAAAGCCCTGGAAGAGAACAGCCATACCGCCCATTGACAATCGAAGCTGTCTGGAGGTCTTTGTCAAATCTTCCTTTGATATAGTCATTGCAATGTTTTTCTGCGTCAAATCAGTCAGTTCTTCATTTGAAAAATATCCTGGATAATAGCTTCCCTTCTCAAATGTTTTCTCAAACGCATCACAATTCATAAAGACAGACAATGCAGCCGGATATGTATAGATACCCGTAACGGTAAAGGAATACGTTTTCTCCCCATACTCTTCCTGCAATGTAATCGTATCACCTGTTTTAATATGCTGCTTATTTGCATAGGCATTTGAAATCAATACCTCATCATCTGCAATGCTGCTCTTTATGTAGGCGCTGTTTTCCTGTACGCCATACACCATCACTTCCTCGCTCTTGTAGCGTCCCTCCTGTGTCTTTAATACCGTCACATCATAGCTTTCCGCCTCTTTATTTTCTGTCTTTTCTTCGCTTACAAGCACATACTGATGCTCTGCAAGAAGATGAGTTGTAATCTCCTGTTCGAAATGATCAAGCAGCGGTCCAAACATAAATCCAAACAATAAAATCAGGTTTGCGAACAAAATTCCGATAAACAAAATGACATAGTTTGGAATGTTCTGAAACAGGATTCTCATACGGAACCTCTTCATAATAGGAATCGTAGTCTTTAAGCGAAATGCCTTTTTCTTTTGTCTGCGGCTCAAATCACGACGAAGGAAACGAAGCGGTGAAAGACTCATCTTTTCTGCCAGCATAATAAAATTAATGGCAAACATCAAAAGCACTGGAATTACTGTTGTCTTGACAAATGCATCGGCGTTCCAGATCGTGACATAAGTCGGAAGGCTATAGCTTGCATAGTACAGTGCTGCCATATAACCTTTAAATACAGTGTATCCTAAAATATTTCCAATCACTGCTGCAATCAAGACAATGAGCATCGGCATTGCCATATAATGACGAATCAACTCGCCCTTTGAGTAGCCAGACGCGCGAAGTGTACCGATTACTGCTGATTCCTTGTTGATCGTGTTGCTGGTAGTCACGGCAAATACAAACGCAATAATAGCAATGACGATATAAAGAAATACGGTAAACATAGCATTATCGCCCTTTATATCATCTCCGGTAAAGATAATCGCCTGATTTACATACTCTGGGATAAAGCCTTCGACACCGTTCAGATTCAAAAGCGCATTTACATACAAAGTTTTCAAGAAAGATTCGCTGAGTGTCTTTGCCTCTTTCTCATCTGCCGGACGCTCGCTGTAACGCCATGAATAATTGTAGTGAAGATGATCATCGTTGATTTTATTAAATCCATCCTCTGTCACAATAGCCACACCAAATCTCACAGCGTCAAACATCATATCTGACGTGGATGAAAACAATGCACTGTAATCAGAAAGTGCCACTAAACCGCATATTGTGTAGGACACATCTCCAAGTTCCATCACATCACCAACAGAAATTTTATTATTTACGGCATACATACGGTCAATTGCAATCTCATTTTCATCTTCTGGAAAGCTTCCTTCCATCAGGCATTCCAGATCAATTTCTGTACGCTTCTTAAAAATACGAAGCGTACTCTCCACATTCTTTGTCTGCTCTTCTTTATAGAAGTTTGGATAAATCTTTGTTCCATCCTTTTGCAAGGCGTCTAACAGACCGCTTGATGCCTCTCTTTTAACCTCAAAATTTCCATCTTCAATATTATATTTTTCAAAACTCTCATCATAGGCCTGTGACATACTGCCGCTCGCAACCAAAAATCCAGATACAAGCGCGATCACACCTGCTATAAATACAAACAGAACAATATATTTTCCAGCCTCGCTCTTTAATTCCCTAAGAAAACGTTTATTCAATGGATTTGATTTTTTCTTTACCATTCCAGATCCTCCGCTGCCATACGCGTCTCATTGCGGCAATTCTCACGAATACGGCCATCATGAAGCTTTACGACGCGATCTGCCATCTTCTCGATTGCGTTATTATGTGTTACCATAACAACAGTATTTCCATATTTGCGGTTGACCTGCTCGATTAGTTTTAAAATCTCCTTTGATGTTGCATAATCAAGTGCACCTGTTGGCTCATCGCACAGCAAAATATCTGGATTCTTTACAATGGCTCTTCCTATAGCTGTTCGCTGCTGCTGTCCTCCTGATAACTGATTCGGCAGCTTATGACGATGCTCATACAAGCCAAGTGTCTTTAACAAATCATCTACATCAAGTGGGTTGTCACTTAAATAAGCACCAACCTCTACATTTTCCTTGATATTTAAATTTGGAATCAAATTATACATCTGAAAGACATAACCCAGATGCTTTCTTCTGTACAATGTCAGCGTCTTTTCGTCCATATCGGCTGTCTTTTCGCCATTAATTGCAATATAGCCGCTGTCTGAACTGTCAATTCCCCCAATAATATTTAACAGTGTTGATTTCCCAGAACCTGAAGGTCCCAAAAGCACGCATAATTCTCCTTTTTCAATCTCCATGTCAATTCCCTTTAACACTTCGATACGGCTGTCGCCTTCGCCGAAATGTTTTTTGATTCCTTTAATCTCCAGAAACATGACGTTCCCCCTCTCTTTATATTGATGAGACTGTGTTCTGGTTAAGTTTATGACGCCAGAAGTTAGTATTATCTAACTTCATATTATACGAGCTTTTATAAAGAAAAACAACCAACATTGTTGATATTTTTTCTCAACAATGCTGGTTGTTTGATATAGTTACCCGATAGTTTGACGAATGAGTAAAACCACTGTCATATATTGTTTTACTTTTCTGGTACTACAATTATGTCTTTGGTAAAATGATTAAGGACCTTGCATCCATCCTCTGTTACGAGAACGAGATCCTCAACACGCACACCAAAATTTCCTGTTAAGTAGATACCCGGCTCTATGGAGAAGGTCATGCCCGGCTTTAATATATCTGTATTTGCCGATGAGACATCTCCTGCCTCATGAACCTCCTGACCGATGTTATGACCGGTACGATGTACAAAGTATGGGCCATATCCCTGCTCTGTTATATAATCTCTTGCGGCTGCATCTACATCACAGAAGCGAACACCTGGCTTTACTGCTGCGATTGCGCGCTCGTTAGCTGTCTTTACGATGTTGTATACCTTCTTCTGTTCTTCGCTTACATTACCCAAGAATACAGTTCTTGTCATATCTGAGCAATAGCCATTCCACAAGCAGCCAATATCAAGAATTACGCTGTCGCCAGATTTTCCTGTGGAATCATCGTTACTGTGATGCGGGTCAGCAGCATTTGCACCGTAGCAGCAAATCGGATAGAAGGAAAATCCTTCTGAACCAAGATCGTGATAAATATCAAGCAGCTTATCGGCAAGTTCCTTCTCTGTATAACCTTTGTTGACCTCTTTGATCAGACGCTCAACTGCCAGATCGTTTAATCTGGAGGCTTCGATCATAAACTCCTGCTCTTCATTTGTCTTAATCTGTCGAATCTTATCAATGATGTAAGAACCGTTCTTGTAAGTCAGATTTGGACGAAGTTCCATAAGACGAAGCAAAAACTTTGCTGCCCAGTTTTTATCAATGCCAATCACGCCAGTTTCTGCAATCTTCTCAGAAAGAATTGCAACGCAGTCATCAACGTCATCAACATACGTAACCGGCCAAATCGGATTATCTCCCTGTGGGTACAGCTTGCTTATTACAAGCTCAGTCTTGCCAGCTGCTGCATCAAATACAAGAACCATCAGACGCTCGCCAGGGTTCATGAGTCTTCCCATCAGATAGTTGATGGAGGCAGGATCGCTTACAATAAGCTGATCCATGCCATTTTCCTTCATTGATGTCAAAACCTTTTGTGCTCTTTCTTTAAATACAGTCTCTTTTACCATCTCTTTTGTCTGCCTTTCTGTCTTTGTCTTTATGTCCATCTATGCCAGACTTCTCGTTTTTACTTTGTTACCGGCGTTGGTCTGGACCAGTCAAATACTAATCTTGAATCAATCAATGCTGACAAACGATCCTTTGCACCTGATGACGGATCTACATAGGAGCTGATTGCTTCCCACATACGCTGTCCGTCTACATTAGCGCGTCCCATACGGAAATATTCATTTCCAAGCTGTGTCCAGCCAAGGTTTGAGTCAACGCTGCAGAAGTAGCTAAATCCTAACTCCTTTAACAGCTGATACTTTTGATTTGCAGGATCATATCCTCTCCAGGAGCCCTCATACAAATCTTCGCCCTGCGGATAAATGATTATATCAACATCACCAAGAAGCGGCTTTACCTCGCGATCCCACAAACGGGAATCAGACTCAAAACGCTCATATGATCCAGAATCACCGACCTTGTTGTGACCCCATGTATGACTTGCAAACAGCCATCCATCATCACGGCATGCCTGTGCTACCTGCTTTGCACTCTCCTTATCCTGCTCGATATTAGGATTTGGCTGATACATAGTCTGCTTCTTCTTTAAGTTGTTCTCCAGATTCCATGAGAAATACTGATCAAAGTAATCGCAGTTGCTGTTGTACCAGAAATCACTTGTACGATATCCAAAAATACCCTCATATCCAGTCAGAGCAATGATACCCTTAGCGCCGCGATATGAAAAGTCTGGATGAGTCTCAACAAAATCATCAAGAATCGGAACAACATCATATGAACCATAGCTTAGGCTGCCATCTGGATTCGTATATTCACTTGTCGGAGTTCCATCCTCACCAACAACAAGCTTGCTTGCAAAGCCATGACCTGTCATGTACTCGTAATAGCTTACATCATCAACAGACAAAACAAATGGCTTCTTGCCTTCCGGAAGATAAATCGGCTGATGCTTCATAACCTGTGTGCCGTCTGCCTGTGTCTCATATGATGCCACATCATATATGCTTACAAGCACATATCCTCTTGTATACATTTCTTCAAGAATACGGCAAAACTCATCCACTGTAGTCATTACATAGTTGTAATCCTTTACCTTGTTCATACCATCCTGCTTGCTGATTGCGATGTTATCATCAAAGGCTCTGCTTGTATCAACAACAAGCGTATGGAAGAAAATATGAGGAATTGTGCTGTTATCTGCGTAGACAACAGCCTCGCTCTTTCTCTGCTCATAATCTGCAATGGCTGCTGTATAAGCTGCGTTGCTCTCATATCCTGATACTGACTGGATCTTTGCGATTGCACCATCATAATCATACATCGCTGCTAAATAATTAGCATCATCAAGTACACTATCTCCAGTCTTTTCCAGTACATATTCCCATGCTGGCTCTGTTTCCATAGAACCTGCCTGACGCTCTGGAACAATCATATTTCCATTCGCATCATTCTCATATGTCTGCGGCTCCATCATAGTTGCCTGTCCTGCTGCCTGTGTCTGACCAGCTGCAGACTCAGCCTGTGCAGCTTCTGTCTGCGCCTGCGTCTGAACTTCCTCAGCATTTGCCTCGCTTCCTGATGAACTTGTCAGCGCAGCTTCCTGCGTCACAGAAGGCGTATTTTGTGATACTGCCTGCGTATTGCCTGTTTTTCCGCCAAAACCGACAGTCTCTCCGTTTCCTACACGGCTGATCTGCCAAATCAAAATGATTAGTACAGCAAATAAAAGAATCAGCAGTGTCACACAAACTACAATCAGGCCTGTGCCTTTTTTCTTTTTTCGTTTGTTTTTTTCTGTATCTTTCTGACTCATGTTTCTCCAATCTGCCGAGGACTTCCCCGGCGTATTTTATTAAATCGGCCCCCTTTCGTAACTTTCCTCAGCCGATTACATCAAAAATGATTGTACCTCATTTTCATGCATAATGCTATAACTTTTTTCTTACAGACTTCTTACGTCACTCCGCCGCAATCTGCTCTTTCACATTTTCTATTGCTTTTTGCAGCTGATTATCCTCACTTTTTTCGATTGTCAGTTTTGTCTTAAGTTCTTCGTTTAGATCTACCTCTACATCTGGGGTGATGCCTTCTCCGTGTATACATGTGCCGCGCGGTGTAAAATAACGTGATACTGTGATTTTAATTGCGCTTCCATCGTTAAATGGC
>RRZT011921161.1_pt1 | contig 10100 bp, 5 predicted proteins | sample 2165551 | NCBI WGS metagenome assembly RRZT01 (sample SAMN10456910, study PRJNA506462) | wastewater metagenome | biome: wastewater; feature: sludge; material: wastewater sludge; isolation source: wastewater sludge with Escherichia coli K12::gfp cells carrying plasmid... | place: USA: Moscow, Idaho ...
ACGCCAATCGACGAGACGCGCTACATCAGCGTGGCCTGGGAGATGTGGCTGCGCGGCGATTTTCTGGTGCCGTTCAAGAACGGGGCAACCTACAGCCACAAGCCGCCGCTGATGATCTGGATGTATCAGGCCGGTTGGGCCGTTTTTGGTGTCAATGAATGGTGGCCGCGGCTGGTTTCGCCCTTGTTTGCGGCGGCCTGTGTGTTTCTGACGATGGCTTTGTCGCGCCGGCTCTGGCCGCAACGCTACGGCATCGGCGGCCCGGCGGCGCTGATTCTGGTGAGCTGTTCGCTGTGGACGATTTTTTCCACCGCAGCGATGTTCGACGTGATTCTTGCCTTCTTCACCCTGGTCGGCATGCATGGCACCCTGAAAGCCGCTGAAGGCTCGACCCTGCGTGGCGTCGCCCTGTTGGGGCTGGCGATTGGTCTCGGGGTGTTGGCCAAGGGGCCGGTCATCCTGCTGCATGTTTTGCCGGTGGCCTTACTGGCGCCGTGGTGGAAGCGACATTTGCGTTGGTTGAGCTGGTTTGGTCTGCTTCTGCTGGCTGTGCTGCTCGGTGCGGCCATTGCTCTGCTGTGGGCGCTTCCGGCGGGGTTTGCCGGGGGCGAGGCTTATCGTAATGCCATTTTCTGGGGGCAGACGGCTGATCGCATGGTCGAATCCTTCGCCCATCGTCGGCCTTTGTGGTGGTATTTGCCGCTTCTGCCGGCGCTGTTTTTCCCCTGGCTGCTCTGGCCCGGCTTGTGGGGTGCCTTGCGCCGCTTCGTGAGCTACGGCATGGATCGTGGCGGGCGCTTTTGCCTTGCCTGGTTTTTGCCGGTTCTAATTGCTTTCTCGTTCATTAGCGGCAAGCAGCCGCACTATCTGATTCCGATTTTCCCGGCCTTTGCCTTGCTTGCGTCACGGGCGATGGCCGACGACCGGCGCGTGCGCGGGCTCTGGCTGCCGGGCCTGACGGTGCTGGCGATCGGAGGCGGCTTGTTCGCTCTGGCCATGGGCTGGGTCAAGTTTCCTTATGCGGGTTTGAGTGATCCACCGGCAATCTGGCCGGGGGCGCTGCTTATGCTTCTGGCGATCGTTGCCTATCTGATGGGACGGCGTTTTGATAAGCCGATGGCTTTCATGGCGATTTTGGGCGTTATGGTCTCGGCCTTCGTGCAGTTGACCTTTCTGCGCCCGATGTATCCGGCCTACGATGTTCGCCCGATGGCGCAAGCGATCAGCAAGCTGCAGACCAGTGGTCATGTGGTTGCCAACTATGGCGAGTATCACAATCAGTATCACTTCGCCGGTCGCTTGAGCCAGCCGCTGCCCGTGCAAGACAACGTTGATGAACTGAAAGCCTGGCTCAACGCGCATCCTGATGACTATGCTCTGGTTTATACGAAGGATCTGACGCGCTTGCAGGGTGTCAAGGTTGTTGCGACGCAGCCTTATCTTGCCGTTGAAGCCGTTCTGCTCGACGCGCCAACGGCGCTGAAGGTTGTGGCGATTCCGGGCGCATTGAGCAAGCCGTAGGCGGGGATAGGGCGTTCAAAGGCAGCTAACCGCTTTCAACGCAGAGCGCGCAGAGGCGCAGAGTACGCAGAGAGAGGCGCGAATCGAATACCGGTCAGGTGATTTTGGGCTTCTCTGCGTACTCTGCGCCTCTGCGCGCTCTGCGTTGGAGGAGGTTTGAATTGAGGTTTTTTGATTAAGGCTCATGCGTCTTTCCATTCTCGCTTTTGCCGCCGGGGTGCTTTTCTTGCAGGGGCAGGCTGCTTTGCCTGCTTGGCAGGTCATCGGGGGGCTAGGTGCGCTGGTGCTCTTCGGACTTTTTTGCTCGGCAAGGCGCGTGCATTGGGCGTTTCGCGTTTTGTCGCTCGCCTGCTGTGCGTTGCTCGGCTTCGTCTGGGCGGCGGGCATGGCGCAGCAGCGGCTCGGCGATCAGCTATCCTCAGCGTGGGAATCGCGCGACGTGGAAATTACCGGCGTCATCGCCTCCTTGCCACAACGCTTTGAGCGCGGGGAGCGCTTTGCCTTCGATGTCGAGTCGGTGCAAACCGCAGGGGTTGGCGTGGGCGCTACTGCGGGAGAACGGGTTCCGCGTCACGTCATGCTGTCGTGGTATCGCAGCTGGGATGATCTGGATGAGGCTGGTGAGCGGGATGTGGCGAAGGCGGTACGTCCGGGCGAGCGTTGGCGCTTTACCGTGCGGCTTAAACGCCCGCATGGAAACGCCAATCCTTACGGCTTCGATTACGAAGCCTGGCTGCTTGAGCGCAATATCCGGGCGACCGGCAGCATCGTGCGTCGTGGCCAGGCGCTGCGTCTCGATGCTTTTGTGGTGAAGCCTGGCTACGTGGTGGAGCGGGCGCGCGATGTGATCCGCAGCCGCTTTTTCACGGCGATGCCCGATGCACCCAATCTCGGCGTGTTGATCGCGCTGACCGTCGGCGACCAGCGCTCGATTCCGAGTGCGCAGTGGCAGGTGTTCAACCGCACCGGCGTGACTCATCTCGTCAGCATATCCGGGCTCCACGTCACGATGGTGGCGGCGCTCTTTGCGGCGTTGGTCAATGGGCTGTGGCGGCGCAGTACGCGGCTGATGCTGTGGTTGCCGGCGCAAAAGGCGGCGGTGCTGGCTGGTTGGCTGGCAGCCTTTGCTTATGCCCTGCTTGCCGGCTTCGAGGTGCCGGCGCAACGTACCTTGTACATGCTCAGCGTGGTTGCGTTGGCGCTGTGGTCGGGGCGCAACTTCGGCGTTTCCCGAACCTTGTTGTTCGCCTTGCTGGTAGTGTTGCTGCTCGATCCGTGGGCGGTGCTGGCCACCGGCTTCTGGCTTTCGTTTGGCGCAGTGGCCGTGCTGTTCTTTGTTGGCACCTCGCGGCTCGGCGAGGCGCGCGGCTGGCGTACGAGGCTCGCGCAGTGGGGCGTGACGCAATGGGCGGTTACGCTGGGGAGCTTGCCCTTGCTCCTGCTTTTCTTCCAGCAGTTTTCTCTGGTTTCGCCACTGGCCAATGCCTTGGCGATTCCGCTGGTGAGCTTCCTCATCACGCCGCTGGCGCTGGTTTTCGCCGTCCTGCCGTGGCCGCCGTTGTTGTACTTCGACCATTGGCTGATGTCCTTGCTCATGCAGTTGCTCGAATGGCTGGCTCAGTGGCCGGTCTGGCAGCAGGCCGCGCCGCCGCTGTGGGCTTCGCTGCTCGGGGGGCTTGGCGTCGTCTGGTTGTTGTTGCCACGCGGCTTTCCGGCACGATGGCTGGGGCTGTGCCTGCTGTTGCCCGCATTGTTCTGGGTGCCGCCGCGACCGGTGGCCGGTGAAGCGTGGGTCGACGTGCTCGACGTCGGGCAGGGCATGGCAGTGGTCGTGCGCACCGCCGAACATAACCTCCTTTATGATACCGGCCCGCTCTATAGCGCCGACGCTAATGCCGGGCAGCGTGTGGTCGTTCCGTACCTGCGCGCGATTGGTGTCGGGCGGCTCGATGCGCTGGTGGTCTCGCACAAAGACAAGGATCACTCCGGTGGCGTGGCTGCAGTGGAGGAATCGCTACTGGTCATTCGTCGGCTCTCTTCCATTCCAGAGCTTGTCGGAGAGCCTTGTGCTGCAGGGCAGAACTGGCAATGGGATGGCGTGCGCTTTTCAGTCCTGCACCCGGAAGCAGGCGACTATCAGCGTCAGCTTAGAAAGACAAACAGCATGAGCTGTGTGCTGCGCGTCGAAGCGGCAGGCGCCAGTGTCTTGCTACCCGGGGACATCGAAGCCGACAACGAAAAGGCGATGATTGCCCGCTCGCCGTCTTTGCGCAGCGAAGTATTGGTCGCGCCCCATCACGGCGGCGCCGCGTCGTCAACGCCGGAGTTCATCGCTGCTGTCGGCGCACGCGAGGTGATTTTTTCGGCAGGCTATCGCAACGCCTTTAAGCACCCGCGCCCCGAGGTGCTTGCGCGTTATGCCGAAAGCCGCCACTGGCGCACCGACCACGATGGCGCTATCCGCATCGTTCTCGGCAGCGCGGTCGAGACCTCGGGGTGGCGCCAAGAGCGGCTGCGTTATTGGCAAGGGCAGTGATGTTGCGGGTGGGGGTATTGAGAGTTGAAAAATCACGTCCTATGGACGACAATTATTGCTTCGGCTCAGTGATGCGCTCGGACTATTTGTAATAGTTTCAGCACCTTATCTGTTATACCTGTCGGATGCGTAATACTGCTGTCGTTGGTTGCGGATTTTTGCGTCAGCATGTTGTTTCCGCAGATATTGGCCGGTTGCTCGACAGACGAGCCAAGGCTACCGCGAACCCTGATACGCCGGCCCCTTTGAATAGCAAGCATGGCTTGCCGCTGCGCTTGCATTGGCGTTTGAGCTGGTAATAGGCCGAGTGGCTTACGCAATCGGTTGGGCACATCACGGCATCGGCTTTGTTGATCATGTCGGGGAGGCGGGAAAGCGATTTTTCCAGACCTCCGTCGTGATGAATAAGTTGGATTCCCAAGCGCTCTGCAAGCGCTCTGTACTGGGTAAGCAATGAGTTTCGTCCGCCAACATAGAGTATGCATTGGTTGTGCGCGCGTTTTTCGCACTCGAGACATTGCTGGTCGCAGTTTTGCTCGTCGCTATCAACGAATTCTCCGGTCAACAGCAGCAGCTTCAGTGCGTCGCGTTCGGCAATCAGCTGGTCGCGTTCCAGAGTAAGCGTCTGTGTTTCTTCGTGAATCGCTTTTATGGCTTTTTCGAGCGCTATGGTACGCAGAGCATTGGTTCTGAGTTCGTTGTTCGCCGTTTGCAGCGCAAGAAGCTTTTGCCCCATCTCCATCATTACCGAGCCAGATTCGAACGCAGCGAGTCGTGTTTGCATCCTTTTGACGTCGGCCATGGACGTACGTAGCTGATCTCTTTCAGCGCCAAATTCCTTCAGCTGCGAGCGCAATGTTGACTCATTTTTTGCCTGGAGTTCCTTTTGCTTTTGCAGCGCTGTCCTGATGGAATCGTTTTCTTCTTCCAATTTGGCAATTCGTCTGATTTGAGCGGCTTGCCCGGCTCCGAGTTGGTGCGACAGCATGTGGATGTCGGCGAGTATTCGTTGCCGAGTGGCCGGGCTGACAAAACGGTGCGTCATCGCTGCCCACAGGGCACCGGCAACGTCACCGGTGGCCAAGTGCTCTTGCCATGTTGTCAATACCTCATGATCGTTTTTTGCGCGATCGAAGAGAACAACTTGAACTCGAAATTTTGTTTCCAGATGCTTATGAATTGCTTCAGAAACATGGTTTCGGGTATTTGAACGGCTTACCGCTTCAACGTGCATGGCGTGGTCGCCGCGTGAAACAAGGTGATCAAAGTGGCGATGTGCAAGTTTGGTCAATTCGTCAATCGGAAGACAGGTACCAACTATTGGGCAGTGGTGTTTGCGATCGAGTTCCCATAGCTTGCTACGCCTGGTGGGATTGCTGATGATTTCCCCTGGATACACCGGAATGTCAGCATGTTCTGAAACTACGGCGCCCAGTGCAATAGACATCGTTTTCTTCAGTGCTATCAATGAACTCATAGGGCGTTCTTATGGGCAATGCAGGACGATTTGCCGGGGGGGGGCGTGGATTCCCGCTGGCACGTTGCTGAATGCGGATTCAATGGGGTCTCGTTCAAGGATGTCGATCAGTTGGCGCGTATGCTGTCTTAAATGATCGCTTGTCGTCGGGTTGGACGCGATTTGTTCGAGGAGCATCGCTGAAAGATAAGCTGAGCGTCGGCAACCGCTTTCCATGTGTTGAGCCAAGTGCGCCAGTGCGCCGGCAAGCATTCGATCCGGTGGTTGTTCATGGATGGTTAAGGGATTATTCATGTGAATGCTCCGTGTGTAAGTGGATGATTGCGAGTTGGTCGGGGTGAAGTCTTCTCGCAAGCCAAGATCGTGCTATTCGCGATGCTCAAAGATGGGTTTTTCCATATCCCTGTGGCTGCAACAGCCTTTTCACGATCACCAATTTTCTGGATGTTTTTCTGGCAAGGCTACTGAAAGCGCCAAGTGATGCCTGCGGTGCCTGCATAGGTTGTTGTATGTGGACTGTCGTTGTCTGATAAACGAACCATTCCGACAGCAAGGTCGAGATCTTTGCTTGGGGAGTAGATGGCGCCGAATTCGATAAAGCTCGTTCGTACTCGATTGCTGTTGGCACGAGCCTGTTCAACGCCCATATCCAGCGCCAGTTTCCATTGGTCACTGAAGTCCCAGACGGGAGCGATGGATGCTTGCACAGTAGTCGTGTCGGGATTGTTTTCCGTATCTCGAAAGCGCTCGCGACCGATGCCGGCATTGATGTGAATCGCGCCGAACGGGACTTCCTGTGTCAGGATCAAGGTTAGTTTCCCCGAGGTCTTACCCGCGCCGAGTCCTGATTCTTCTCGATCAGCACTGATTGGCAACAGAATTTCCGGTTTCAGCGCAAGGCTGGTTTTGTTGTCTTCATTTTCATAGAACCGCCATTTTGCGCCGATATTCGGGTTGCTGCTGCCGCTGGCGTCTCCACCAGGCGTTGATGAGCGAATCCGGGTTTGGGTGTAACCCGCAAAAAGGTCAATTGAATCGGTGATCCCGCGCGTATAGCCTACCGGCAGACTATACGAACGCACTGTTTCGTCCGTTGTCTTTGCGTGTTCTTGATTGAATGAAAACTCGAGCTGGTTTCCGGCACTGCCCTGCGTCCCCGTGTCATCTGTGATAAGAGGCTGAAAGGCGGTGGCTTGAAATGCGAGGCAAGCCAAGCCGACGGTGGTGAGGAATTTGAATGAGCGGATAAATTTGATTCGTGACATTGCCAACTCCATATAGCACACATTAATGAGAACGATTCGCATCATAAATGCGAATCGTTCTCATTGCAAGCGCTGTTTCTTATTGAATGGTATTGCACACCATTCTTCGACGTGCGTGGCAAGGATGATGATGTCAGTCCATTTGGATTAAGCCTCACAGGCAGGCGCGGAGCGCTTGCTGGCACACCACGCGTCGCCAATATTGGTTAAGACTTACATTACCGGACGTTTTTCCGTTTCTCTATTAAAACCGTTGTGTTGGGCGCGGATTCAACGGATCTCAACGCGCTCGATGTTCCGGGCAATGGCGTCGATGAACGGTGCGCTAATTGCGCTCGCCTTCCCGTCTGTATCACGTTTTGATTGCAGCACGAGTCGATTGACGCCCAATTCCGCCGACTGCATTGAGAGGCGCTCGGCATCGGCGATACTGAGTTGTCCTTCATCGACGGTACAGCGAATTTCATGCGGCTTGCCAGAGGCCAGGACGAAGGAGAGCGAACGACGAGCCTCTCTTCCGCCCTTGCCGAGGGTAACCCTCGAATGGTGCCGATACAAAGCTGTTCACCAAGACGGCGTATCGCATCACGAAGCGATGAAAATCATCAGTGAAAGCCAAGGAAAGCACTTCGACCGTGACGTCGTCGAAGCCTTTGTCAATACAAATGAAAATGCCGGCTTATGCACTGATGATTGCTGTCAGTTACCGGCGATTTGAGCTTCCGAGCCCATTTCTCCTGACAAGAGCAGCAAACCAAAAATCCCGACTATTTGCCGGGACTAGAGTCGAGTAACCTGCGTTAATCAAACTACTGAGGCACGCAAAACCTTGGCTGCCGCAACCATATTTGCCAGAGCGGGAATGACTTCAGCCCACTGGCGGGTCTTGAGGCCACAGTCGGGGTTTACCCACAAGCGCTCGGCTGGGATGCGTTCCGCCGCCTTTTTCATGAGTTGGATGATATGCGCCTCAGCCGGGATGTTCGGCGAGTGGATGTCGTAGACGCCCGGGCCGATCTCGTTCGGATACTTGAAGTCATCGAAGGCATCGAGCAGTTCCATGTCGGAGCGTGATGTCTCGATAGTGATGACGTCGGCGTCCATGGCGGCAATGGACTCGATGATGTCGTTGAACTCCGAGTAGCACATGTGGGTGTGGATCTGGGTCTCGTCGCGTACGCCGTTGGCCGTGATGTGGAAACTCTCCACCGCCCAGTCGAGGTACTCCTTCCATTGTGACTTGCGCAGCGGAAGGCCCTCGCGCAGGGCTGCCTCGTCGATCTGGATCACGCGCACGCCGGCCTTCTCCAACTCAAGCACCTCCCCGCGAATAGCCAGCGCCAATTGCTTGCAGGAAACCGAGCGCGGCTGGTCGTCGCGCACGAAGGACCAATTGAGGATCGTGACCGGGCCGGTGAGCATGCCCTTCATTGGTTTGGAGGTCAGCGACTGGGCGTAGGTGATCCACTCCAGCGTCATCGGTCGCGAGCGGCTGATGTCGCCAAACAGGATCGGCGGCTTGACGCAGCGCGAGCCATAGGACTGCACCCAACCGAACTGGCTAAAAGCATAGCCGTCGAGTTGCTCGCCGAAGTATTCGACCATGTCGTTACGCTCAGCCTCACCATGCACCAGCACATCCAGTCCCAGTGCTTCCTGCTCGCGCACTGAGCGGGCGATCTCGGCCTGCATGGCCGTTTTGTAAGCTGCGACATCAAGACGACCTGCCTTGAACTCTGCGCGCGCCTGGCGGATCTCAGCGGTTTGCGGGAAGGAGCCGATGGTCGTTGTCGGGAAGGTTGGCAACATCAACAACTCTGCTTGCCTGACTGCACGCTGGGCATAGGGGCTTTTGCGCCGACCCAGCGCAGGAGTGATGTTACCCAACGCTGTTTTAACCGAATAATTATTTACACGTGGCGAGGTACGGCGAGCCTCGATAGCCGCTTTGTTGTCGTCCAGAGCAACTTTGACCGAGGAGCGGCCATTTTTCAGTGCTCCAGCGAGGACGCGCAGCTCATCCAGCTTTTGCAAGGCAAAGGCCAGCCAGGATTTCACTTCGGTATCTAGCTTTTGCTCGCATTCCACATCAACGGGTACATGCAACAAGGAACACGATGGGGCAATCCACAACCGATCACCGAGGCGCTCTGCAATGGGCTCGATCCAATTCAAGACTGCGTTCAGGTCGGTTTTCCAAATGTTGCGTCCATTGATCACGCCCAACGACAACACCTTATGCGACGGCAGCAGGTTCAGCAGCGGGAAAACATCGTTGCGGCCATTAATTGCGTCGATGTGCAGGCCCGCTACAGGCAAGTTCGCAGTCAAGTACAAATTTTCTGCCAGTTGGCCGAAATACGTTGTCAACAACAGCTTGATCTTGCAGGTCTTGAGAATATGATAAGCCGTTGTAAAAGCATGCTGCCAGTCTGCATCCAGTTCCGTAACCAGAATAGGCTCATCAATCTGTACCCATTCAACCCCCTGTGCTGCCAGCGTGTCCAGCAGTTCGGCATAGACGGGCAACAACCGTTCGAGCAACGTTAAACGCTCCGAATTGTCTTTGGCTTTTCCCAGCGCCAGATAGGTTACCGGTCCGATGATTACTGGCTTTGCCCGCACATTGTGGACACGGGCTTCGGCCAGTTGCTCCACGAGGCGGGATGCGTCGAGCTTAAAGGTGGTGGCAGAAGAAAACTCGGGAACGATATAGTGGTAGTTGGTGTCGAACCACTTGCTCATCTCACCCGCAGCAATGCCCTCATCGCAGCATCCAGCATGCGCTTCGATAGATTGTGCTGAACGACCGCGGGCGACGCGGAAATAATTGTCCAAAGCATCCCCGCGAAAACCTTGTGCCCGCTCAGGAAGGTTGCCCAAAGTAAAACTCATGTCGAGCATCTGGTCATAAAACGAAAAGTCACCGACAGGTACGAAATCTAATGCGCTTTGTGCCTGCCAGTGACGACAACGCAATGTGCTAGCAAGTGCCTTTAAATCATCGCGCGACGACGCGTTCTTCCAATAAGACTCCAGCGCTGCCTTCAATTCGCGCTTGGCGCCGATGCGTGGAAACCCAAGGTTATGTGTTGTTGTCATGTGATATCTATCCGGTGATGAACAAGTGCGCAACACTATGAGAATTTTTTGATGAGGTAAAATGGTCATTATTCACATAACGATGAAATTCATTCATAGACATGCTTGAACGTATTCATTTGGCCATTGTTCAGACCGTCGAAAAACAAGGATCGCTGACAGCCGCCGCGGATGTCTTGTGCTTGACGCAATCAGCACT
>RRZT010107173.1_pt1 | contig 10099 bp, 5 predicted proteins | sample 2165551 | NCBI WGS metagenome assembly RRZT01 (sample SAMN10456910, study PRJNA506462) | wastewater metagenome | biome: wastewater; feature: sludge; material: wastewater sludge; isolation source: wastewater sludge with Escherichia coli K12::gfp cells carrying plasmid... | place: USA: Moscow, Idaho ...
AACAGCTTTAATTCCGTGATGAGCACGCCAAAACCGCAGAGCACATCGAGCTCCGGCGGAAGCATAGGCGGAGGCTTTTCAGGAGGCGGCTCCGGAGGCGGAGGCGGCTCAAGCTGGTAAATAAAATTTATGGGAACAAAAACTTAATACGAAAACGAGCAAGTGCAGATCCCCTCATTCGGGTTCTGCACTTGCTTTGTTTTAAGATTATCATTTTATTTCAGGCAGCTTTTGATTATCCGGCAGTGAAATTTCTGCGTGAAATCCGTCATTATCTGCATAAATATTAACTGCTCCGCCATAGCGATATACAGTTTCACGCACGGATGAGATGCCGATGCCAAATCCATTTCTTTTTGAAGAAAGATATTTTTCTCCGGAGGTTTTCAGCTCTCCGCTGAAGCTGTTGTCTACGACGAATTCTAGCTGACCTTCATTTTCACGGCCGGCGATAAAGATGCTTTTTTCACCGGATTCCTGACGCTGGCAGGCTTCGACGGCATTTTCCAGAAGGTTTCCAAGTAGTCCGCATAAATCGACTATAGGGAATTCAATGACTTCGGGAAGCCAGAGCCTTGCCTTGAATTCGATTCCTTCTGACCTCGCGAGGCTGCTGTAATACTGAATCAGGGCGTCAAGCTCAATATTTTCGGTAATCCGGCCGAGTCTTGTGCCTTCGTTTATCTCGGTGATGCCCCGGATATAGCTTTCCAGCTCGGAGGACCGGCCTTCCTCTGAAAGGGTCATCAGGGTACGCAGATGGTGACGGAAGTCATGGCGCAGCTTGGCGCTCTCTTCGAGTTTCTGGTTCATCTGTCGGAGGTGTTCTACCTGCATTCCCAGCTGGCGTTTCAGCTGACGCTGCTCTTCGGCATAAACAAGGCTGTTTCGATATCCCATAGCAATTTCATACCACATAACTGTACCCGTTGCTATGACAAGACTCATGCTTCCCCATTCCTGAAACCATCCGCCAAATACAGGCTCATATTGCGGAAGGAGCCTGTCCCATAAAAGAGAGCAGGCATAAAGAATATCAGCATAAAGGAGTATGTCTGCTTTTTCTACATTTTTACGTACAGCGGATGCGGCAGTGAAAATAAGATATACAGAAGCTGAAATCTTGAAGCCGAAAACCATATTGGAAAATGTAAGCATCACAGGCATGCTGAGCATTGATGCAAAAAGCCCGTATATAAGCGAAACAGCACATACAGCGGCTGCTGAAATCATGCTTATGGTGCTGAGATGTCTGCCGGTAAAGCAGATACGGCTGTGCAGTATTATCACAAGGAGCGTGACTGCATATCCGCTGGCAAGTTCAATGGAGTACCAGGGCTGTACGGGAAGCGCGAGGATTCCATGCACGACCGGATAGGACACAGATGCTGCTGTTGCAAGGCAAAGCAGAAAGAATACAAGTATGTTTTCCTTTCGTCTTGCGCGAATAAAAAGATAAAGACTGAATACGGCAAGCATCAGGGCCATGGTCACTATTATAATCCGAAGGCCTATCCTGACTCCGCGGGTGGTATTGAGGCTCAGGGGTTCGCCGAACGCAGGCGGATAGACGAGTCCGCTGTATATCCAGGACTGATTGCTTACGGAAAGCAGGAGTTCTGTTTTTCCGGATGCTTCAAATGTTATCATACGGCACTGGGTCTGATCCCTGTAGTTTTCAGCATAGGGGTCTCCCATTTGCAGCTTTAGGCTGTCATTTATATAAAATCTGAAGGCAGAATAGATTTCCGGGAGCTCAATTGAATATGTATGAATCTTTTCCGGAAGTGAAAGCGTAAGGGCATAGCTGGCGCTTCCGTGATGAGATCTTCGGAAATCACCTGATGCAAAACTGGCATATTCTCCAATTGAGATGTAGCGATAATCGTCTCCCTGCTGTTTTAAAGTTTCGGGTGTAAGCAGACGGTCCTCGAAATATTTCCAGCCATGAATAATGTATCTTACAGAGGTTTCGTTCCAGTCGGTTTCTGAAACATACAGGAGTCCATTGATGGGCTGGGCAGAAGTCTTTGTGTACTTGTTGTCATAGTTGTACAGGAAAAGAAATAGAGTTGATGAAAGTACGACTGTAAATATGATCGCAAAAGACCTCATAAGCAGTACATTTCTTTTATCCACGGCGCTTTCTCCTTAAAAATCCCAGTCCTCCTGCAATCACGATTAATCCTGATAAAATAGGAATCATAAGTGAAGGCTTGTGTGAAGCTTCTTCTGCGGATAAAAGTTCTTCTGCATGTGGAAGCTCGATTACGGTATAGGTACCTGAGGAATCAGCTTCGAATTTCAGAAATTCACCGTCATAGGAAGATCCTGAGACAGTCTCTCCATATTTGTCCTGGACGCTGATCTCAGCATTCTCTGAAACAGGCTGGTAACGCAGGCTCAGGATTGTTCCGCTCAGATCTGTGACATATGAATCTGCAGATTTAACTGCAAACAGAATCTGATATTCGTCCTGCCGTATTAGTTCTACGGAAAGAGTCTGTAAATCCGTAATTTCAAGAGCCAGAAGCAGTTCGGCGGGTATGCTTGCTTTAATGTCACCTGATCCAAATACTATATTTTCTTCGTCTTCACACAGGTCCCTGAGGCGAAGACCGGATATAACGGTTTTCTCAGGAGTGCTTAATTCGAGGACAGAAGCAGGCTTATCAGAGGCGTGAGTTTTTTCGGGTTTATAAGTTTTTTGAGGTTCAGAAGATTTTTTATGTGGTATCGAGCGGTCTTTAGATTCTGACTTGATCTCGGGCGCAGCGAAGCTTTCCGCCTCAGATGATGCATCAGGAAGCGTAAGTGCCGCTGTTTTCTGTGAGAGCGGATCTGTGCCAGGGTAAAGTGCAATTTCGAGATGGCTGTCTTTAAGGTCTTCGGGTTTTACTTCAGGTATATCGTCAATCTTGACAGTTATGTCATCAGATGTATCCTTTCGGGGTTTATCCTTTTCAGATTTATCTGATTCAGGTTTATCTGAATGAGGTGGGGGACTGTCGGTATCATCAGGAACCTGAGGAATCTGAGGCGGGATTGGAGCTGGCTGTACAACCGAACCCGAACCGCTGCCCTCAGCGTCGCCTCCATCTCTGTCTCCTGTGGAATAATCCAGTATACCAAGCTCTGCGTCGTATTCGAAAGTAAGTATGCCTGTCTGGCCGCCGGGGTATTCAATCTGCAGGCTGTAAGTGCTTCCATTTTCGAGTATTTTCTGAGAGAGCTGGAAATCCCAGGATGTAAATGAAAATCCATCGCTCAGCTGGATCCATTCTCCTTCACTGTGTTTCAGCCATACGGAAAAATCACCGAGCTGTTCCTGCTGCTCCTCAGAAATAACCCATGGAAAATGAAGAAATCCTCGCCCGGATATGATGCAGTTTATATCAGGTTTTCCAGGATCCTGTATGGAAACGGCAGATAGCTGCAGAGGAAGAATCACGCCTTCAGCTACGGCATATTCCGAGCCAAGTTCTGGTGCAGCAGAGGCCTGGTAAAGGCCGGGTACAGATGTATCTATAGAATCAAGCAACCATGAGCTGGGAGTGAGGTAATGAGGATTTCCATCTGCATCATATCCTGTAAAACCTGAAACTATCCAGCTGAACCATTCAGACAGCTCTTCTCTGGAGGACCCGGTTGCAAAGGCAGCGGCATCCTGTCTTTCGGGTTCATCAAAGCTTACCAGTATGACAGCCGGAGTGGTTACCGTTGCTCCTTCTGGAAAGGCAAAAGTCACGCTGCTTTGAGCAGCAGCATCTTCGGTTATAGATTGAGATTCCTCTGATGCTATAACGGGCTGCTGAATAATTGCACAAAGCAGTAGCGTAAAAACAAGCGTCACTATATTTTTCACAGGACACCTCCACGCAGTGAGCCGGCAGAAAGACTCAGTCGCTTTTGCTGGACCTGCCTGTGCAGACGGCGGCTTACCGGGAGGCGCTCTCCATTTTTAAGGATAAGATAATCATTTCCAAGCTCTCTTACTTCTGCCAGGTTGACGACTATTCCCTTAAAGCAGGACATGAACTGTGTATGGGCGGTCAGCTTATCTGAAAGCTCGCTCAAGCTTCCGGATGCAGAGATGGTGCAGTCTCTTAAATGGATACAGGCAGAGCGGTTCTGATAGTCGGCATAAAGTATGCGCTCTGTCAGTATTTTCAGAGGACTGTGGTTTACAGTGACTGTTATTGAAGGTTTTTTCTGTGATTTTTCAGTTTTACAATATTTAAGAGCTCTTGAGATTTTTTCTGTGGTGGGAGGTTTTATTATGTAATCTGCGGCTCTGACATCATAGCTTTTCACGCCAAATTCAGAGCTTGTGGTAAGGAAAATAAGATTTACGTTTCTGTCGAGCTGTCTCAGGCTGAGCGCGCAGTCCACTCCGTTCTCATCATTGAGAAATATATCCATGAAGACGATATCATATTTCTCTGGTATGTAGCTGCTTAAAAAACTCATTCCACTCTCATATTCTTCTATATCTACTTTCTGGTTACTTTCAACTTCGTATTTCCTTAACAGGTGGCAGAGTGCTTCACGCTCATGAGCCATGTCATCTACGATTGCAATATTCAATTGAAATCCCTCCTTTGCATACAATAATCCATTAAATATTATATCACAAATTTCAGAAAAATAATTACCGTTTGTGCACGCAGATGACCGCTTGATCATAAAGGCTTGTAAAGTAAATTTCCAAGTGATAATCTGAGAAAAATCTTAGCCCATGGTCAGGATTTATGACTGAAAGGAGGAAGTTGCGTGAATATTGGACTGTGCGCAGCGTTTCTTGAGGAGGATATATGGGAAACCATTATCAGGGAGCTGGATCTCGCTGATAATATAGAGATTACTCAGGGAAACGGGGCTCAGGCTCTTCTCCCGGCTCTTCATCTGAAGCATTTTTCTCTGGTTGTCGTAGTCTTAAATGGATCAGCGGGTCTGGAGGCAGTAAGCCATATAAGGCAGAATACTCCTGATATACCTTTACTATGGATATCGGATGAAGATTACAGCCTGAATGGATATCAGTACCGTGTAACGTGCTTTCTTCGAAAGCCTGTTTCACCGACTGAACTGAAAGCGGCAATGGCCGTGTGCCTTAATATGGAAAGCGGATGTAAAATAAAATGAAAAAATCTAATCTATGGAGGAAATTATGGAAATTAAACAAAGGACAGAACGTATGTCTGGTATTTCTGCAAGAAGAAAGGCAAAGCAGCTGATAGCACTGACGCTGGCTGTGATTGTTGCAAGTCCGGTTGCAGGCTACGGCGCTGAAACGGGAGAAGAAACAGAAACGAGCACATATATTGAAGCTCTGGTGGATGGAGCTGGTCTGGATGACGCAATTTCAGCTCCGGCATTTGAAGGTGGAGAGTTGCCGCCGGCAGAAACAACCACAGGCTCCGTATCAGGTGCAAATATTGACCAGGCAGTTGAAGCGGATACATACATCGGAGATTCGGATATAAGCAAACTTGATATATTGCCGCTCAGGATTGCACCGCCTGTAGTCGAGTCGCCAGTTTCAATCGGAGGGGCAGCTGTTGAGAGCAGTGACTGGTATGCGCTGACAGATTCTGACGGGGTAGTAACTGCAGAAGGAGCCAGCGCGGATAACTGGAATGTCCATGTGCAGATCGGAGAAACGACTGCAACAGTGACACTGAAAGATGCCACTGTTATAAACACAGAAGTGGCCCATGCTGTGAGCGTAAATGGTTATGACCTTGATATAGTTCTTGAAGGAACGAATAATCAGATTGGAACCGATAAAAATGCTTACGGGTATGCCGTCTATAGCGGCTCCGGTGGAGATGTGTCCATAAGCGGCTCCGGGGACCTTACATTAAAGGGTGGCTACGGGATCAATATAAACGGTGTTCCCGGAGATGTCAGCATTGACATAGAAGGAGCTCTGAAGATGGAATCCAAGTGGCAGATGGTTTTCACAGGAGGAAATCTTGCTGTGCGGGCAAAGAGCATCAATCTGGAAGGATACTATGTAATATGTGACGAGGCATCACTTGCCGCAACGGATGGAGATGTTGTCGTGGTCGGCCACGGTGATGAAGGAATAAGATATGGGAGCGCATCAGGGAAGAATCTTACTATATCGGCACCTCAGGGATCGGTTTCTCTGTCCGCAGGGAAGTATGCCGTTTATGGGGATGAATATAAGTCGGCAAATATCTCTGCAAAATATGATGTCTCGATTACGGGTGCAGTGAAAAGCGGGGCAGTTTCCATAAGCTCGGAGACAGGGGGAATTATAATAAACAGCGTTTATGAGGCTATCTCAAATGCCAGAACAAGCGTATCACTTTCTGCTCCACTCGGGGATGTAAATTTGCGTACAAGCAATATGTATGACAACATCATAAGTGGGAATGGCTATGAGCTGACTGTGATTGCCGGAGAAATACTGGATGTGCAGAGTGCTAACGGTATTTCAGGTTACGGTACGGCGGACATAAAGGCGAAGTCCGTAAGAGCGGCGATTACCGGGGAAGGCTATGCATTTGTAGGGGGAGCTCTGTCCATAAGCAGCCCAGAGGGAGATAACTGCACAGAGGTTTATGTTTCCGGCGGAGGAGGCGGTAGAAATGTGCTTATGGCTTCTAATCTGACTGTCAGGGCGGATCGAGTCACTGTTGTATCAGACGCCAGCGCTGAATCTGCAATTAGAACAACAGGCAATGTGACTATCGGAGATGCAGGCATGATTGTTGGCAGTACTTCTGTCGGCGGGGTAAACAATATTTCCGAAAACATACTGTGTGTAGATAAGAATGGCGGGGACGTAAGCACAAGCGGGCTCAACCTTAAAGTGGCGCCTGATCAGATCACTTACTACAGTGCAGGCAGCGGTTATGCACTTTTTACACCGGCTCACGACGAAAATTTGGACACACTGCTTCTGCATGGTGCTGTGATTGAAACAAATGCAAATCTCGATACTCCTATTTCACTCGGATCAGATACACTGATAAAGCTCGAGGGAGAAAACGTGATAAAAAACATAAACGCTGATCGGGGAGTGGGCATCAGGGCGATAGCATTGAGCGGAGAGGAACAGGCTCTGACTTTTGAGAGCGGCAGCGGAGCTTCCCTGGATGTTTCCGCATGGCAGTGCACTAATGCAGGAGATATGACTATTTCCGGAGGCAGGGTGAATATTAATGGTTCAGTTTATGGGATATGTTCTCAGGATAATCTGATCATTCAAAACGGAGCGCAGGTTTTTGCAAAAGGGGGAGAATATGGGGCTGCAATAATGCTGGACAATTTTAATCCAGAAGCAGATAGATGTGACCTTACAGTAAAAGGCGGCAGCACTCTGGAATTTGACGGCGAGCTTTTTATTACAGGAGACATATGGATACATGGGGATTCAAAGCTTAAAATAGACGGATGGGACTCCCTGTATCCAAAAGGCGCGATTAATATAGAAGACGGCTCAGAGCTTGAGAATAACGGCAGGATAATGATAACAAAGCCGGATATGACTCCAGAGCAGATAAAGGCGATGAAACTCACCGGAACAGGAGTAGTAAAGGTAGTCATAGAAGGCGATGAAATGGAAGGCCCGCCGGAATGGAGGACATTCACCAACGACGGAACTCCGCTGAATACTGTTTCTGAAAATCTCGACGTGGAAGATTCGGGACAAGAAGACAAGACTGTAGCGGACGATGGGTATGCCTGGGACAGCGAAAGCAATACCCTGACGCTGGGAAATGTTCTTGTAGAAGGAAACATCATTCTTCCGGTAGGCTCTACAGTAAGAACTGATGCGGGGGCCGCAGTCCTGGGAAGAATTCAGTCTTCTGAAGGCTCGGCGCTAGATATCACTTTTACCGGCAGCGCTCTGCTCAGAATTGACGGGGGTATAAGCGGAGGAATAAACGGAGATACTATAAATGTTCAAAGCGGGGCGCAGGTAAATGTAAACGGTTCTATATTCCTGGGAGGTTCTGGCGGAAAGGACGGTACTCTGAATGTAGACGGCGCGGGCACGACTATGAATATTCAGTCAGGCATGGCCTATGGGGTAATGTGTGATACCATAAATATAAAAAATGGAGCAAGCCTTGTTTCAAGAGCAAGCGGCTCAGACACTATGGGCGTTATGGCTCTCGGAGGAGGGGTTCACATTACAGGCGGATCCACGCTCGATGCAGGCTGTGATTACGGGGCGTACATCATAGGCGGCAAACTGGAGCTGGACGACACCAGCAGGCTGATTACCAATGGCTCGGTAGCTCCATTCTGCATAGTAGATAACACATCTGCCAGAGAGCAGAGCGAGGTTCTTCAGCTTCCAGGAGTTCCTTCCGGGACAGAAATAAAGTCTGTGAAAGGTAAAATAGCCACATACTGGAGTCTTGTGGATGCCGCAGGCAGCCTGAGAGTGTCAGATGAAAACAGCGAGCCTGTGACACTCACTGGTGCAAAAACAGGAAAGCTGAGCTTTTTCAAGGAGGCGACACCGGCGCCGGACGAAGACAAGCCAGACGAAGACAAGCCGGACGAAGACAAGCCTGATGGAAGCAACCCGGGCAACAGCAGTGGTGGCGGCGGGTCATCAAGTGGAGATTCATCAGATGAAAGCTTCACCGCAAAACTAAAATCAGGAAACATTATGGATGGTCCGGTAATTGCAGTTGTAAATGCTGAGGCAAACGTTAAGGGAAGTCATGCGGTTGTTGTCATTACAGACGCCATGGTGAAATCGGCCATAGAAAAAGCGCAGTATGAAGCAGAATTGCAGAAAAAAACGGCTAACGGCATAGGAGCAGAGGTTCATGTTAATGCACCGGGGGCAAAGAGCATTACAGTGATCACTGAGCGTGAGGCACTGAACCGATTGGTAAGCAACTATTTAAAGCTGTTTAATATCACTGGCCTTCCAGTACACTTCAGCTTTGATCAGGATTCATTGAAACAACAGCAGAATAAGGGCACAGGCGATATAAAGCTGGTGATAGAACCTTATAATGACAAGAATTTCAGCAGCGCTTATGAAATAAGCCTCAGTACGTTAAAAAAAGGTAAACTTGTGAGCATCAATTCTGTAGATAAAGGTACGGTAACCGTATCTATCCCATATACTCCGGCGCAGAACGAATCAGCAGGAGGACTCTACGGCGCATATGTAGATGAAAATGGCAACATAAACCGTATCCAAGGCTCTGCCTATGACAAGGCAAGTGGCTGCGTGATATTTGCCACTGCACATTTCTCGAAGTACGGCGTAGGCTACAGCGCTCCTTCAGAGAGGTTTACTGACATCTCATCTCACTGGGCAAAGGAATCCATTGAATATGTCGCAGACAGAGGACTCGTGTCAGGAAGCTCCGAGACTACATTCTCACCGGGTTCAGCTGCAACAAGAGGAACTCTCGTAATGGCTCTGGGAAGGCTGGCACAAGTGGATACCTCGGCTTATACAGGTAACCAGTTCACGGATGTCAGCAGTGAGAAAGAGTACTGTCCGTACATCGAATGGGCGTACAGCAAAGGGATTATAAAGGGAATCGGAAACGGCAGATTTGCTCCGGAAAAAGCAATCACGCGAGAAGAAATAGCGGTTATATTTGCAAACTATGCAAATGTAATCGGGGATACTTTGCCTGATGGTAGCAAATTTGAGACTTATCTGGATGATTCGCTTATCGGCAATAATTACAGATACGCAATAAAATCAATGCAACAGGCAGGCATAATGACAGGCTCAGAAAACAGATTCAATCCGAAAGGAAATACGACTCAGGCAGAGCTGTCTTCTATTATTCATCGCTACATTAAGTTTGTTACCAAGGGGGAAATTTAAAATAGATGCTAAGCGGGAACAAAAAAACAGAGGCTGCAGAATAAATATCAGTGGTCATAAAGATAATTTGTGAACTGCGAGTCAAAAGGGAAACTGAATACAGAAAACAACAAAGAGAGGCATTGTCCATTAGGGATAGCGTCTTTCTTTTATGAATCTCATATTATTATTTCGTAGCTGATGTTTCTGCCGTCCAAAGCTGTAATTATTACATTCTGATCAAATCCACTTGGCAAATGGACATATAAA
>RRZT010718031.1_pt1 | contig 10099 bp, 11 predicted proteins | sample 2165551 | NCBI WGS metagenome assembly RRZT01 (sample SAMN10456910, study PRJNA506462) | wastewater metagenome | biome: wastewater; feature: sludge; material: wastewater sludge; isolation source: wastewater sludge with Escherichia coli K12::gfp cells carrying plasmid... | place: USA: Moscow, Idaho...
CTATCTGCTCGACATCGCTTTGAGCAGTTCTCGCAGCCAAGGCTGCGAACAGCGATAGCCAACGGGCTATTGCTGCTGCGCGACACGCGCACTCGACTCAATCCCTCGGTTTTTCCGGCGCGCCCTACAGGGACGGCGTCCATTTCCCGTTCACCCGCCGAACCGTTTCGTCGCTCGGACTCCGCCGTTCCTCAAGTGGTTCGCGACGTTGTAGCGGCGCGCGATAAATTGGAGAGGTCGGCGCGATAAATTTCGTGCCGCGCGGTTTCGGTGGTTGTAAGTTAATTCCAGCTTTGGGCTCATGGCGGGTGTTCCACCACCCGTCACGGTCGCGCCGTCTCTTTGTTCATTACCAGACGATCGCTTCAACCTCCTCGATCGTCGTCGCGCTGGAAAGTAGTGCTTTCAGCTCCTGGGCATGTGCGAAGTGTGCGGCGCCGGTGGCGACCATCGCGGCGTAAAACGCCTTCCATGATTCGACGTCGGGCAGCGGGTAGTAGCTGTTGTCGACAGCCTTCCAGGCGCCCGGGAACTGCGGCGGAAAGTCCCCGTTCAAGGCGACGTAGCCGTTGATGCCGTCGATGTCGCTGCGCGACAGGGCGTCGCAGGCGAACTCGTGGCTGGCGTGAGGGAATGTCCGGCTGTTGGCGTCGGCGCGGGCGGCGTTGATCTCGGCGTTCTTCGATGCCTTCGCTTCTTCCAGCGTGATGACTGGCGGCGCGTCCAGCTCAGCCGCCCGGGCCTGCCAGCGCTCGATCCACGTAATAAAGTCGCCGAGGGTGTTGATCGGTTGGTTCATCTGGCCGATGCGCTCGATGTGTCCTTCGGCACCGTACCACTGCACGGCGTGCAGATCGGGCGGCATGTCGGCGAGGTCGATCGTGAGGCCGCGGCCGTTGATCGACATGAAACCATCTTCCCGGATGATGACCAGGCGTGTGATGTTCATTCGGGTTTTCCTTCAAGAAGGTTGTGCGGCGTGGCCGACGAAGCGAGCAGGTTGCGGGCCAGCTCCTGCCCGGCGGCGAAAACGTTGCGGAACGACTCGACGGCGGCGGCCGTCTGTCGCGTCTCCTTGGCGTTCTCGATGAGCAGCACCGGCAGCCAGGCGACGGCACAGCTCCACTCGTCGATCTCGGCACCCGTGTTCGGATGCGTTCCGCGCAGTTGCGTGAACCAGGCGCAGTCGAGGCCGATGCACTGGGCGTTCTTCAGGGGGCAGATGTTCTTGCGTTCGAGGTTCATGGTCAGTCCTTGCTGGCGATGATTACGTCGACGTACTGCACGCGCAGGTCGAGGCCGTGGGTGTGCGAAGATCCGGAGCCGGTATTTGATGCTTGCGGGTCACTGTTGCTCGTTCCGTAAATGCTGGCCGCAGATCGAGAGGAATCGACGGCAGATGAAAGGCCTTGGGGATAGCTCGAATTTGTTCCAGGGACAGATCGCAAGTAGTGGTTGTGTGCCGCCATCTGCGCGATCGACAGACTCGACCCATCCACCGCCGTCCGCCCGAACAGCGTCGAGAACGCCACCGAGCCGCCCGATCCGCCGCCGGTCCCGGAGACCACGCGCAGCGACTTGTCGTTGTGCGTCGCATCCTTCGTCCAGCCCGTCGGCGCGGACGCCTGTGCAAACAGCATCTTGGTCCCGGCCGGGAACGGCGAGGCGCCGAGCGTGGCGATCGCGGTCGCCTTGGTGCCGTCGATACCAAAGAGGCCGACCAGGTAGTTGTAGACGCTGGTCAGCCAGTTCTTGACGTCGCCCTCGGTCGCCGCGGCGGCGACGGCGGTTGTGACATTACCTAAAGCAGGCATTGTTCAGTACCTCCACATAGTGTTGCTGTCGTTGGTCCACATCGCGTTGGCGTCGCCGGTCCACATGTAGTCGGCCGAGAGCCCGTAGGCGACCTGCACCCAGGGGCCACGCGTGAGGCCGACGGCTGCGACGCGAATGACGGTTTGGGCGCCGTAGAGCGCGGTGGCGACGTAGTTGCAGGCTGATGGCTCGCCGGTGCGTATCCACGATTCGCCGTCCTGCGACTGCTCGATCAGGTAGTAGTCGGCGCCGGGGCTCGGCTCCCAGGAGAGGAGCATCGTCTGCGAGTCGCCCGGCTTCGAGCGAGCGGTCAGGCCGAGGACGACCGGCGCAGTGAGCACGCGCGGCAGCTGCGACGACACCACGGCCGGCGCGATGACGCCCTGGTCGGCGGTATGCACCGACGGGTCTTCGTTGATCGCCTCGATCTTGAAGCGGGTGAGCGATATCGGCCGCACGGCGAGCACGCGCGCGAGCTGCGCCCAGGTGTCGCCCCAGCCGAACGAGTAGTGCGTGCGCTCCTCGTCATGGCCGGTGTAGGGCGTGAAATCCGGCTCGGCGAGCAACTGCACGTGGTAGGCATCGGCGCCAGCGGTGACGAGGATCGGGCCATTCTCGGAGCCGTCGCGCCGGCGCAGCGCGATGTAATGCGCGCCGGCCAGCCATTCGAGCGGCTCGGAGACCGTGGCGATCAGGTTGTCCGCGTCCCATGCGACGATCTCGCCGCTCTGCCCCCACTGCGGCATGTCGTGGGCAATCGATATCAGATCGAGGAAGGATGGGATATTCCCTTCCATCTCGGTCTCGAAGTCGATCCGCGTGCGCCGGTAGCGGTTGCAGGCGCAGTAGTACATGCCCTCTTCGTGCACGTGCTGGCGGTTGGTCGCGCCAAAGAGTTCCATCTTGTACGGTTTGGCCGCTGTCGAACCGGGCAGCTTCGACGCCACGCGGCGCGTCGACCAGGTGTTCTCGTCGTAATAGCTGGTCGTCACGCTGTCCGACGTTTCGTCGCCGGGCAGCACGAATTCGAGATTGAACGAGCCGCGGCAGATGTTGCGCATGGTGAATTTGGCGACCGGCACCGTCTTCGCCGAGTCGCGCGCGACGTAAAGGATCGCCGACTGCATGAACGGCTTGGCGCGGCCGACCTTGGCGATCTGACTGATCGTCTCCCACCAGGTGATGGCCGAATCGAAGCGGCCATCGAAGTGGTTGTTTCGGTTCTCCCACAGCTGATCGAGGGCGTAGAGGCCGGCGAGGTCGATACGGCTGTCCGGCAGTCCGGCGCCGTACTCGGTGTTGCGGCTGGCGTCGGCAATCGCCCAGGCGATCGAGCGCGAGGGCGTCTTGGTCGCCGACCAGCCGGTGTCCGGATTCCACGTCCTGAGTTTGCGCGTGGCGGTGACGAAGATCTTGCGCGAGGCCTGGCTGCTGAGGTTATTGGTCGCGCGCATGCGGATGGCGAGCAGCGTGACGTTGCCGAAATCGTGCGTCTCGGGCAGGTAGGCGCGCAGCCCGGCCCAATCGACCTCGTGGCCGTAGCGCGAATCGGTCTGCTTGGTGTCGGTGCGCTGGAAGCGCACCTCATAACGGCCGGCGGTCACGGCGTAGCGGTAGCTGATGCGCTGCGGGGTCGTCGTCGCCTTGCTGATCGTGTGCGTACCGAGCGTCGCCCACACGCCGGTGGCGACGCCGTCGTCGTCGATGGTGCGCGCCTGCACGGTGAAGGTGGTCGATACGGAATTGAGCCCGCCCGAATCGTTGGCGTAGTAGAAGCCGCGCGGCAGCAGGACGTCGACGCCGAGTTGCTGGCAGGACGACCCGGCCGGGTTGGCAACGAACGGGCCGAGCCACACGCCGGTCAACGCCTCTTGCCCAGCCACCTCGACCGAGGTGATCACGTTGCTCGGGAACAACGTCAACGAACCGCCCGGCGCGACGATCTGCGTCGTCACCTCGGCGAAGTTGGTGATCGGCGTGTCCTCGACGTCGATCTTCTCGACATCGTATTCGTCGACGCCGAGGCAGAAGAGCTGGTAGAGATACTGCTCGTTGCCTCCGTACTCGACGTAAGGCTGCGCGGCGAAGTCCGGAGGAAAACGCATGCGGCCGTACTGCGCCGGGATCATCTGCTCGAGGCGCGCCATGTTGCCCTGGGCGGAAAGCGAGTAGGTCGGCGAGGCGGCCGCGATCGAGGCGGCGGTGGTCGAGCTGTTGGCCTTTGGCGTGGGGATGGCAGCGGAGACCAGGGCGTTGAGGCCGAGTCCGACCATTCCAGTGAGCGCCGTCATTTGCAAAGACCCAGCGGCGAACCCGAGCCCAAGCCCTGTGTTGATGGCGCCGGCAGCGTAAGGCGCAAACACGGCCACCGCCAACGCCAGCACAACCTTGAGCGGATTGCTCCCCCCACCACCGCCTTGCGGCAACAGCACGACGGCGATCAGATCACCTGACTCGACCGGCTGATGCCAGTCGGCGCGCAGCACGGCCTGGCCGTTGCGCAGGAGGATGAACGGCTGATCGGTCTGCGGTGCGCAGGCGGAAAGCGGACCCGGACCGGACAACGGCACGACTTCACGGCCGCGCAGTGGGTGAAACGGGTCGTGGCAGCGAACGAGCGTGGCGCAACTCATGCTCGGCTCCGGTGACGACGAATGGCGGTGATGTTCCAGCCGTTGACCTTGAGTGACTGGCGCGTTGAGAAGATGACGCCCATGCCTTCGACGCAGTGCAGGACGCCGCCGCCGTCGGCGCCAATCCAGACGCCGATGTGGTGCGGCCGTTTCGAGTGGCTCATCTGCACGCAATCACCCTCGATCGGTGCGTTCTGGTCGGCGATCAGCGGCCAGTTGAGGAATTCCGGGTGCGAACCATCCAGCGCACGCACGCAGGAGAGCGCAGAGAGCGCGTTGGCGTCGATGATCTCGGTCTCAATGCTGAACTGCTCGCGCTGCACGCGGCAGAAAAAGTGGCCGCATTCGTGCTCACGCTGGACCCAGGGCTCGCCGATGTAGCGATCCGCCCAGTGATTCATTCCTTGACGTATCCGTAGTGGGCAGCCAGGGGCGACGAGCGCAGGGAGGTCAAGGCCTCCGAGGGGCCGATGACGGCTTCGATCCGTTCGGCCAGGCGATGCAGCGCCTCCAACAGGTTGCCGATATCCTTGAAGCGCGACCTAGCGACCTCTACGTCAAGTTGTTGATTGTCGAAGTCGATTGCGCTTGCGGCCAACTGGGTGCGTACAAGATCGTAATGGCTCGCGATAGCGAAGGCATCGATGGCGATCTCGGCGCCCAGCAGCCCCATACGGTCGACAAGCTTTTCAAGAACGCGCAGGTTGGCCAACGAAAGACGTTGCTCGGCATGCGGATAGTTCGGCCTCTCGTCCGCCAGCCATAGCAGGAAGGCGCGGCGATCGGCCAAGGCGAGAATCAGCCCATAAACCTCGCCGGCGAGCGAGGCCAGCAGATCGATCCGCTGTTCCTGACGCAAGCGAAGATCGCGGCGCCGATTCAGGTTCGCATTGAACAAGGCGCCGAGGACCAAGGTGAACAACCCAGCCATGTAACCGACGATATTGCCAAACCAGTGTTCCATTTCTTCCCTCCTAGATAAAGTTATAACGGTAGCCCAGGGAAACGCTCGTCGGTGTAGTCAGTGCCGAAGCGCTTGTTGGAAAGGTCGCCATAGCCAGCGGTGGCGGTGACGCGCATCGGCGTGGCCTTGATGCCCGTCACCGTGAGCGGCATCGGCGGGTTGTTCTGAGGCCCCGAGAGGTCCGAGGCCAGATACTCGCGATAGGTGGCCGTGATCTTCTCGCCGCTGACCACCGCCAGCTGCACGTTGGCGAGGATCTCGCGCGAGACGTTGTCGATCTCGATCGTGCACTGCGGCACACCGGTCGGGCTGATCTCGGGTTTCTTGAGGTCGAAGGCGAAGCGGACGAAGGTCACTTCGACGCCCGTTTCCAGGTACGCGGTCAGGTCGGAGTAGTCGCGCACGACGTAGATCGGTTGAGAAAAAGCCGGGTGATTGAGCTCGAGCGTGTGATAGACCGGCACGGCCGGCGCCGAGGCGTAGGCTTCCTTGATCGCCTGGGAGAGGGTCGGATCAGGCATCGCGCACCTCGACCTTGGCCGAGACGTTGAAGCCGCCACCCGGGCGGCGCGTCGCCTTCCACACCTCCAGGAACTTGCAGGCCTTGGTCTCGATGACGCCGCGCACGTCGAGCTCCATCTCGAACCACGAAGCGCCGCGCGCAATCTCGGTCTCCCACCAGGTGCGGAAGTCGCCCATCTCGGCGGCGGTGAAGATCCAGGTGAGCGTCACGTGGTCGAGATTGGCCTGCGTGCGCAGGCGGGTGCGCGGCGAGCCGAACTCCATGTCGGTACGCAGGACGGGATCGACCGGGTCGAGCGCATAGCCGTCGTTGATCGGGCGCGGGATTGTCCAGGGCATCAGTAGGCTCCGGCCGCTCGGTTGAGGCCGTAGCGGCTTTCCAGCGCGGCCGGCGTCTTGCCGTTGCCGCGGCTGATGTTGTCGGCCATTGCGGCGTCGATCTGCTCGATCATCACGTCGATGATGCGGTTGCCGTTGGCGTCACCGCGCTGGGTTTGAGTCGCGCGCGTGCCGCTGGCGTTGTTGATGACGTTGACGGTGACGCTGGCGCCGCCCATCGCGGCCATCTGTCCGGGCGTGAACACGCCCTCGCCACGTTTGGCAATGATCGGCACTTCATCGCCGACGATGCCGCCGGTGTGGAAACGTGGTGCGGCACGAAAGACACTCGACGGGACGAAGCGTCGACCGCTGCCTTCCGACGTGCCGACGATGCCGCCGGTATGCTGGCTGTTGACGCCCCACAGCGACGAATCAAATCCGCTGCCGGCGCCGGTATCGAGGCCGCCATAACCGCCACCGCCGAACAGCGTACTCAACCACCCGCCGGCGTTCTGCATCAACGGCGCCAGCACGTTCGTGCGCAGGCTCTGCATCTGGATATCGATCAGCGTATTGATCACCGCATCGCCGAAGCTCTCGAAGTCGATCTTGCCGTTCTTGACGAACGACTTGATCGCGCCTTCCATCGCGTCGGTCATGCCCGAGAACGCGTTGCGCGCCGTGTCGGCGGCGTTGCTGGCGTTGTCCTTGTACTTGGTGAGCGCGTCGCTCCAGCCAGCGTCGAAGGTGCGCGCAGCGTCGTAGGCCTGGCGCGTCGCCTCGGCGACGAGCAGCTTCTTGTTGGCGAGATCGGCGTCGACGGCGGCGAGTGCGGCGCTGCGGTCGGTTTCGTCCTTGATCTGCTCGGTGATGCGTTTCCTGACCTCGGCCGCAGCATCCTCGACCTTGTAGAGCGCTTCGCGGACCTTGACCTCGCGCTCGGAGACGCCGATCAGTTCGTTCTGGCGGGCGATGCGTTCCAGCGTCTGGGCAGCCTCGTCGTTGTAGTTGGTGACGATCTGCTGTGCGCGAGCGCGCTTCTCGTTGACTTGCTCGATCGCCTTCAGCTCGGTTTCGAGTTCCTTGCGGATGCGCTGCGATTCGTCGGAGCGGTTGAACAGGGCGCTGGTCGCCGGGTCTTTCTGGCCACGCGCGGCGTTTTCGCGGATCTGCTGCAGACGCTCGTTGTGCGCGTTCAGGGCATCGATATAGCCCTGGTCGGTCGTCTTGAGTCCGGCGACCGCCGCCGAGAAAGCCTTGTTCTCTTTCTCGATATCGGCGGCGAGCTTGGCGGCCTTGGGCGCGTTCGACGTATCGGCCAGGTACTTCGCCAGTTCGCCCGACTGCTTGATCCGCGCTTCTTCCACCTTGACCGTCTGGCTGGTAGCGGTGGCCAGCTGCTTTTGTGCCGCGATCTGTGATTCGAGCGACGCAACGGCCTTCCGCGCTGCCTCGATCGCCTGTTTGCCGACGTCCGTCGCCGCAAGCGGACCGGTCGAGACCATTTCGAGACGATCGCGCGCCTTGACCAGCGCCTGCTCCAGCGTATCGTCGCGACCGACGCTGAGCATCGCGTCCCAGGCGCCCTTGGCGGTGTCGAGTACGCCTTTCCACGCCTTTTCGAGCAGCCCGATGTTCTCCTTGAGTTTCGGGATGCGTCCTTCGATTGCGTCGGCGTAGGCCAGCTGGGCGACTCGCGCGGCATCGGTCTCCTTGCCCTGGTCGGCCAACGCCTTGATCTGCTCGAAGACGGCGGCGGTCAGGAAGTGGTACTTCTCGTTGAGCTTGAGTACGGCCTCGACCGGCTTGTCGCCGAGCGATTCGAATTCCTTGGCGGTCTGCTCGACGGCTGCGCCGCCAGTGCGTTCCAGATCGACGGCCGCGCGTCCGACGTCTTCAAGTATCGCGGTCGACACCTTGCCCGACGCGACGAGATTGTTCAGTGTCTCGGCGGCATTCGACTGCGTGCTGCCAGTCGCCTCGGCAATGCGGCGCGCCGAGTCGGCAAGCTGACCGGCCGTCGTGCCGGCGATGTTGCCGGACAGGATCAGCGTGCGGGTGAAGTTCTCCTGTTCTTCGGCACCCTTGCTGTAGGCCAGTGCCAGCGCACCGATGGTGCCGGCGGCAATCGTCACCGGGTTGATCAGGCTGACCATGTAGCCGCCGAGCGCCCGCGCAGCCGGCCCGATGCCGCCGAACATATCCTTGAGCTGGCCGCCCTGCTGCAGCAATACCGTGAGTGGCGCCTGCCCGCCCTGCAGGGCGGTGACGATATCGGTGAATTGCGCTGGCACGCCGCGCAGCGCGGCGGCGGTCTGCTTGGCTGAGACGCCAATGCTGTCAATCGCAGGTTTGGCGGCGGCGCCCGCCTTGGCGGCACTCTCGCCGACGTGTGTCAGATTGGCGTCGGTTTCCTTGAGCCCGGGATCGACGCCCGGCTTTTCGAGACCGATGCGGATTTTGACTTCGTTGCCGCTCATGGTTTACATCGCGCCTCCCACTGGTTGATTAACGAACGAGGAAAAAGAAAACCGCCCTCAGCCGGGATTGTCCCGGGCGGGGCGGTTGGGTGATGCGGGGAAGCGCTTCGTCAGGCAGCTACTTGAGCAGTTCGTCCTCGGCGATCTGCAACTGGCGGAAGACGCCCGGCTGGTCGCGCCGGGCGATGCCGAGCGCGCGCATGACGATGGGCAGCGCGTTGTAGTCGAAGCCGATCACGCGGCCGTTGAGCCCCGCCGTGCGCAGCTGCGTGCTCATGGCGATAAAGAGGTCGATCGCCTGTTCGTTCTCCGGCCACAGCGGAAAATCCGCCGGCGGTTGATCATCCAGCGCAGCCTTGATATCGGCTGGCGCCGCACCGAAGGCTTCCAGCGCGGCGCGCAGCTCGTCGTTGCGGCCACTCTCGCCGCCACCGCGCCAGTGGCGGACGGCCGCCCTCAGTTTTTTGCGGCGGCTCCAGTCAGCTCTTCGAAGAACGCCTTGAAGAAGCCCTCGGCGGCGGTGTCGTACTTGTTGAGCAGCTTCTCAAGGTTCTCGTGCGAGAACGGCACGTCCATGTCGTTCCAGCCGACGACGATCTCGGCCAGCGCCTCAAGGTTGCTTTTTCCCGGCAGGCCTTCGACGTAGTCTTTGCGGGCCTCCTTGTCGAGATAGACGAACTCGGCGATGAACGAGCCAGCGCCCTGGCCGGGAACATGCACCGAGACCGGCGCGTTGAAAGTGGGGTTGGGGTCGATCTTGAACATGAGGAAACTCCGGTTAACAGGTAGGGTGCGCAAACCCCGTTTGCGCACGCGGCAAGGCGCAGGATCGGTGCGCAACGCGCAGGCGTTGCACACCCTACGGGATCAATGCACCACGATCTTGATTTCGTCGTTGCCGGTGAGCGGCAGTACGCGCAGGTCGTAGCCGCACATCAGCTTGCCGTTTACGTCGACCTTGGTCGGGTTGATCAGCTGGACGGATGGCAGGAAGAGCATCGTCTTGTAGCCGGCAGTCAGGCCGTGCATGAGGCCAACCGACTGCAGCGTGTTGGCCTTGACGTTGCCAAGGAAGGTGACTTCCTGCGCAGCGGTGAGATCGAGCTGCAGCTTGCCGGTCGATTCACGATTGGCGACGTCGATCGTCTCGCCGCCGAGTAGCGGCGTGAAGTTGACCGAGTTGCCGAGATCGATCTCCAGCCCCTGGCTCGGGTAGCCAGTGCCGCCGGTGAGTGTCGGCGTCGCCGCCGTATAGGTACAGCCCAGGGTGACGTCGCCGGTATTGGCCTCGTTGACCACCGAAGGCGCCTTGAACCCACTGAGCGTGAGCGCTGCCGGCGTCGCTGCCGACACGCCTCCGTCCA
>RRZT012868932.1_pt1 | contig 10099 bp, 10 predicted proteins | sample 2165551 | NCBI WGS metagenome assembly RRZT01 (sample SAMN10456910, study PRJNA506462) | wastewater metagenome | biome: wastewater; feature: sludge; material: wastewater sludge; isolation source: wastewater sludge with Escherichia coli K12::gfp cells carrying plasmid... | place: USA: Moscow, Idaho...
AAAAAAATATCTAAAATATGCAAAATTTATTCCTTGAATTAAACTTATTGCTGTTTGAAATTCGGTTTGAATGAACAATTCTACACCAGATTCAGATATTGATTTATTTGTAATTACTCACAAAAATACTCTTTGGTTTGTAAGAATTGCTCTAACTTTTTTTATGCAAATATTCTGACTTAGAAAAACTCACAAAAAACATGCTTGAAGATTTTGTTTAAGTTTTTTTTGTACAACACAAAGTATGAATTTTAGTGATTTTGCAATTGAAAATGACATTTATCTATATTTTTGGATAGTTCATTTAAAACCAATTCTAGATATTGATAATACTTTTGATAGTTTTATAAAAGCTCAAAGCTGGGCAGATTTTAGTGAATATTTAGATATTATTGATGAAAATAAAAAAAGTATTATTTTCAAAAAATCTACAAATCAAGAAAAATATCAACTAATATCAATTCTAAACAAGGTTTTAAAAAGCATTTTCTTGCCTCGTAGCATTGAAAGTTGTAAAAAACTATGAAATCCTTACTGAATAATTATTCACGATAATATGCTCAAATTTCACAATAATGATAAAAGGAAAGAAATAAAAAAAGAGATTTTTGGGTAAAATCTCTTTTTTAAAACATTCAAGACATTCCAGCCTTAGAAAAACCTATTTTTAAATATCTTGTTTCAGATAATTTTTCATCTCAAATTTTATTTGGTAAACTAAAAATAACATGTACCATCAAATCAGATGGACTATTCATACTTTCATCAAATTTATCTACCTCAGAAATTTTAATAGTTGCATAAGGACCTGATAAATAATCTCTAAAAAATATTTCATCTATAACATATCAACATTTCATTATTGCTTCAATTGCATCTTTATGTTCAACAAAACAACTACAAATGTATTCCCAAAGCAAAGTTTTTTCTATCTCTTCAAAACTTAATTTTGTTTCTGATTTTATAAAATTTCTTATTCTAAGTAAAAATATTTCATACATATTTTAAAAGTAAAAAAATAATTTAACTGATTTTATATAAAAATTAATTTTTAGCAAAAATAAAATAACCACAATCAACTTTCCCTAACTTGAAATTCTACACCACAAATCAACTACAAAAAACATATAAATCAAGATGGGGTCTTAGGGGGATGAACATATGGTGAAATCATTTAGAAAGCACAAAATTTTCCAGCCGAAATTTCATCCCCCTAAAACTTTTGGTTACTTTTAGTTATAAAAGTGACAAAGGAAAAACTTTATATCACAAAATATTAAAGACTCAGGTAAATCGTTGTCTCTACAGAGAATCAAAAATACTTTTTAGGAATGAAAATATTCATTCCCTACAATTATAAAAAAATGACACAAAAAAGAGATGTTTTATAAAAACATCTCTACATAGAAAAACATATTTGGTGCCTCGAGTGGGAATCGAACCCACACTTCTCACGAAATGGGATTTTGAGTCCCACGTGTCTACCAATTCCACCATCGAGGCAAAAAGCTTTATTATTATATGCATTTTTTTAATTTAGCAATAATTTTTTAGCTTTTTTATTTTTTTGTGAATTAGTTACCATATTTTCCTTCCCTTAGGCTTAAGGGAAGGTGTCCAAAGGACGGATGGGTTAATTAAAAAAATCCCCCGACCTAAAGGTCACCCCCTTAAAAAAGGGGGACTTTTTTTATAAGATTTTCAATTAAATCAAATTATAAAAAGTTTCAAAATAGAAATATTTTGAATACAAAAGATGACATTTTCAAGCTTTTTACACCAAAGGATTTTTCAAAGGAACTCACACATCCCTAGGATAAGTTTTTGCAGTTGATTTAACTTTTTTAATAAATACAAAAGACCTTTTATTATCTCAAATTTCATAATGCTCAATTTTTTCTATTTGAGCTCCAAGTAGTTCTAAAGCCTTTTTTCATTCTTCAAATTCAACATTATTATCAAGTTTATAAGCTATCAAAGTTCCTCCAACTTTTAGCAAAGGTATCACATATTCAAGCAAAACCGGCATATATGCAGTAGCTCTTGAAACTACAAAATCAAAACTTTCTCTGTAATTTTTATCATGGCCTAATTCTTCAGCTCTTGTTTGAATGGCTTTAATATTTTTCAAATCAAGTTTTTGTATAAAATCATTTACAATTTTTACTTTTTTTCAAATACTATCAACCAAAACAAATTCTACATTTTCATTTACAATTTTTAAAGGAATTCCAGGAAAACCTCATCAAGTTCACATATCAAGTACACGACCTGAAATTTTTGCAAATTTTTCTAAATAAATACTATCAATAAAATGTTTCTCAATAATCCCCTCTTCATCTCTAATTGCTGAAAGATTTACTTGTGAATTTATCTCAGTAAAATATTTAAGAAATTCACTAAATTTTAAAGTTTCTTTTTCACTTAAATTTATATCATATTTTTTGAATAATTCTTGCATTCTAATTTTCTCAGATTTTAAAATAATTTTTTCTAAAATAATATTTAATAAAAATTCAATACATTAAAGAAAATACAGACATTATTATAACAATATATTGTAATTTTACAAAATAATATAACACAAAAGCTACTCAAAAACCTAAAGCTCATCCTAAAGCTTTAAATATTACAAAAGTAGTCAAAAAAGAATTATAAACTAAATTATTATTTTCTTTATTTGAATAAAAATTTGCTTGATCTTTTAAAAATTGTACAAATCCAATACTCCGTAATTTTGAAGAATATTCCATAATAATAACAATTATAAATGATGAAATTATCACAAAATATTCAATATAAATATTATTTAATTTTGAAAAAATAAGAAATAATATTCCAAAAATAAACCGTCAAAAAACATAAATCAGATAATTATTTATCATTAAATCCTCATTTTTAATTTTTGTAGATTTTTTTCATCAAATTAAGTTTAATAAAGCTAAAATTCAAGAAATAACTCATATAATAAAAAATATATTTTTATCTAATCAATATTTAGAAAATATATTAAACATAAATAAAGGAAACAAAAATCTTACTCAAAAAAATTCTTTTTTATAATTAAATAATATTCTTTTATAAATTATTAAAAAAATAGTATTTAATAAATAAAAGGTAAAGAAAACAAATATTATTTTATTTTGCTTAAAAGATAATATAACAAGTAATATTGTTAAAAATTTCATAATTACCTCATTTATAATGTTTAGAAATTGTGAAATTTTCCATGATTTTGACAAAAAAGTCAGTTTTGTTAATTTTAAAATATTCATAAATTAATTTAATATATAAAATTAATTTAATATATAAAATTAAAGTGCAGTATTTAAACTACACTTTTTTATTATGCTTGAGTTTTTACTTCCTCAATTTTCACAGCTTCAACTGGAGCAGTAGCTACAGTTTCAACAGCAGGTTTTGGAGGTAATGGATCAAATTTTCTTTTTAATCCAATTCTTCATTTTTCTAAATTCACTTCAATAACTTCAAATTCAACTTCTTCTCATTCTTTTACAATATCAGCTACATTCATTACTCTAGTAGCAGCTAATTTTGAAATATGTATCATTCAAGATTTACCATTAAATTCAACAATTGCTCAAGTTCATTCAATAATTTTTGCAACTCTTCAAATACCTTTGTATCCTACTTCTGGTTCCCAAATGAAAGCTTTAATTTCATCAATAGCTTTTAATCCTCATTCCTGAGTTTTAGCAGTAATTGTAGTAATTCCGTCTTCAGCAATAGAAATTTTTACTCAGTAATCTTTTTCCATTCTTTGAACATTTTCACCTCATTTTCAAATAACTCATCTAATTTTATCAACAGGAACAGCAACAGTCATAATTAATGGAGCATAAGGAGAAAGTGCTGGAGCAACAGTTGGTTGAATTTTTAACATTTCATCTAAAATGTAATTTATAGAAGTTCTAGCTTGAGTAAATGCACGAGCAAATACTTCCATACTTAAACCTTTAATTTTTACATCAAGTTGCATAGCAGTAATTCCTGATGGAGTCATTGTTACTTTGAAATCCATATCTCACAAGAAATCTTCTTGAGCTTGGATATCTGATAATATTTTATAATTTCATGTTTCTTCATCATAAATCATTCACATAGCAATACCTGCAACTGGTGCTTTTATTGGCACTCAAGCTTGCATTAATGATAGAGTTGACCCACAAACTGAAGCCATAGAACTCGAACCATTACAAGTCATAGTTTCACTTACTACTCTCATCATATATGGAAATTCTACTTCACTTGGTAAAACAGCTTCTAATGCTTTTTCAGCTAATTTTCCATGTCAAACTTCTCTTCTACCTACTCATCTTAACATTCTAACTTCTCAAACTGAATATGGAGGGAAATTATAATGATGAATATATCTTTTTGTAGATTCTTCATACATATCATCAACGATTTGAATATCTTCTGGTCCTCATAGAGTTGTAATAGATAATACTTGAGTCATTCATCTTTGGAATAATCCAGAACCATGAACTCTTGGTAATAATCCTGTTTCACATTTAATAGTTCTAACTTCATCTAATTTTCTTAAATCAAGTCTTTTATCGTTTTCTAAAACATTTTTTCTCATTAATTTTTTTACAATTTTGTAAACAAGTTCTGATACTCCAAAGTTTGCAGTTTCACATTTTTCTCATAGATTACATTCAGTTGTATTTTTTTGTAAATCTTCAAGTAAATAAGCTTCAACTTCTTCTTCAATTTTTACTAATGCTTTATGAAATTCTATTTTTCCTAAACCATATAATACTTCTAATTTATCTTCAGTTAAATATTCACATACTTTATCAAATAATGTTTCATCAGGTAAATTATAAAAACATTTTACTTCTTGAATACCAAAATTTGTTTTATATTCTCAAATATAATCAATTTGTGCAGCACATAATTCTTTAATAATTTTATGAGAAAATTCTAATCCTGACATCATTTCTTCTTGAGATACTTCATTTCAAGCTGATTCAACCATAGTTATTGCATCCATAGTTCAAGCAACAAGTAAAGTCATTTTTGCTGTTTTTTCATCTTCAAAAGTTGGATCGAAAATAAATTTTCAATCGTTACTTAAAATCATTCTAACTCCAGAAACTGGTCCTTCAAAAGGAGCTCAGCTCATTAGTAAAGCTAGAGAAGCTCAAGTAATACCAAAAAATCACATATCATTTTCATTTGAAGAAGAAAGTGCAGTTGCAATAATTTGAGTATCATTTATAAGTCCTTTTGGAAACATTGGTCTAATTGGTCTATCAATAACTCTAGACATTAAAACTGAAGCCTCACTTGGTCTTCATTCTCTTTTCATAAATCTATTTCAACCAATTTTTCAAGTTGCATAAAATTTTTCTTGATAATCAACAACTAAAGGAAAAAAGTCAGCTTTTTCATTTACTCATTCTTGTTTAAATCAAGCAGTAACAAATAATACATTTCCAGATTCATCACTAATAGTAACTGCTCAGTCAGCTAAAAGTCATAATTTTCCTGATTCAAAAGTGATATTTTTACCACCAATTGAATATACTTTTTTTAATGGAGTAATATTTACTGCATTTCTATCAGATAATCCTATCATAAAAAAGATAGTTAATAAATAAATTATCGAGTTTAATCAATAATAAAATAATTAAATAAACAAATTTATTATTTACTTAATTATTTCATTATTTGATTTTTACTCAAAATTCATTATATACTTTTTTAGTTTTTAATCAATAAAAAAAGCATTTTAAATGCTTTTTAAAGTTTTTAGTTATTATCAGAAATTAATTTTATAATTTCATTTATTCTTTTATAATGAATTTCATCACTATCATTTAAATAATATTCATTATGAAAATATCATTTACTTAAATATTTTTTATAAAATTTATCATAATTAAATTTTGTTTCTTTTCAATTTTCTATAAAAAATTCACTTTCTTGTGTGTTTGAAATCCGATTTCATAATTGAGAATAAGAATCATCATTTACAGTTATTTCATTTGTTTTATAAATTAAAATTGAATTATCTTTTACAAATAAAGCATAATAAACAAAATCTCAAGGAGCATATTGTCACTGAAAAGCATAATATCATATTCAAATTGTTTCTCATTTTTTATTTTTTATCAATTTTTGATATTTTGGATAACCTTGAAAAGACAATCAATCATATAAAAATCATTTTTTTAAAAAATCATCTTTTGTAATATCAGTTTTTCAAGTTTTTATATTATTAAAATTATCTATTATAGATTTTATAGTATTATCACTAGTTTTATAGTTTTTATAAATAGTTATTTGAGAATATATATCAAAATTAATTTTTATATATCTATCATTTCAAAAATTATTTTCTTCATAATTATTTTTGCTATTTGGAAAAGTTAAGTCATTAAAATATAATCATTCTAAATTAAATCAATATAAATCCGTAATCTCAAAATCATATTTATCTAGTCATAATTTATCTCAAGTATAATTATAAATTTGTCATAAAGCTTTATAAAAAGATGCAGCTTTTTCTCTATTATTTTTTACTAAATTATCAATTTTTAAGTAAATATTTTCATCTGCTTTTATTAAAGTTACTCAAAATATTAAGCTTAAAGTTAATATTAGAGTTATTGTTAGTTTTTTTAATTTCATATATTAATAATTATCTAAAATAATATTCATAATTTCATTTGATTGAAGCTTTAATAAATTTGAATTTTCTAATGCACAATCCATTTTTTCATTAAAAGGATATCATTTTGAAAAATATTCTTTTAAGAAATTATCATAATCAAAATTTATATTATTTTCTTGTTTTTTCACAAATTTATCAAATTCAAATCAAAAAATTTTACTATCATTTGTAGAAAATTCTAAAATAGAATTATTTTTAACAAAAAAAGCATAATATCAAAAATCTGATGGAGTTTCATTGTTTCTAAAAGTAGAAAAAGTATAATAAGAAATTCAAATAATTTCTCATTTCTTATTTTTGATTAATTTTTGTTGTATTGGATTATGTTGAAAAGTATAATCAGAATCTGAATACAAAAATCATTTTTCTAAAAAATCATTTTTTGAAATATCTATTTTTCAATTTTTGATATTTTCAAAATTATTTAATATTTTTTGAAATGTAGAATAGTTATTATTTTTAATAATTCTAATATTTGAATTAGCAAAATCTAGGTTAATATATGGTCTAATTCCAGCATATTCTTCTTGTAATTTTCTTCAAAATTCTATATTATTTCAATATCATTTATTTTTTAATCACTCTAAATTAAATCAATATAAATTACTATAATCAAAATCATATTTATCAATTCATAATTTTTCTTGAGTATAATTATATATTTGTCATAAAGCTTTGTAAAAATTTTCTGCTTTTTCTCTGTTAGTTTTTACTAAATTATCAATTTTTAAGTAAATATTTTCATCTGCTTTTGTTAAATTTAGATTTAATACTATAGATGAAATTAGTATTAATATAAGTGTTAGTTTTTTAGTTTTCATAGAGTTTAGTTATTAACTATTTTTTACAATTTCTTTATAAAATTCTATTTCATTTTTTATATTAATCCAATATTCTTTTGACTTATTTTCATCTTCAAAATATCAATTTTTAAAAAATATTTCTTTGTATTTTTCTATATCAAAATCAGAATCAGTATTTTTCATAAATTTATCTACATATTTTTGAGTTTCATCATATGATAATTCTCAAATTATATCTATATCAACTTCAAGTAAAACTTTATCTTTTACTGAATAAATTTTATATTTTAAAGTTCATGGTGCATCTTGTCATTCAAAACAATAAAATCATATTCATTTTATTTTTCAATTTTTATCATTTATAAATTCCTCATTAAATGGTTTTACTTGAACAAATCATCAACGAATATTAAATTTTGATATTCAATTTTCATTTGTTATTTTAGTTTTTTTATCAAAAATATCTTTTAATTCATTTAATTTATAATCTAAAATATTTTTATAAAAATAAATATTATGATTATTTATTTTTAAATTTATAGTTTCATAATTATATAAATCAGCCATTACTGTTTGCTCATTTCAAGTTCATTTTAGAGCTATTTTTGGAAAATATAAATATTCATAAAACATTTTTCATTGAATACTTGATAAATCAAATCAATACAAATTTGATAAATTAAATTTATCTTTTTTCTCTATTTTCTCTATTTTATAAAGAAAAAAAGTATTTATTCATATTAATAGTAAAATTAATATTAATGTTAGTTTTTTATTTTTCATAGGTATTATTTATATAATTAATTTTTAATTGCATTATTTTTAATTCTGTATAAAGATAATTATAAAGTTCTAACATTTTACATTCTTCAGAAGTAATATTATTTTTCAAATTAATAAAATATTTTCTTTTATTCAATATTTTATTTAATATAGTTTCATATTTTGATGGTGAAACATTTTCTAAAACTTTTTTTATATTATTTTCTATTTTTTCATCTAAAAAATAATTATATTTATTATCAAATTTCATAAAATTTAATTCTTTATTAAAAAATCAATCTTGATTATTTATATCAAAATTTCAGACTTTTTGTCCATCAATATAATATCAAAATTCATTATTTAACACTTTATTATAATTCTCATCATTTTCAATTCAAACTATTTTATAAATCACATGATTTCAGTATCTAGTTAAATAAAAATGTGGAGAAACTCTATAATTTACAAATGCTTTTTGGTCGATATTATAATACTTTTTTGATTTTATTATATCAATTATTTTTCAATTTATTAAAACAATCCATCAAAAATTAGTTCATTGTGAAATAAGTGAAGTTTTATTATTTTGAGAAATAACATAATCATTTACAAAATAATTTCATTTTTCATCTTTTTGTATTTCATTAGAGTAATTTTGTAAAATATTAAATGATTTGATATTATTATTTATCAATTTTTGTCTTTGAGTTAAATTCGTTATATTTTTAAAATTTTCTACATCATTTTTTTCTAAAGTTGGCACTTCAGAATATGCATAAGTATCAAGAATAATAAAAGAAAATATTGAAAGTAATATTAATATTTTTTTAGTTTTCATAAGTTTTTTGTTATTAGTAAAAAGGAGAAAAAATTTTCTCCTTTAAAAATATAATGTTAATATGTTACTATATAATAATTTTGAGCATTTATTTTATAATTATTATCTCCTACTATTAATTTTCTAATAGTTGCAACTTTATTCTTTGATTTTCCATCTGAACTCCAACAATTTTGTTCTAACACCCATACAAATTTTATTTTTTTATTTGAATCATATTCATTTTTTATAAAAATTGCAACATGAGCTAAATTTGAAGAATTTTGTGAATCATATGTATTCCCTGAAGGAAATGTAGCAATCAAAGTTCCTTTTGTAATATTTGCATTTACAACAGACTCTCCTTTTTTCCATGTAGAAGTTCCTTTTGAATAATTACTTAATGCTTTTGCTAAAGAAACACATTCCCCATCAAATTCCCCAGGTTAATTTATTTGAGTATATTTTTCTCCATTTGGACCAGAAAAATTACTATCAGTAGATGATGATAATTTAACATAGGATAATTTAGTTAGTTTTTTAATATTAGGACCATCAATTTTTAAAGGACGAACCCCATTAGTGCCATTATCTTTTGTAAGATAATAGTCTCCACTTGCATCTGTCAATGCATTTATAATATCATAAACTTCAGATGTTACTTTAAGTGTATTAGAGCCAGCAGTTACAGCCTTACTAACACTTTCAGGACTTTTAACAGCCTTTACAACATTCTCTTTTTGAGAACAACCAACCATAAATAAACAAGCAGACAAAACAACAAGTGATAATACTTTTCTTAACATTATAACACTCCTTTTCGAATTTTATTTTTGTTTTTGATATTAAAGTATAATCTATGTTTTCTCCTACCTCTTTTTTTAAAAGTAGTCTTCCTCCATAGACATAACTTTTGATTTTTTTGATAGATGTATAATTAATATCATTTGCATTATATACAAAAATATTTTTTGTCAAAAGTTTTTTCTTACTTATTTCTTACTTTGA
>RRZT010381562.1_pt1 | contig 10097 bp, 9 predicted proteins | sample 2165551 | NCBI WGS metagenome assembly RRZT01 (sample SAMN10456910, study PRJNA506462) | wastewater metagenome | biome: wastewater; feature: sludge; material: wastewater sludge; isolation source: wastewater sludge with Escherichia coli K12::gfp cells carrying plasmid... | place: USA: Moscow, Idaho ...
CTTGCCTTTTTAAGGACATTGTAGATAGTAGGCCGACTGACTCGATAGTGTTGAGCCAAGACGGTTACTTTCCACTGACGGGTTTGGTATAAACGCCTAATTTCTTTTCGATCTAATGGTGTGAGGCGGATACGTTTATGCCTATTCATGACAGCATTCTCTCAGAAATCCTGTAAACAACCCGTGGATGTCCTACACTTTATTTATTCAAGTTTTTCTAAAGGCCAAGCTTGCCAGTTGAGTAGAAATCCAGCCTCCCCGGGCGGGCAAGCAAATTTGTGCATCACCCCTACACCTGGCATCCATGCTGGGTGTTTGTTTATGTAGAGGATGGGTAAAACATCGCGCAGCCATGCCGGTATATCTAAATGCTGGCAGGTTTTTTTGAAGGTTTGAGGCACTTGCCTTGGCCGCCATTGCAGGCGCAAGCCCGGCTGACGTTTGCCCCAATACACCTGCGCTTCGCAAAGGGACTGTGCATGAATACCCTGCCCGGTTGTAGATTGAACACTTAAAGGTAACCCCGCCCAATTTGCTTGCTCCAACTTAAAGTGCTGTGTATCAGCAGATAAAGGCAAAAAAGGGTGCTGAAGCCAGACTTGCCCGGCATGTTGGGCGAGCGCATGCTGTTCAGACAAAGGGAAATACAAACTGTCGACCAAACCCAGTTGGCGCAATCCCTCTTCTAACCGACGTTGGATAGGTGCGTAGTGCCCGTGCTCTACACACAAGGCGTAGAGCATATTGCGTGCACGTATGGGCGAAAGTTTGAGAAAGGGCTCACGCTGCCACCGGGCGATGCCCGATTGAGGAAGCCATTTGCCAGCGCAGGCCAGAAAGTCTATCTGTGCTAAGTCTTGCAGCAAAACTTTAGCTTGGTCAAAATGCGTTGCGGCCCGGGCAAAATTAGCTGCCCATGCAGGGAATTGCGCCTCCAAAACCGGCGCAAGATGAAGGCGAATGGCGTTGCGTGCGTAGCTGGGATCCGCGTTGCTGGGATCTTCTACCCAGCTTAAATGATGAGCATGGGCATAAGCCGTGATCAGTTTGCGGGGCACATTTAAAAGAGGGCGCCAGCGGGGTTTTTCGGGTGCACAGTGTACGCTGAGTGCTGGCATTGCCCCGGCCCCGGCCACGCCCGCACCGCGTGCCAGGCGAAAAAGTAAGGTTTCTGCTTGATCGTCTTGATGATGGGCGAGGGCCAAAATATCGCAATCGATTTGATTGAGCGCATGGTAGCGTGCTTGGCGTGCGGCTTGTTCTAAGCCTAAGCCTGAATCATGGTCTACTTGGACTGAAGTACACCGATAAGGAATATGCCAGCGTGTGCATAAGGCTTCACAAAACTTTGCCCACGCCGGGGCTTCTGGCAATAGGCCATGGTGAATATGACAAGCTTGCAAGGAGAGGCTCAGTTCTTGTGAAAGCGTATGCAGCACATGCAGCAAGACAACCGAATCTCGTCCACCCGAGAGTGCAACACAAACGCGCGGCGAGGCGCCTAAAAGTGCCCGGGCTTGGCGCACCGCAGTATAAAGCGCCTCAGACATTGCCGCAATCGCTCACAGCCCGGCCCGCTATGCAGCGACTTCTTTGAATTTGCCGTAACTCATCAAACGCTCAAAGCGCCGTTCCAGCAGTTCTGTCGTGGTTAATTCAGAAAGGTGATTTAATGAATCTGTTAGTGCCCGTTTTAAACTTTGAGACATAGCGCGTGGGTTGCGGTGTGCGCCGCCAGCGGGCTCATTAACCACCTTATCAACCAGCCCCAATGTTTTGAGCCTTGATGCGGTGATGCCCATAGCCTCGGCGGCCACAGAGGCTTTTTCCGCGCTTTTCCATAAAATGGAGGCGCAACCTTCTGGTGAAATGACTGAGTAAGTGGAATATTGCAACATCAATTGTTGATCAGCTACTGCCACCGCCAAAGCGCCGCCCGAACCGCCTTCGCCGATAATTGTGCTGATAATAGGCACTTTCAGTTCAGTCATGACGTATAAATTATGACCGATGGCTTCAGATTGCCCGCGCTCTTCCGCGCCAATGCCGGGGTAGGCGCCGGGGGTGTCGATAAAGGTGAACACAGGGATGCCAAACTTCTCAGCCAAACGCATCAAGCGCATGGCTTTTCGATAACCTTCTGGCCGGGGCATGCCAAAGTTACGCGAGATTTTTTCTTTGGTGTCATGCCCTTTTTGGTGCCCGATCACCATGCAGCTTTGGCCATTAAAGCGGGCTAGTCCGCCCACAATAGCGCTGTCATCTGCATAGGTTCGGTCGCCGTGCAGCTCTTCAAAATCGGTAAAGATTAATTCTAAATAGTCTAAGGTGTAGGGCCGGGCCGGGTGGCGTGCCACTTGCGAAATTTGCCAAGGCGTGAGCTTGGCGTATAGCTCTTTTGTTAGTTTTTCGCTTTTTGCTTCCAGCTTGGCAATTTCTTCTGAAATATCGACGGCAGAATCATTTTGCGCAAAACGCAAAGCTTCAATCTTCTGTTCTAACTCTGCAATAGGCTGTTCAAAATCGAGGAATACCGTTTTCATGCACTCACTCCCCTATGGGGCTACTTGGAAAAGCGCCATTGTAACGCTGAATGCGGTAAACCTATGCCGCAGCGTGCCACAAAGACCATAGCATTTTTAATGCAATTAAAAATAAAAGCCCGGCAAACATTTTCTTTAATCTGGCAACCGGTACGCGATGCGCTACGCGTGCGCCGAAAGGCGCTATGAGTACGCTCGTGCTGGCGACAAGTACTAAAGCCGGTAAATAGACATACCCTGCCGCACCCGTTGGCAAGTGAGTCGCCCCCCAACCATTCACCATGTATCCCAGAGCCCCGGCTAAGGCAATTGGAAAACCCAGCGCGGCGGAGCTTCCAGTCGCCTGGCGTACTTCTACTTTGCACCACGTTAAAAATGGCACGATCAAGGAGCCGCCTCCGATTGCAACCAGTGATGACACCCCGCCAATTCCCCAGGCTGCGCAAAATAAACCTACTTTGCCGGGCAAGGGGCGCTGAGTTTGAGGTCGCAAACCTAAAAACATCTGCAGCGCAATCAAGATTAAAAAGAAGGCAAAAAACAGCATCAAGGGTTCACTTGGAATTTGTGCGGCCACCCATGTATTTGAGAAAGTGCCTAATAACACGCCTGGCGTCATGCTGGCGACCACGGGCCATAAAATGGCTCCTTTTGCATGATGAGCGCGTGCACTGGAAAGCGCTGTAAAAACAATAATGGCCATGGAGGTGCCCAACGCAAGGTGCATGCGTTGGCTGGGATCAATGGCGCTATGCGCAAAAATTTCGGCCAGCGCTGGCACTAAAATTGTGCCGCCGCCTACGCCCATTAATCCTGCAAGAAAGCCAGCAAAAAGGCCCAATATAGGGTAGCTTAACCACATCAACTCAAAATGCACTGGCGTCTCTTTCGTGCGTCATCAATGTGCAGAATTATGGCAGCTTCAATTCACTCCGTAAAATAAAAGCCACTAAAACCTGCACGCATACATTGCACCCAAAGCAAGCAAAGGTTAGAATCCTGACTCTGCTTACCAAGCGGGTGTCGTATAATGGCTATTACCTCAGCTTCCCAAGCTGATGACGAGGGTTCGATTCCCTTCACCCGCTCCAGTTTCTAATTTTTGCTCCCGGGGTTGACGATGGCGGCTTATGTTTCTGAATTTACGAAATTTATGAGCGCTTGGCTCAAAGACCATCCCGAAGCAGAAGCCATGCGCGAAGAGGGCATTGCCCTTTGGTGGAATAAACCGCAGGACGCTGAAAGTGCTCAACGCCAAAATGTAGCCAAGGTACCCACGCAACCTTATTATTACGATAATCAACATTAAAATTTTCTTCTTGTTTCATCCAGTAAGCCCGGTTCAGCGCCAACGCAGCCGGGTTTTTTCTTGCCTGAAGAAATGCCGTGTCACAAAATTGACAAAATTACGTCATACACTTAGCAGCATTTTATCGAGAGTACAAAACTAATGGCCGCTTATATTTTGCTGGTAGAAGATGAGCCGTCTATAGCAGAACTGCTGCGTGTTAACTTGCTTCGCGCCGGGTATAAGTTTGCTTGGGTAGCGGATGCCGAAACGGCGCAGCAGTCCATGGCAGAAGTTCTTCCCGACTTAATTTTGCTAGATTGGATGTTGCCGGGCATGAGTGGTATTGAGCTTGCCCGGCGAGTACGGGCGCACCCTCGTACAAAAGCGCTTCCCATTATCATGCTCACCGCACGCGGGCAAGAAGAAGACAAAATTGCCGGGCTTGAAACGGGCGCGGATGATTACTTAACCAAACCTTTTTCCCCACGTGAATTAATAGCTCGCATCCAAGCTGTATTGCGTCGCCGCGCGCCTCAAACAACGCAAGATAACATTGAAATAGGGGGCTTAAAGCTTGATCCGACGAGTCACCGCGTGAGCGCCGGGGATACGCTTATTTCTCTCGGCCCCACAGAGTTTCGTTTGCTACATTTTTTGATGACGCATCCTGAACGTGTTCATAGCCGCACACAGTTGTTGGACCAGATTTGGGGGGACCATGTTTTTGTAGAAGAACGAACGGTTGATGTGCACATCCGTCGCTTGCGTAGCGTACTGGAACAGGTTCATTTGGAAGCATTGGTGCAAACGGTGCGTGGCAGTGGTTACCGTTTTTCTACGCACGCGCTCTAAATCAGTCTAAGGTCTGTGGAGCGGGGTAGAATGGACAATCCTTTTTAACGGATTTTTTAAGGCCATGGCTCCCCCCGTTACAGAGCAACATCTTATTACCGGTGCCGCCGGTGTTATCGAAGTTTTACTGGATATGCCCAGCAAGACGCCCATTGGCCTTGCATTAATTGCCCATCCACATCCACTTTTTGGTGGTAGTAATACCAATAAAGTTACGCATACGCTCGCTCGCACATTGCGTGACTTAGGCTATGTTGCGCTGCGGCCCAATTTCAGGGGCGTAGGTCAAACTGCGGGTGAACATGATGATGGCAAGGGCGAAATGGATGACCTCTATACGGTTCTTCAATGGGCCAAACAACGCCACGGCCCACTGCCTACCGTGCTAGCCGGTTTTTCTTTTGGTGCGTACGTGCAAACCAAATTGGCGCAAACTTTAAACCAGTCCGGGCAAAGCGCGAGCTGGCTTATTTTGGTGGGCACCGCATCAGGTTTTATCGAAGGGGCACGCCATTACGAAACACGGGCTGTTTCGTCGGACACCTTAGTCATCCATGGTTCGAACGATCAAACCGTACCCTTGGCCAATGTGCTTCAGTGGGCTGCACCGCTTAATGTGCCCATCGTGCTCATCCCCGGGGCGGATCACTTCTTTCACGGCAAACTGAGTTTATTACGCGATATTATTCTACGTGCACACCGCGCACCCTTTATTGAAAAAGGAATCTAAGCATGAAACTTTACACCTCTCTCACCAGTCCCTATGCACGCAAAATTCGTATTTTGTGCGTAGAAAAGAAAATTAAGATTGATTTTGTAGAGGATGTGCCATGGGACCCGGCAACACGCGTGCCCAACTTTAATCCATTAGGCAAAGTCCCCGTTTTAGTTTGCGATGATGGCGAAATTTTGTACGATTCGCCCGTGATTGCAGCATACATGGAGATTGTTGAACCCAATCCTGCATTCTTACCTGCGCAGGGCATGGAGCGGATTCGAGTTCGCCTGCTCGAAGCATTAGCCGATGGCATCATGGATGCCGCTGCCGCCGAGGTCGTAGAAGGTCGCCGTCCGGAGCACTTACAAAGCAAAGAGTGGGTTGAACGCCAACGGGGCAAGGTTAATAGAGGCTTAGACGACTTAGAGCGCCGCTTGGGGCAATCACAGTGGATGAATGGTACAAATTATTCATTGGCGGACGTTGCTGTTGGCTGTGCGTTGGCTTTTATTGATTTCCGTCTTCCCAACCTAGTCTGGCGCAAAACACATCCAAACTTGACCGCGCTAGCCGAGCGTCTGCTGACACGCGAGAGCTTTATCCAGACAAAACTCCCGGGCACTGTTTAAAGCTCTACAAAGATAAGGAACGTCTTCCAGCTACATTCAAAATTTGCCCGGTTGGGTAATGCGTAGATGCCATCAAAAAATGCGGTTTGCGCAATACCACCGGACAAATTAATTCGAACTCGTGGCATTCACATCAATATTTTTGTTTGAGGATCTTTGTCAATCCTGCGTCTTCAGGCCACAGAATGATGCCGGGGTCAGTCTCGTTACCCCATGCAGCAGAGGGCAGCTCTAGTACCCGTTTTTTGTTGGATATACCGGCACGCGCCGGTAATCAACATTACTTTAGAAAAAGTTTTGAGAAGCGGTATAAGCGGATCAAAAAAAGGCGGAAATAGCCATGAACCATACCGATCTCCCGTTAAAATAGCGGTTTTTATGATCGGCTAATATCATGCCTTCTTCTTTACCGTTACCGAATGCTGCACTACAGGCACAAAGCGAAACCTTGCTAAAGCTTATTCAAACACGCATTCGGGCAGAAGATGGCTGGCTTTCATTTTTAGACTACATGAATATGGCGCTCTATACGCCAGAACTGGGCTATTACACCAGTGGTGCGCCGCTTTTTGGTGAAGCCGGGGACTTTGTAACGGCTCCGGAATTGACGCCACTTTTTGCACAAACTCTTTCAACACAAGTAAATGAAATTCTAAGCACGGGTGCTCTGAAATATGTATTAGAAATCGGCGCTGGCAGCGGGCGTATGGCGGTTGACTTGTTGCAAAGTTTGGAAAGTAAACAGGCTCTGCCTGAACGCTATTATATTTTAGAGCTTTCTGCCGAACTAAAAGTCCGGCAGCAGCATACGCTTAAAACATGTATACCCAATTTATTCGACCGGGTTCAGTGGCTCAATGCTCTACCCAGTCAGTTTGAGGGGCTGGTGCTGGCTAATGAAGTTTTGGATGCCATGCCCGTGGCGCTCATTTCACACCAAAACGGCCAATGGTTTGAACGTGGCGTGGGTTTAAATGAAAATGACGCGCTGAGCTGGGTTGAACGTGCAATACCGACGCATTTTCAAACAGCTCTTGCCCCGTTACCGCTTCATGTCTCGCCCGATCAAACTTATCTCACTGAGCTACATTTGCCGGCACAAGCGTGGGTGAAAGATTTAGCTCGTACACTAAAAAAAGGGGTGATTTTATTCATCGACTATGGTTATTCTGCATCCCAATATTACTTGCCCGCACGAAATCAAGGCAGTTTGCAGTGTTTTTATCAGCACCGAGTTCATAATGACCCTCTTCTATGGCCGGGCTTGTGCGACATCACTAGCTTTGTTGATTTTACTGCCATTGCGCAAGCAGGCTACGATGCAGGGCTTGATGTTCAGGGTTTTACCACCCAAGCGCAATTTTTATTGAACTGTGGATTATTAGATTGTTTAGCTCAGCAAGGCGATCCTGACCAAATCCCCTATCTAAAAGCCGCTCGCGCAGTGCAAAGGCTCATTGCCCCGGGGGATATGGGTGAAACCTTTAAAGTTTTAGTTCTGAGCAAAAACTACACTGCATCTCCCTTAGGCCTTCAGCAAGGTAATAAAATTGAATTACTCTAAGCATGGTTTCATTTGTTTAAAAATGTAGATTAGACGCAAGAATTCACATCGCCTCGCTATTTTGCTTCTTGACCGGTTTGACAATAAACGCAAAACCTCCTAAAGTCCGAGCTTGTCGCTGAGGCGACTTTTTTATTACTTTTTTGGAGCATCTTAACTTTTTTGGCGCTTTTCATTTGATTTGAGCGCATTCGCGGCGTGCTGTCTAGTTGCGGCAACATGCCTTTATCGACACTACTGGTGACTTTTGTCTAACCCTCAAACTGCGCACACAATGCTGGGTTTGAGTCCTCACAATAGATCCAATCTGTTGTACCTCTACGTTTAACGCACATACAGCGTCGCAAACGTCTGGTTAGAGCAAATAGCCCTCAGCAAGGAGGATTTCGATGGGCGCAACTCGTTTGAGCGCACCCGCACGTCACGCGGGTGTTCATTTAACCTTTCCTAAAACCGTTTTACGTCAAACATTTTTGTGCTTTACCCTGGGGTTGTGTTTTATCGGTTCGTCAGCGAGTGCATGGGCTCAATCCACACCGGCTTATTGCTCTACAAATATTCAAGAAGAGCAAGCGATATTTGAAACGCACTTACAGTATTCACGTAATCCACATATCGATCAAATTTTCAAGGTCAAACCCCCTTTGCTTTCTATTCAGGTTCCAGGGGTAGTCCTTGCGACTACACAGGTTGAACGTATTAAGGAATATTTAGCAAAAAAATACCGTGTTCAGGATCGCTTACTCGATACTGTGGTTAAGGCTGCTTTTGAGCAGGGTAAACGACATCAGCTCGACCCTCTATTGTTGTTAGCCATTGTTGCTACTGAGTCACGCTTTGATCCTCAGGCTCAGAGTGTTCGTGGTGCAATGGGGTTGATGCAAGTCATTCCAAAATATCACCAAGATAAAATTGGCGATGGCACACTGTTTGACCCGGCTAATAATATCCGGGTTGGCTCATTGGTTTTGAGAGAAGGGCTAGAGCGTCATGGCAGCTTAAAAAGCGCGCTTGCCTATTATAGTGGTGGCCGTAGGGGCTACGTCAAAGAAATTGCCGGGCTTATTTCTCAGTTTGAAAATATAGCTTATGCAAAAGGCGCTAAAAAATCTACGAAATCTGATTTTTTAGCAAGTATCGATTCATAAGTTTAGTTTACAAAATGTACCAAAATAAAAAAGGCACCTTCGGGTGCCTTTTTGATGTTACTTTTTTATCTACCTTAGTGCTGTGTACTGTTTTGAATAGCTTTAGCAAAAATTTCAGCGTCAAAACGTTTTCTTAAATCCGTCAGATAGAGATTTAGATCCTGCTCTCCAGCTTGGCGAGCTAAGTCATGCGCCAATTTTTTGAAACGCTCATCTTTCGTATCAAATGTAGCACGTGTTACTTTGTCTAATCGAAAGACCGCGCTACTTTTATCCGTAAGCGTAACACTGACATAACTTGGGGTGTTTGCCGGTAATGCAAAGATACTGCGCAAAGCATCATTCGGCAATACAGGTTGAGCACGCTGTAGTTTTAATCCCGTTGTCCACTTGCCCTCAGCGGATTTGCCTTCTTTCAGAGCGGTTAACGCAGCCTGCGCTTTTTCTGCTGACAATGCTTGCGCTTTTTGTTGCTTCAAGCGCTTTTCAATTTGCTCTTTTACTTCATCTAGACTTTGGCGCCGGGCTGGCTCGTGTTCCAGAACACGTGCAGAAACCAAAGTATCTTTGCCCACTTCAACAGCTTCTGTATTGCGTTTCTTAACTAAAGCATCTTCAGAAAACAGTTTTTGAACTAACTGAGGACTCTGAATGACGCCTATTTGAACAGCGTTGCTATTAATCCAGTCTGTTTTAATTGCTTTTAATTTAAAAGTGTCTTCAGCGGGTTTAAGGCTATCGGATTGCTCATAAACAATATTTTTGAATTGATCGACTTGTTCGGCAAACAATTTTTGGGCTTTTTGGCGAGTAAGTTCAGCTTTCACTTCATTTTTCACTTGATCAAAAGTTTTTACACCTGCTGAACGTACCTCTGTCACCTGAATAATGTGATAGCCAAAATCAGACTTAACAACATTACTGACTTCGCCTTTAGCAAGACTAAATGCGGCATCTTCAAAAGGCTTGACCATTGCACCTTTGCCAAAAAAACCAAGATCGCCACCTTTAGATTTAGAGCCCGGGTCCTCCGATTCAGTCTGGGCTAATTTTGCAAAATCTTCGCCCGCACGAATTTTCTTTAACAAAGCTTCTGCTTTAGCTTTGGCTTTGTCTTGTACCTCTTGATTTGCCCCTGCTGGTGTGTTTATTAAAATATGCCGAGCTCGACGTTCTTCAGGTGTTTGATAACGCGCCTCTTTATTATGTTCATAGTATTTATGAATTTCATCGTCACTGACTACCGCTCCTTTTTCAAGGCTCGGCATATCTAAAGAGACGTACTCTACTTTGATGCGTGCAGGTAATTCATACAGCGCAGCATCTGCATCATAAGTTGTTTTAATTTCGTC
>RRZT012334568.1_pt1 | contig 10097 bp, 9 predicted proteins | sample 2165551 | NCBI WGS metagenome assembly RRZT01 (sample SAMN10456910, study PRJNA506462) | wastewater metagenome | biome: wastewater; feature: sludge; material: wastewater sludge; isolation source: wastewater sludge with Escherichia coli K12::gfp cells carrying plasmid... | place: USA: Moscow, Idaho ...
AGATAATGAGCAATCATGGTATCGAACATCTTTCCCTTGATCTCAATACCATAGTTAAGTAAAACCTCATAATCATATTTTATATTCTGACCTATTTTAAGAATTTTATCGTCTTCATACAGAGGTTTAAATATATTTAATATTTTTAATGCTTCTTCACGATTAGCCGGGATTGGCACATAAAATGCTTTTCTTTTTTCGACAGCAAAACTCAAACCTACTAATTCAGCATTAATAGCATTGGTAGAAGTAGTTTCCGTGTCTAGACTTAAAATATATTTTGTACGTAAAAAGTCATATAAACTTATTATATCCTTTTGATTATCAATGAGTTTGTATTTGTGTGGAACGGTTTTTAAGCTTTCAAAATATGATTTTTCATTTGCTTCCTGATCATTGGAGGGCTGTGAGGAAAAAAGATCCAATTGGATATTTTCTTTTTTTTGTTTATTTTCAGGTTTGTTAAGTAATCTTTTTTTGAATGTCTTAAATTCCAATTCTGTGAAAATTTCATCAAGTCTCCCGGTATCCGGCTGTTCTACTTTCAAATCTTCCATTTTAATGTCAACGGGAACATCAGTTTTAATGGTTGCCAGAAAGTAGGCCATTTTGATATTATCAATGGCACCTTCTACCTTTTCCTTGATTTTCCCTTTTAACTCATTTGTGCGCTGAATAAGATTTTCAACAGACCCAAACTGATTGATAAGCTTTACAGCGGTTTTTTCTCCGACCCCTGGACATCCTGGGTAGTTGTCGGCAGTATCGCCCATAAGTGCCAGCAAGTCGATGACCTTGTCAGGAGAGGATATGCCATATTTCTGTTCAATTTCATTGACTCCTATTTTTTCGTAGCCGCCACCATGCTGTGGACGATACATATAAATATTCGTTTTAATTAGTTGTCCGTAATCTTTATCGGGTGTGAGCATATAGGTTTCAATGTCAGTTTCACCTGCTTTTGTGGCTACGGTGCCAATGATATCATCGGCTTCATAGCCGTCGACTTGAAGGATAGGGATGTGATATGCCCTTAAAATGTCTTTAATAATGGGGATACTAACCTTGATATCTTCCGGAGTTTCCTCCCGTTGTGCTTTGTATTCTGGAAATGCTTCGTGGCGGAAAGTCTTGCCATGGTCAAAGGCTACACACAGGTAAGTTGGCTGTTCTTTGTTGAGAATTTCTGATAGGGTATTGCAGAAACCCATAATTGCTGATGTGTTCAGGCCTTTGGAATTGATTCTTGGCGTTCTAATCAAAGCATAATAAGAACGATATATCAATGCATACGCATCTAGAAGAAATAGTTTTTCCATTATTATTTGAGTATTATCCCGTAAAATTACTAAAAAAATGCCATAAATCTAGATTATTTCATTATTTTTGTAACAAATTTGCGATTAATGGATTATCTATCACTTATCAAATCTTCTATATCTGATGAACTTGACGGGTTTATTGCTCTCTTTGAGAAATCGTTAAGCCATACTGATGGACTGCTGCAGAGCGCACTTGATCATATCAAACAGCGTACGGGCAAACGTATGCGCCCTATGCTCATTTTGCTCATGGCCAAGGGTTTTGGTGAGGTCAGTGAGGTGACTTTGAATGCTGCTGTCGGACTTGAGCTCCTTCATACAGCTTCATTAGTCCACGATGATGTTGTTGATGAGAGCCTGGAACGACGAGGGCAGGCGAGTGTTAATGCGATGTATGATAATAAGGTGGCAGTTTTGGTGGGTGATTATTTGTTGTCTACAGCTTTACTTTATGTGTCATATACTCATTCTGAGGCTATCGTAAGATATCTTTCGGAACTTGGCAGGACCCTTTCCAATGGAGAAATTCTTCAACTTTCCAATATACAGAATCGTGTGATCTCTGAGGATATTTATTATAATGTTATTATGCAAAAGACAGCTGCTCTCTTTGAAGCTTGTTCGGTTATTGGAGCTGAGTCTGCCGGAGCTTCTGCAGATGATATTAGTGCTGCCCGTGAGTTTGGGAAAAAACTTGGTATCATTTTTCAGATTCGTGATGATATCTTTGATTATTCTGATTCTAAGGAAATAGGAAAGCCTACAGGGAATGATATGACAGAAGGTAAATTGACTCTTCCTGTGATTTATGCTTTGAACTCTACTGGAGATAAGAAAATGCTTGAACTAGCTTATAAAGTGAAGGATCATACTGTTTCTTCTGATGAAGTGGTGCAACTGGTGGCTTTTACTAAAGCTAATGGTGGAATTGAATATGCTTATAAATGCATGGATAAATTCCATGAAGAGGCTATGAATTTTATTACAGAAAGGGTGCAGGATTCCCAGATAAGAGCATCTTTGAAGGCTTATCTTGATTTTGTCAGTATCCGCACTAATTAATAGATTAATGAATTGATAAATTAGGGATAAGATAGACAGGTTATTTCCTTGTTATTTGTATATCCCTATGTTTTATATAGCGATTCAAATTGGAATGCTAAAAGAAAGAGCATCAGTTAGCAAAAAAGAAGAATGAAGAAGAAATAAAAAATAAGGAACTACTGTTGTATCCTAAAGACAATGAGCGCTTTGGTTTTCCAAGGCGCTCATTATTTTTGCAGATTATCACTCTAGAAATATTTTATTTCATTACCTGTTATTTCACTGAGAAGAAGGTTGGTAAGCCGTGATGTTCCCAAGCGGAACCATTTGTTTGTAAGCCATTTCTCACCAAGAACTTCTTTAACGATGGTGTAAAAGATTACAGCATCCATGACGGTATTAATGCCTCCTGCAGGTTTTAAACCGATCTGTATGCCTGTTTCGTCATAATACTCTTTTATGGCCTTACACATCACGTAAACAGCTTCAGGGGTCGCGGAAATCTTTTCTTTACCCGTTGAAGTCTTTATATAATCAGCGCCGGCATACATAGCAAGGATTGCTGCCTTCTTTATATTGCTGTCATTTTTCAGATCTCCTGTTTCAAGGATCACCTTCATCGGCACATCTTCTCCGCAGCAGTCTTTTAGTTCATTGATATCATCAGCAACTCCTTCGTAGTCATCGCTTAAGAATTTGCCTACCGGCATAACAATGTCTATTTCTTCAGCTCCGTCTTGAATGGCTAATGATGTCTCTGCTATTTTTACTTCCATCCTTGATTGAGAAGACGGAAAATTGCCGCATACGTTTGTGATCTTTACACCGTCTACTTCCAGACTGTTATGAATGAGTTCTGTGAAGACAGGGTAGGTACAGATTGTGGCGACATGTGGGAGATCAGAGTAATCATGTTCAAAGTTGTTTACTTTTTCTACCAGCGCAAGTATTTCCTCTTCTGTATCCGTGGTGTGAAGAGTGGTCAGTTCAATACTGCCCAAGAGAAATTTCTTGACCTCTATCGTGTCGTTCCCTGCTGCCTTGGCGATGAGCTTTTTTACTTCGTTTCTTATTTCATCGTCATTGAGATTCGTATTGTACTTGGCTAAAGCCTGTTCATATTTGCTTACCTCTTTTTGGGAAGAATTATCTTCCTTTTGAGCTCTAATTTGTAAAACCTTTTCTTTAAGGTTCCCTTTCTTCAGTTCCATAATCTGTGATTTGATTTATTCTCGTTACTATTTATTTTCTTTTCTCAATTTTTCATTATTGAGATGTCTTTCGCTATCTCTTTTCGTCTTTTTGTCAAAACTATTTTGGAGTTCTTCTGTAAGATTGACACCGGTCTGGTTGGCCAGGCAGATAAGTACCCATAAGATATCAGCCATTTCCTCACCTAAGTTGAGCTTTTCGCCAGGTTTAAAGCTTTGCTCTCCATATTTACGGGCAATAACACGGGCTAACTCACCTACTTCTTCTGTAAGGCATGCCATATTGGTCAGTTCGTTGAAATATCTTACCCCATATTTCTTAATCCATTGGTCTACAGACTCTTGCGCTTCTTCTATACTCATGATTTGTTATTCTCTATTTTTGGTATCCATACAGATTGTTACCGGGCCGTCGTTGAGCAGTTCTACTTTCATATCTGCGCCGAATTCACCTGTGGCTACCGGCCTGTCTATCATCTCACTCAAACGTTTTACAAAGAATTGATAGAGTGGGATGGATATCTCATGTCTTGCTGCACGGATCCAACTGGGACGGTTTCCTTTCTTGTAACTGGCCATCAACGTGAATTGACTTACCACAAGAATATCTCCTTTAACGTCCATAATAGATCGGTTCATTACTCCATTTTCGTCATCGAAAATCCGTAATCCTTTCACTTTTTTAACAAGCCAGTCTACATCTTCTTTGCTGTCACATTCTTCTATTCCCAAGAGGATAAGAAACCCCTTTTGAATGGATGATTTTATTTGGTTGTTGATCGTGACAGATGCATGTGTAACTCTTTGTATGACTATTCTCATTTGTGATGTTTGTAACCTTGCAAAGATACAAAATATATTTGATTTAGTCTGTAGCTTTGATATCCTTTTCTATTTCTGTGCTTTCGTTCTGTGGATGGAAATGCTGGAAGATAATGCCTGCTTTTGATTTTCCCAATAGCTTCTCAAGCTCAGGATACTCTGTTTCTTTTATTTTCTTTACACTTTTCATTTCTCTCAACAATATTTCTTTCGTTGCCGGTCCGATACCTCTAATATCATCGAGTTCAGAATGCAGGGCATGCTTGCTTCTTTTATCACGGTGGAATGTGATGGCGAACCGGTGGACTTCGTCCTGAATTTGTGTGAGCACTTTGAATAATTCTGAATCAGTCTTTAATCCGATAACCTGAGGAGGCCATCCGTAAAGTAATTCATTTGTTCTGTGCCGGTCATTTTTAGCAAGACCGGCAATTGGTATGTTGAGGTGTAATTCGCCTTCTACAACTTCTCTGACAACGTCCATTTGCCCTTTTCCTCCATCTGTTATGATCAGATCTGGAAGTGGTTGCTTTTCTTGCATCAGACGGCTGTATCGTCTTCTTACCACTTCTTGCATGGATGCATAGTCATCAGGACCTTTTACAGTCTTGATATTGTATTTCCGATAATCTTTTCTGGATGGTTTCATGCCTTTGTAGACAATGCAACCTGCTACGGCATCGGAGCCTGAAATATTTGAATTGTCGAAGCATTCTATTTGATAGGGCAATTTCTCTAGCTTCAAAGCATCTTGTAACTGCTTCATCAGGCGTGTCTGTTTTTGTTCCGGATTCAATTTTTCTACTTGTTTCAGGCGGTCGAATTTATACTGTTTTCCGTTTTTTTCAGACAGTTCAAGCAAGTGGTATTTATCGCCTCGTTGAGGTATAAAGAACTCAGCGTCTTTTAGTTTCCATTCCATTTCAAAAGGAACAATAATCTCTTTGGCATGACTATTAAATCTATTCCGAATATCAGGGATAGCTGTAATTAGCAATTCTTCATCAGATTCGTCCAATTTGCGTCGATATTCGTAAGTGAAGCTTTGGTTGATGGTCCCATTCTTAACATGAATATAGTTGATATAGGCATTCTTTCTGTTATCATCATCCGTGATACTGAACACGTCTATATCGTCAATACTGTGACTGACCACTTCACTTTTGGCTACGAATTCACTTACAAGCAGATATTTCTTCTTTAGCTCTTCGGCTGTTTCAAACTTTAATAAAGCTGCGTTTTTTTGCATTCGGTCAAATAACCAGTCTTTTACATCTCGGGTATTTCCTTTTAAAATTTCGCGTGCTTGTGCTATGTTAGCCTGATATTCTTTGTAAGACTGCTTGTTTACACATGGAGCTTCGCAATTTCCTATATGATATTCCAAGCAAGGTCTGTATTTGCCTTGCTCTATTCCTTCTTTTGTTATGGGAAAGCGGCAAGAACGAGGCTTATATATCTTCTTGATAAGTTCTAATACCGCATACATGCTTGAAATATGGGGATAGGGACCAAAATAAGTACCAAACTTCTTGTTTACATTCCTGGTTTTTAGTATGCGTGGATAATATTCATTCGTAACACAGATGCTTGGATACGTCTTTCCGTCTTTTAACAGCACATTGTAGCGTGGATTGTACTTCTTAATAAGACTGTTTTCTAAAAGAAGCGCATCTTCCTCTGTGTTAACTACAGAATATGAAATGTCACGAATCTTACTGACCAAGACTTTTGTCTTGAACCGATCCACTTCTTTATGAAAGTAGGTGGAAACTCTCTGCTTAAGTTTTTTAGCCTTGCCGACGTAGATGATAGTATGATTCTCATCATAAAACTGATAGCTGCCAGGCTTGTCAGGCATGTTCAGTACTATATTCTTTAGATATGTTAGTCTCTTCTCGTTTTCTTCTTTACTCATTGCGATAACTCTCTAATTCTAAGTTGATTTAGATGTTAAAGTTTCACGTGAAACGGTAAGCTTCACTTCTTTAATGAATCTGTTGAGGACCGCTCTCTAGATGCTACAACAAAGATAGTCATTTTTTTCTTTAGTTTCTTCTTTTGGAAGTTAAAATAATTTGGCCTTCTTTTTTGAAGTTGCTCTGTTTGTGTGTCCTTCTGATCAGAAAGTATTACTTGGATAGAAAAAAGAGGAATCCATTTTGACAGATTCCTCTTTAGCATCAAATGCTTCTATATTTATAGGCAAATTCTATTTATTGAAGTATTTCATAGAATGAAACCTAAAATTTCAATAGGGAAGTTACTTCTATATCTTTATCGAACTTACTCCTTGTCTCTGGAAATTCACTTTCCAATTCCATAATAAAGTTACAATAAATCCTTTTAGGATGGAATTTCTTTACCAGATTGCAAGCAGCGCTCATTGTCCCCCCTGTTGCAAGAAGATCATCATGAAGTAGTACTATGTCGTTTTCTTCGATTGCATCTTTATGAATTTCAATGGTATCAATGCCATATTCTTTTGCATAACTTTCCTGAATCGTCTCGCAAGGAAGCTTCCCTGGTTTGCGACAGAGTACGACCCCTGCTCCAAGTCTTACAGCAACAGCTGAGGACATGACAAATCCTCGGCTTTCGATTCCAACGATTTTTGTGATGCCTTTTCCTTTGTAAAGATCATACATGTCATCGCTGATTTCCTTTATACATGCAGGACTTTTAAATAATGTTGTGACATCCCTGAAGTTTACGCCCTTGATTGGCCAGTCTTTAATGCAACGCAGGTTGTCTAATAATAATTTTTGATTCATATTGATATTTTGTTTTATCAGTTTCTATCGATGTTTTTGCATGAAGTCTTTCTGCTTCCAATTATTATATTTTCTTGAAACACAATGATTTATATTTCTAAGTTTATATGAATTGTTTCACGTGAAACGCTATCTTCCCATTAAGACAAGCAATACGTTTATGTCACTTGGTGAGACTCCTGGTATCCGGCTTGCCTGACCTAGTGTGTCAGGGTCAATCTTTATAAGTTTCTGGCGCCCTTCAGTTGATATCTCGTGAAGTTTTTCGTATTTAAAATGGCCTTTGATCTTAATGCCTTCCAGCCTGTGCATTTTGTCTGCTACGATATTCTCACGGTGGATATAGCCTTGGTATTTCATTTTTATTTCTGCAGCTTCGGCAATTTCTTCCTTTCTGTTGACTGGTCTGTTGATTTCTTCTTTAAGGGATGGAATGATTTCTGCAAGATTTTGTAAGGTGAGGTGTGGTCTTGCTATCAGGTCTGCAATTTTACAACCAGCTCGGAGTGGAGTAGTTCCAAATGCTTCTAATTGCGAATTGATATCTTTAGGTTTGACAGGAGTTTCATTGCAGAATTGAATTAATCGATTGACAGCTTCTTTTTTAGATAACCAGTAGTCTAATCTGTCTTTTTTCACGATGCCCAGATTGTAGCCTTTTTCTGTGAGCCTTGCATCTGCATCGTCCTGGCGAAGGAGAATGCGATATTCTGCACGGGACGTAAACATGCGGTAGGGCTCGTCTACACCTTTAGTTGTTAAATCGTCGATTAAAACGCCGATATAGCTTTCGTCTCTCTTCATTACAAATGGATCCGCACCTGTACAGTGCAGTGCTGCATTGATGCCGGCAACTGTTCCTTGACCGCCAGCTTCCTCATACCCTGTCGTCCCATTTACCTGGCCAGCGAAAAATAATCCTTTTATGATTTTTGATTCTAAAGAATGTTTTAGTTGGGTTGGGTCGAAGTAATCATATTCAATAGCATAGCCTGGGCGATAGATGCGCGCATCCCTTAGAGCCGGTATCTCATGGATTGCATTTAATTGGATATCCATAGGCATGCTTGAAGAGAATCCATTGAGATACATTTCATTTGTATCTTCACCTTCCGGTTCAAGAAAAAGCGGGTGCTGCTCTTTGTCTGGGAATGTAATCAGCTTGGTTTCTATGGAAGGGCAGTAGCGTGGACCGGTACTTTTAATCTGTCCATTAAATAGAGGCGAGTTTGCCAGACCGCTCATGAGAATTTCGTGCACCTTTTTGTTTGTGTAAGTGGTCCAGCATGGTAATTGCTTGAGAATCCTGTGAGGGCCTGTATAGGAAAACTGATGAAAATCCGAATCTCCCTTTTGTTCGTCCATATCTTCGAAATGAACACTTCTCTTGTCAATGCGGACAGGAGTGCCTGTTTTCATCCTTTCAGAAGTTATACCCCAGCGAGTGATACTTTCTGTGAAATGGTGGACAGCAGGTTCTGCGCATCTTCCGCCTTCGACCATTTTTCGTCCGATGTGCATGAGACCATTGAGAAATGTACCGGCAGTGATGATAATGCTTTTAGCATGAAGTTCTGCATCCCAAATGGTACGTACACCTATTGCTTCACCTTGTTTGACAATAAGCTCTTCTGCCTGATCTTGCCATACATCGAGATTTGGGGTGTGGTCAATGACAGAACGCCATTCCCAGATAAATTTACCACGATCACATTGGGCACGAGGACTCCATACTGCAGGCCCCTTTCCAATGTTCAACATACGAAACTGGATAGCTGTTTTATCAGTAACGAGAGCCATATTTCCGCCAAGAGCATCGATTTCTCGAACAATTTGTCCTTTGGCGATCCCCCCAATGGCAGGATTACAACTCATTTGTCCGATTTTGTTCATGTCCATCGTCACAAGGCACGTCTTAGCTCCCATATTGGCAGAAGCAGTAGCTGCTTCACACCCTGCATGACCGCCGCCGATAACGATGACATCATAATTAAATACCATGATTGAAACTTTCTTATTTTTCGCAAAAGTAAGACTTTTAATTTGATTTTTCATAAAAACTCTTTGATTTATCATTAAAATATAGTATTTTTGCAAAGCATTATTCATGGCTCAATACCTAGAAGTAATGATGTTTCTAAGCAGTAAGATGGGCAGGGATAACGGATATGAGTAAATATATAAGAAATAGTTTCTAACAGTTAAATATTTAAATTTCAATCATTTATGTGGTTAATCAATTCACCGATTGGTAGAAAAGTTGTAATGTCAGTTACTGGCATTTGCCTTATTCTATTCTTGACATTCCACTTGTGCATGAATGTTGTAGCAGTCTTCTCTGGCACAGGCTACAATGGAATTTGTGCTTTTTTAGGCTCAAATTGGTACGCAGTACTGGGTACGATTGTACTGGCAGCTTTGGCAGTATGTCACATCCTTTATGCATTTACGCTGACAGCACAAAACCGTCGCGCACGTGGTGATGTCCGCTACGAGGTAACTTCTCGTCGTCCAGAAGTAAGTTGGGCTAGTCAGAACATGTTGGTATTAGGTATCATCATCCTGCTTGGCCTGATTCTCCATTTGTTTAACTTCTGGTATAATATGATGTTTGCAGAATTGGCAGGTATCACAAATCCTATTCCTCCTACTCATGGTTTTGAATACATTCAACAGACCTTCAGTAATCCTGTTTTTGTAATACTCTACATCATCTGGATTTGTGCTCTATGGTTTCATCTGACTCATGGTTTTTGGAGTGCTATGCAGACATTAGGGCTGAGTGGTAAGATCTGGTTAAAGCGCTGGCAATGTATTGGTTTCGTTTACGTTACCATTCTTTTATTAGGTTTCCTCTTCGTTATCCTGTCATTTGCACTGGGTTTCGCACCAAGTCTCCACTAATTATTATTTAATTCTTTTAT
>RRZT011237008.1_pt1 | contig 10096 bp, 7 predicted proteins | sample 2165551 | NCBI WGS metagenome assembly RRZT01 (sample SAMN10456910, study PRJNA506462) | wastewater metagenome | biome: wastewater; feature: sludge; material: wastewater sludge; isolation source: wastewater sludge with Escherichia coli K12::gfp cells carrying plasmid... | place: USA: Moscow, Idaho ...
CAGGGGGATGAGCTGTTGGCGGTTCTCTGCCACTTGGATGTTGTCCCTGCTGGGGATTTGGACAAGTGGGAAAGTCCGCCCTTTGAAGCCATCATCAAGGATCAGCAGCTGGTTGGCCGCGGGGTCCAGGATGATAAGGGTCCCTCTATGATGGCCCTCTTTGCCCTCAAGGCCTTGCTAGATGCGGGTTTGACTCTCAAAAAACGCGTCCGCTTTATTTTTGGAACCGATGAGGAGACCCTCTGGCGCTGTATGAACCGCTACAATCAGCTGGAAGAAGGGGCGGATATGGGCTTTGCACCAGACTCATCTTTCCCCCTCACCTATGCTGAAAAAGGCCTCTTACAGGCCAAATTGATTGGAATCGGTGATGCTGCTTTGCAACTGGAAGCTGGACAGGCCTACAATGTTGTCCCTGCCAAGGCCAGCTACCAAGGTCCGCTCCTGGCGGATTTGCAGGCTGAGTTAGACCGGCTTGGCTTTGATTATGAATTGGCAGATGGCAGCTTGACCGTGCTTGGACTTTCTCGGCATGCAAAGGATGCCGCTAAGGGTGTCAATGCCATTGTTCGTTTGGCCAAGGCCCTCAGGAAATGGTCTGACCATCCGACTCTCCGCTTTATTGCGGATGCAGTGGGAGAGGATGCGACCGGTTCCAGCCTTTTTGGCCTCATCACAGATGAGCCTTCGGGGGACCTGAGCTTCAATATCGCAGGACTGACCCTCAACCAGGACTTTTCTGAAATCCGTCTGGACCTTCGGATTCCTGTTTTGGCAGACAAGGAAGACTTGGTGGAGACCCTTTCGCAAAAAGCTGCAGCCTATCATCTCCACTATGAAGAATTTGACTACCTGGCTTCCCTCTATGTCCCTCTGGACAGTGAGCTGGTTTCGACCCTCATGAGTGTCTACCAGGACAAGACAGGTGATGCGACTCCTGCCAAATCCTCAGGCGGTGCCACCTTTGCCAGAACCATGCCAAACTGTGTGGCCTTCGGCGCCTGCTTCCCAGGTAGCCTGCAAACAGAGCACCAGGAAAATGAACGAATCAAACTGGAGGATCTCTACAAGGCCATGGACATTTATGCAGAAGCCCTTTATCGTTTAGCTGTAAAAGAATAAACCAATCAGAGCCTGTTATCGGACTGAAGGAATCTCAGGCTGGTACAGGCCCTTTTTTCGTAATCATATTTAATAAGGAGGATGTTACATGCTCAAAAGATGTATCGCCCTTTTCCTATTGATGTGTGCTAGTCTCTTTGTACTCCAGCCAACTGTCTTGGCCTGTACTGGATTCATCATTGGAAAAGACTTGACAGAAGATGGTTCCTGGCTCTATGGCCGAACAGAAGATTTGGAGCCCAACCACAATAAGACCTTTGTCGTCTATCCTCGTACGGACAATCCAGAGGGAGCGACCTGGAAGGATGAGGCCAATGGCTTTGAATATCCCCTGCCAGCTACCTCTCACAAGTACACAGCAGTACCAGATGTGACACCAGAACAAGGTGTTTATGACGAGGCCGGCTTCAATGAACATGGCCTCTCCATTTCTGCCACCGTATCCGCCACTGCCAATGATAAGATTTTGGCGCTGGACCCCTATGTTGAAAATGGCCTAGCAGAGTCCTCCATGGCCAGTGTGGTTTTGCAAAATGCCAAGACAGCCCGGGAGGGTGTGGAGCTTCTGGCCAAAATCGTGACGGAAAAAGGCTCCGCAGAGGGCAATATCGTTGTCCTGGCTGACAAGGAAGGCATCTGGTATATGGAAATTCTGTCCGGTCACCAGTATGTCGCCATCAAATTCCCAAGCGATAAATTCGCTGTCTTTCCAAATACCTTCTACCTGGGTCATGTCGATTTTTCGGATAAGGAAAATGTCATCGCATCTGACGGTGTCATGGATTTGGCTAAAGAGGCGGGAACCTATCAGGAAGTGGACGGAGCCTTTCATATCGCCCAATCCTACAATCCACCCCTCTCTGATGGCAATCGGTCCAGATCTTACTCAGGTATCAAGGCACTGGATCCAGATGCAGACATTAGCTACGAAGACGAATACTATGAATTGCTGCATTCCAGTGATAAAAAGTACAGCCTGGCAGATGCCATGGCCCTGCAGCGCAATCGCTTTGAAGGCTTGGACTTGAAGCCTCTGGATCAGATGGAATTGGATGGTAAGGGCAAACCAGATGGCAAGAAAGCTGTTGATGGGTACGCCTATCCCATTTCCAACCAAAATGTCATGGAAGCCCACATCTTCCACTTGAAAGACAGCCTGCCAAAAGAAGTGGGTGGAGGTGTGATGTGGTTGGCCATGGGCAGCCCACGCAATGCCCCTTATCTGCCTTACTATGGCAATATCACAGATACCTACAAGGCCTATCAAGATAAGAGCACAGAATATAGCCCTGATTCCTGGTACTGGGTCATTTCCCATATCAATGATATGGCAGCGCAATATCCAGATGAATTTGGAACAGAAGTCATTGACGAAGTCAAGGCCCTGGAAGCCGAGTGGATGACCCAACAAGAGGCTCTTGACAAAGAAATGATTAGCCTGGTAGCCTCTGATCCAGAAAAGGCCAGTGAATTAGCAACCCAAGAAAGTATGAAACGGGCAGAAGAAACCTTTGCCCGCCTCAAGGAAATAGAAGGCTCCATGGAAGAACGGGTGGCGGACCTGCCAACTGATAGTGAAACAAGTGACACCAGTGCTGGCTCCACAAACTCCTACCTGCTCCTCGGACTGGGTGTGGTAGCCGCCCTTGGTATCGCAGGCCTGATTTATTTCCAAAAGAAATCAAAGGCTGGATCCTAAGGCCAGATCCCAACATTCGCAATCTAGATGGAATGAGACCCCTGCCTAGAGTGTCCTACCCACTCTAGGCTTTGTGGGAGTGGGAAAGAACTCGACAAATCGAAAAGAGTTCGTCTTCCCACCCCCGCACAGTTGATTAGGTCAGATTTGGAGTGTGGAACACGAACAAATCTGCCAATCAACCACTGCGCTAAGGTGTTATCGCGAACTAAATAAAAAGGATGGACTTATTGCTCATCCAGCCTCAGGATAAAAACAATCAAAGGAGAAGCCTCATGGAATGGACCATCAAACAATTTCAAGACTTGACCTTGGATGAACTCTATGCCATCCTCTATCTGAGAACCGCTGTATTTGTGGTGGAGCAAGCCTGCCCCTACCAGGAGGTGGACAACAAGGACCAGGAATCCTACCATCTCCTTGGCCAAGACAATGGCGACATTGTCGCCTATGCTCGTCTTCTGCCATCTGGCGTCAGTTTTCCCCAAGCCTCTATCGGTCGCGTCCTAGTCGCACCATCCCACCGCGGACAAGGCCTGGGCCAGCAACTCATGGCCCGCTCCCTAGCCTTTCTGGTCGAAGAACTGGGCCAAAAACGCATCCAGCTCTCCGGCCAAACCTACCTGGAAGACTTCTACAAATCCTTCGGCTTCCAACCCATATCCGACATGTACCTAGAAGATGACATCCCCCATAAGGACATGCTCTTGGTCATGGAAGATTAGAAAGATTGCACCCTGAAAGGGGTAGTTAAAAAGACCTAGTACTCTGTAAAAAGAGCGCTAGGTCTGTTTTTATGTCATGTCTGACTGAAAAGATGAGTAAAAGGCAGTTAAATACTTTTGAGCCAAATATCTAGTCCAAAATCCTCTCGGTTTTCAACATAGAAGTGAAAGAGATGCCATTTTAGGAGAGATAGCTGTTGCTGGAACAGGTCTTCCAGTTTGATTAGGTCGTCGGATAGTTGCAAATTCAGTTTTTCTAACTGAACGACAACCTCTTCTTGTGGAGCAGACCAGTTAACTGGTAGATTGGCTATTGCTTGCACTAGATAAGTACAATTCTATTTCTCAAGCATTTCGAGAAAGAAAGGGAGATTAGATAGCATATCAATGTTTTTGAAGCCATGATAGAAGCCATAATTCTCTAGTAAGTCAATAAGCAAATACAGTTTAATCCACTGTTTCACAGAGTGTTCCTCGATATTTTTCTTTTTTGTTATTTTCGTTGCTTGATAAATCGAATCATTCGAATGAGCAATATCCGTAGAAGAATAGATATCAACAACATCCCTTACAACTTGTTGTGAAGGGAGCATTCCAGCAAAGAGCAGTATCAGCACAGCCAAACCAATCGTAAATATCATCATATCATACGGAATCTCTTGGTTTTGGATGAGGGTAGCTAAGAGAGTAAATAAGGTTGTCCACCAAACAAGTACGATGGCTCGAACTTTAAAAAGGTGACACTGAAAATGAAGGGAGTCCCTTATGGGTGTGTAGATGTTTGCTAAGTCTTTTTTGTAAAGATGTAGGGCTATGGCTGAGGTGAAACAAAGTACTATCCAAAGTCCAGAATTTGGTAAGTTATTTTTTGTAACCATAATAAAGCCAAGGTAGGTATAGAAAAAAGTAATTCCAATTTGCCACATTATTTTGGACTTCGCTTTTCGTCTGGTAAAATCTTTTCCGGATACAAATAAGAGTAGGTAGCAAGAAAGGACATAGGCAAAAATCCGGAAGTAATAAAAGGAAGAGCTACTATCGCTGAGTATAACATCCTGAAAAGCGACGATGAGTTCAGGTAGAATTAAACAGCTCACAATACTGCCAAGAATATAGAGATGCCAATTCTTTCTGTGATTGAATACATGATGCGCATCTAGGTAGTGGATGCGATACCGTAAACGCTTCAGGACACGAATAGCAATGAAAGATCCCCACAGATTCATGAAGAAATAACGGGATAAATCGATAGACATTAAGCCTTGCCAGCCAAAAAAAGATAGGATGGTCAGACCAAAGTTTAAAAAATAGAGATATTGGCCTAGAATCAATAGAAAACTGGCTAGTTTAGCTATTCGGTCTCTTAGTATGACTTGCGTCCCATTTAATAAGACAGATTGACTTTCACACCATTGAATGAGCTGTTGGCGATTCGGGAGAGATTTATCTGAGGGAAATTTACTTTTAATCAATCGTAAGATGCGTTCATCGTGGATCTTTTCCAAGATAGGATAGTCAATTTGGCTTAATATCGTGACAATGTTATTTGGACTCGTATGAAGCAAAACTTTCCAACGGGCGTAAGATTGATTTTGACTAGAAGCAAGATTGGTGAGAAAAGCTTTGAGATTTGACATTACATTCCTCCCCAGTTTTCTAGTTGTTCCAATTGTTTTTCAAACAATCGATGCGCTTTTTTTATTTTGGAGAGATTTTGACTCTCGATGACGGCTTCATAGTTTCTGATATAGTCGGTCAAAATTGCCCGTTGTTCATTTAATAAATTTTGGAACAGGCGTTCTGCACGAGCCATCAGGAACTGATAAAATTCGTCCTCTCTAGGATGAATTTTTAATTTAGATAAAGCCATCCTGCGTTTGAGAATTTCTTCGGAACTCAGTTGGTGGCGGTCTCTTAAAATAGTTTTGCTATATTTTTTTCCTGTGGAAACAACAGTGATGTCAACGTCTAAGATACCGTTAATATCATAGGAGAAACGGACGTCAATTGCTTCAAGGTGCTCTAGGTTAATTGGGACAGGAACGCTCATCGTTCCTAACAGGAGATTTGTATTGGCTTTATAATTTTCACCTTGATAAATTTCACAACGGATAAAATTTTGACCAGGCTCCACAGTACAGTATTGTTGAACACGGGAAGCAGGTAAAGTCGTATTTCTCTCAATAATTGGGGAAAATACATTCCCCACTATTTTTATACCGAGTGTAAAAGGACAAATATCTGTTAGTACAACGTCTTTTATATCGGCATTCCGTGCCTTGATTCCTGTTGCAATTCCACAACCCAAAGCAATCGCCTTATCCTGATCAATTTTGACAGAAATTGGTCTCTTGAGCAAATAAGAAAGATAATCTTGAATCAGTTTCATCTTGGTTGTACCACCCACCAGGATAACATCTGTTAGTTCATTTGCCTGAATTTGAGCATCTCGTAGAGCTCTCTCGATAGGTGGATTGATTTTGGCCAATAGGAATCGGCACAATTCAATAAATCGTTCTTTGGTTAATTGGTAACGATGGAGATTGTCTTTAACGTAAACGGCAATCGAAGCGCTATCCGAATCATTCAGTGCTAACTTTGCCCGTTCAGATTCCTGATAGATTCTAACAAGAGTAGAAGCAGATAGTTCATGTTTTTCATAAGGAAGATGCTGGATAAAGTCAGCTACAATTTGCTATGTGAAGTCCTCTCCTCCCAAATGATTTTCCCCTGCTACTGAGACAATCTCAATCACATTTGCAAAAGCATCTACAATCGAAATATCTAGCGTGCCACCTCCGAAATCAACAATCATATAGGATGCTTCCTTTTGATAGCTATGATGAAGGGTTAGAGCTGCTGCGGATGGTTCATTGATAATACGCTCAATTTTTATTCCAGCCAATTGACCAGCAATTTTAGTGGCTGCCCGTTGGTCATCATTAAAATATGCAGGAACACTGACAATGACCTCATCAACGGGTTCGCCGAGGTATTCCTGAGCATCCTCGACTAGCTTTTTTAAAACGAAGGCACTGAGTTCTTCTGGTAAGTAAAATTGATCACCTAAGCGTAACTTTTTTCCAGAGCCCATCAGTTGTTTAAAACGGGCTTGAGTCAGCTCAGGATGACTCATCAATCGCTCTTTAGCTAGTTTTCCAACGATAATGTCACCTGAATCTGATAATCCTACAACAGAAGGTGTCAAAAAATCGCCTAGATTGTTTGGGATAAGCTGACTTTGCCCATCTTTCCAATAGGCTGCCAGCGAGTTAGTAGTACCTAAATCAATTCCAATAATCATTATCTATATCTCCGTCGTTATACCAAGTTGATTTTCAGGATTTTTCAAACCAACCCTGTATATATAATCTGCCAGTTGGTACAGTCCGTATTGTTGCAAATACTGTACCAGCTCAATTCTGTTTTGCCAATCTCCATAAAAATAATAATTTAACAATTGTTCCGTGAATTGTTGACTGAACAATTGGCTTTGCAAGTAATAGGCGAAGCGTTCGGTTCTTATTGCCTTCAATAAAAGATAGAAGTCGGTTGCCAAATCAAATTCTTGGAGCAGTTTGTTTAGATAGAGTTCAGCTTCTTGTTCAAACTTTTCTTTCTCAACTTCAAACCCATCTTCAAAAATTTGATAGGAACTTGTTTCAAAATACCTTGCCAACTCTTCTAAGTTAAGGAGGTAGCAATATTCTATTAATTCCGCTCTCTGTTGTTCTGAACCACTAAATTGAATTTGTACCAGCTCTTCAATTAATTTTGAACGAAAAAAATGAGCGTTAATCAAATGACCGGCATCTGATTTTAAAAAGGTAAGTAAAATTGAATAGGAAGGACTCTGTCGGCAGATTTCAAGGAAATCTATCAGAGTCTGGCTGGCCGTGTCTGATATTTGACTGTTTGTTTCATCATTTTTTGTTGAAGTAGGTTCAGTATAAATTGAATCAGTATCCACAGTGGGATGCTTTTGAGATTTTGCGTATTGTGTCGCTTGCTTATATGCAGCTTGTAATTGTTTAAAACCTTCTGGGTCTTCTTCAGGGTGAACCTGTTTGATACGCTCAGCATAAGCCATTTTGATTGTTTTGAGGTCAAAAGTTTTTTCAATCTTAAGCTCTTTCCACCAGTCGTTCATAAATAGTTCTCCTTATATAGATTGGTTATATTATAACATAAAACATATGCAGAACAAATGAGGCTAAGCAAAAACTAGTCCTTACATAAAGAACGAGTAATTCCAATTTAGGGTTACTCATTTTCCATTTTATGCTTAATAATTATAATAACCAAAATATAACTAGAAAGATATGAAAAGTCATTTAATGTCTATTTAGTTGACTGATTATCTTCCTCAGTGCTTGAATGTTCTGTGTAAACATTTGAAACCACCTAGAATTTCTAGGTGTTTTCATTTTAGTATGATAGAATAATTATATAGTTCTTTGAAAATCTAATTACTATACAAGACTAGCTGAGAAGCTCTGCATTTTTCAAAAAGCAAATCCTACATCAACGATGTCAACCAGGAACATGCCCAGGTCCTCCAAACCTATGATGACCAGATGCAGGCCCGTGAGACCTACACCTATGGCAATGATCGAGCTAGCTACCTCAATAACCAGACAGGGGATAGCTACCAGTACCTGACCAACCAATCTGGCTCTGTCACAGGACTGACCAAGAATGGTCAAGCAGTCGCGAGCTCAAGTTATCATCCTTATGGTTCAACGAAAACGACAACCGATGAAACCGGCAATCCCTTCGCCTACAATGGGGAAGCAAGAGATGTGACGGGACTAGACTACCTCAGAGCGCGCTACTATGATAGCCAGGTCGGTACCTTCCTGACAGAGGATAGCTACAGTGGGGAGTTAACAGACCCACTCAGCCAAAACCTCTATAGCTATGTCCAAAACAATCCGGTCAACTACACAGACCCGAGTGGGCATTTCTGGAAGAGTCTGGTAAAGGGTGCGAAAAAACTCTATAATGGGGCTAAACAGTATGCATCGAATACTTGGAATAAGGCTAAAAACTTTATTTCAAATACATGGAATACTACAAAAAAAGCTGCTAAAAACGTCTGGAATAATGTAAAATCTTTTGCGACTAATACTTGGAACAGTGCGAAACAATTAGTGAATAATGTTTGGAATTCTATCACTAGTACTGCAAAAGCAATGTATAATATGGCGAAAAGTTTCTATCATAGCGCAAGTAACTTTGTAGTTCAACAATACAACAATGCCAAACGGACGATCACTAATGCCTGGGAACAGGCTAAGGCATTAGGAAAATCAGTTTATAATTGGGGAAAATCGAAAGCAAAGGAAGCCCTCAATATTGGACAAAACTGGTCTAAATCGTTAGAAGAAGCGGTAAGGCATGTATGTGAAGTTGCTTCTTATGCGAATGGAGGTAAAGTTTATGCTTCAACAGTCAAATTTAATTCAAATACAACAACAGTAGCTAATGACTTTAAACAAAACCTTCAAAATCAATACGGATTCGATTCTGGGACGGCAGATATTATATGGAAGTTGTATCAAAATATTAAAAATAAAGAAGGCAAAAATACAGACTATATTTTTAATAGAATAATGGGTGGAGTGCAATATAATGGTTTGCTTTGGCATCAAACAGCGGGGAATATAGGAGAAATAAAGTCTGAACTGAGTAAATATGGGATTTCTGGTTCACAGGCTGAAGAATTGGTTTACAATATTAGAATCCAGTATTTTTTATCCTCAGGAACTTATGGTGATGTAAATTCCCTGAAAAAACAAGGACTATATGACTCATTTAAGTCAAGGGCAAAGAAAGTCTATCCAGGGGTTGATTTTGATACATTGTGGAATGATAAATATACGAGATATAGAGGGAAGACGGATTTTGCTCATCAGAGCATCACGACTGCAACCCATCTGCATGACAAACCACGGCCGGCAAATATTTATGGTTCGCTCTATGGTGGTATAGAACAATTAGCTGGTTGGAGAGGAGATGTCACAAAAGATGCTCTTGCACGGCCAAGTATGGGGAATGATGATTATCGCGCGGATCTTGATACCGTGAATATTACTTCCATAATGAAGAAAAACAATATTGACTATATTTCCGCAAGCAATTTGTATTATGATGGTATATCTTCGGGGGCATATACTCGAGCAAATGTTTTCAAACAGAATATCAGTTTGGACTATGTCAAAAAAGCAATTTACTCTAGTCTAGTTCCAAGAAAAAATGTAATATTAGGTCCAAATATTCAATCAAATATTCCTCGAACAGACGCAGAATCTATGGAATATCTTAGAAGAAATTATGCAGCATCATATAATTTTATAAAAAATTTAGAGGCAGGTAATAATGAATTTAAGGATTATACGAAAGTTCCGGATACTGTCAATAATTATGTGTAAACACTCAAGTAGAGTTGAAGAATGTTAATCAAATAAGCTTTCAAGTGTGTCAGCACATTGGCCAAACCCTTTATGGATGCGTTGATTTTGCTTGAAATTATAATCTTCAAACAGGG
>RRZT011473397.1_pt1 | contig 10095 bp, 4 predicted proteins | sample 2165551 | NCBI WGS metagenome assembly RRZT01 (sample SAMN10456910, study PRJNA506462) | wastewater metagenome | biome: wastewater; feature: sludge; material: wastewater sludge; isolation source: wastewater sludge with Escherichia coli K12::gfp cells carrying plasmid... | place: USA: Moscow, Idaho ...
CGTGCCACCGACCAGCCCGTGCGGTCCGTCACGGACCAGGTCGATACCGAAGCTGCCGTTCTCGCCACTGCCCAGCGGAGTGGAGATCCGCGAAGAGCCCGCCCAGCTCTGCCGAATGGCGGCCGAGGTCAGCTCGTCGATCCCGAGCAGCGGCGGCAGCCGGACCAGGCCGGGCAGCACTCCGCCGGGCACGGACAGCTCCGGGTCGTCGAACCGGGCCAGATCGGCCGCACACGCCTGCGCCGTGTCGACGCTGATGCCCGCGAGCACCACCTCGTCCACGCTGGTGCGCGCCTCCGGATGAACCACCCGTCCTGCCGCGTCGCGCTGCACCTCGATGACCGTCGTGCAGGACGCCGGAAGCTGCTTCTCGGTCGCCGCGATCACGATCCCGGACACCTGGACGGTCGGACGATCGGGCCGGCCCAAGACCATTCCCCCGACCGGGCGGCCGTGGCCCAGCAGCTGACGCGCCGGGGCGTCGCGGCCCTCGGTGAGCACATCGGAGTCCAGTACGAGCAGCAGCGCGCGCGTGGGATGCGCGTCGATCCCGTCCCGGAGGGCGCGGAGCAGCGACTCACTCCGCCCTCGCTCGGTGGAGAGCCAGCGACCGCCGGAGCCGTCGCCCATCCGCCGTACGTGCGGCAGCCAGCCGGCCCAGCTCCACTCCGTGCTCCGGCCGGGATCACAGAAGACACCGATGGTCAGATCGGCAGGTCCGCAATGCGTGGCGGCCTGGCAGAGCAGGCTGCGAGCCACCGCCAGACAGCCGTCCCGGTCGCCCACAATGCCCACCACGCCGGCGGCAGTCAGGTCGACCTCCACCGGCGCACCGGGAACCACGGCTCCGTCGACGAGCTGCTGGACCTCCTCCTCCAACTTCCGGCTGGCGCTGCTGGCCAGCGGAGGCGCCCAGCCTGGATTGCCGACACCGGCGTTGAGGATGAGGAAGTCCGGCGACCCCGGGCGTCGCTGCCACAGCCGCGTAGTCGGCAGGTCGGCTCGTCGCAAGGTAACCGCCGGGTCCGGCGCGAGCTCGCGGCGCCGTTCGCGCTCCCGGACGGCGGTCGTCTCGAGATCGGTGCCGAACCTGGTCAGCGCCTTGTCGAACTCCTCGTCGCCCTCCTTGATGTCCTTCTTACGGCGCCGCTTCTGCTCCCAGGTGGTGCCCAGCACCATCACGGGACTGAGCGCGGCAAACAACGCGAACCGCACATCCCGCATCACTGCGACCATCACGACCGCCATCAGCAGCGGCGCGATGATCGCCGCGATCCCGAATCGGGCCGGCGGTGGTGGTGGCTTCCGGGCCGGCGGTTCGATCTGTTCCGGTGCCGGGAGCAGACCGGTGCGCGGCGGGCGGTTGTAAGGCACCGTGGCGGAGTGGGTGAGGTTGTGCAGAGTGCCTGGCGCCGGAGCCAGGGCTTCGGTCGCGCCGCGCCACAGGGTGATGGCCGCACCGCCGACCACGATCACGGCCTGATCGGTCACCTCGGTGCCGTCCTCGCCGACTTCGGTGCCGTCGACCAGGGTCCCGTTGGTCGAGCCGCTGTCTCGGACCAGCAGCCCGTCATCGGTGTGCTCGACACTCGCGTGGCTCCAGGACGCGCTGGGCGAATCGATCGTCAGATCGGCCTGCGGAGAGCGGCCGATGAGCAGCGGACGTGTCGTCGGCACCTCGACCGTCCGTCCGGCATCAAGCCCTGCCGACAGTGAGGCGGCCCAGCCGCTGATCGGCTTCGCGTGCTCGACCGGTTCCCGGCCGATTCGGCTGCCCTCCAGCAGGCTCGCGGAGCGGACCAGATCACCGGCGTCATGCTTGGCATCGTCGACCCAGAGGACCTCGTCGGCTGCCAGCGCCTGGTCGCAGGCGTGCTGGACGAGATCGGCCAAGGTAGCGGTCTCGGCCGCCTGAGCCAGCTCGATCTCGCGGCTGGTCCCGTCGACGTCGATCAGCAGATGCACCCTGGTCTCCTCCCTCCACTAGGTCGTCGGATACCAGTACAGCGAAGGCACCTTGGGCGAGACGGGACGTACAGCCGGCGAGTCCGGGGTGGCCGAGAGCACACGTACGGCTTCGGGTGCAACAGTGACCGGTCCGGAGAAGTCGAGCGCCGGTCCGGCAAGCCCCTCGGGTGCCCCGACCTTGACCTCCGCCAGCGCGGCTGCCACCGCCGCCGGCTCGGTGCTCTTGGCCGCCGCGGCAGCCCGGACCAAGGCGACGACTGCGTCATGGCTGCGTGAGTCGGCCGCCCCGGCGACCGAGCTGAACGGCACCTGGCCCAACAGATCGGTGGCTTTCGGGTCGGCTGCCAGCAGGCTGACCGCGGAGAAGTACGCCGTCGCGGCCCGGCCCGCCTCGCCCGATTGCAGCGCTGCGGCGTCCCCCACATCGAGGCCGGCCGTCACGAACACCCCGGAGAGCGAGCCGCCGGCCTTGGCGACCGCTGCCGGGAACGCCGGACTGAGCGCGTCCGACGTGAGCAGCATCGGGGTCTCGATCCCGGCACCCTGCAACGCCGCCACGAGGCGGCCCTGCAGCTCTGCGGGTCCTGAGATGACGACCGCGTCAAAGCTGCTCTGGCCCGTGCGCTGGACCTTGGCGAGCCTCCGGGCCAGCCTGTCCGGGTCGTCGCCCGCTGCGAAGGTCCTGGAGTCGACCGGTGCCAGACCCTCGATGTCACCTCCCCCGGCATCGATCAGGTACGGCCGGTGGAGGTTCTGTTGCTGGAGCGCTTCGACCAATCTCTGGTCGCCGATCTGCGCGTCCGGACCGGTCAGCCAGCTGTGCTCCGGCAAACCCTCGGCGGAGGTCTCGTACGGCAGCAGCGTCGCGAGGTTGAGCGAGGCGGCGTGCTGCAGCGCGTCCCGCAAGTGGCTGCCCGAGGTCGCGACGACGATCCCGGCGACGCCTTGCTCCGCCAGCGTGTCGATCGCCGCCTTCGCTCCGTCGGCCGTGCCCTTGTCGTTCACCGGGACCAGAGTGATCGTGGTACCGCCCGCCGCGTACCGACTCGCCGCCACCTGCGCACCCTGAGCGGCCTCTCGCCATTGCGCACCCTGGGACGGCGTGGAGGCCACACTCACCACGACGCCGATGGTCAGCCCGTCCGGTACGTCGGCGGTGAGCTTGACACTGGTGGCCGGCGCGGGTGCCGGGTCGGCAGCCGGCGCAGGACTGCTGCACGCCGCCAGCACGACGAGCAGGAGCGCCAGTCCCGCGATCCAGAGTGATCGCGGCGATGTCCGTCGGTAGCTCATGAGCCGCCGGCAAGGTGGAACGTGTAGACGGTCCGGTGCTGCACGCTGTCAGGCAGGTCCAGCGCAAAGGCCGGCAGCTCGGCCTGCCGCTGCAATGCAGCCTCGGCCTGCGCCTGGCGCAGCATGATGCCCGACACGTCACGCTCCCGCACGGAGCCGTACGAGGTGGTCCGGTCCGCGGCCAGAGCCAGTTGATAGTCCGCCGATCGGGCTGTGTCCGCGCTCTTCGCCAAGGTGCCGACCACGCCGGAGCCCTTGACCCGCGGGTTGCCGAGGTCGAGCAGGATGTTGGCGAGATCGCGGGTCAGCTGGGTTCGGGTGCTCCCCAGATCCCGGGTCGCCGACGAGATGTCGCCGGAGATCTGGTCGAGTGAACCGGTCATCACCGCTGACAGCGAGGTCGTCGCCTGCTTCTCGGTCTTGGCCAGTTGGCTGCGCTGCCGGTCCACGGCCTTCTTGCCCGAGCTCTCCAGCGCCTCCGCCGCCGAGCTCAGACCCTTGGCGGAGTTCTCGAACGCCTTGCCGAGCTGGGCACTGTTCTCCGCGCCCTGCTTGGAGACCTGCTCGATCGCCGAGTCGAGCTTGGTGTCGGAGGCCTGTTTCGCGGCCTCGGCCAAAGCCGTGTCGAGTTGCGTCTTGGTCGTCGTATAGGACGTCTGGACGCCGGTGAGGCCGGTACCCAGCGACTCGAGGTTCTCCACCGCCTTCTCGGCAATGGCGTGCACGTCTCCGACGCTGCTCTGGCCGGTCGACAGTCCGGCGGCGGCCGCAGTCAGGGCGGTGGACGCCTCATCGAGACTGTTCTCGACATCGACGAGCAGTCTGCCCAAACCGTCATCCTTGCTCGAGGTGTCGGTGTCCGAGATGACCTTGTCCCAGGCTTTGGCCTGGCTGTCGAGCCGAGTCTCCATCGGATCGGGGTCGGGCGAATCGAACTTCGAGCCATCGCACCGCGTCGTGACCAGGTATGCGCGAATCGCGTTGATCTGGTCGGAACTCGGCGCACCCGGCTGGGTGCCGTCACCGACCAGTGCACAAAGCTTTTCGGCCACGTCCTTGTTCTGCCCCAGCATGGTGTCGACCCCGGACCTGCCCGAGACGGCGTCCTGGTGGATCTGATCGACCTGCTCGGTGATCTTGGGCAGCGCGGCCTGTGTGTCCGCGACGGACGTGCTGGCCTTCTCCAGCTGCGCGGCGATCTTGCTCAGGGTCCGGCTGTCCGGATCGGGACCATCGGCGTTGTCCCCCAGCTTCTCGGTCAGATCGCGGATCTCGGTGAGCTGCTTGGTCAGCGTGGCGACGGTGTCCTGGCTGTCCTTGAAGTCCTCCTCGGGATTCAGCCCCAGCGACGCATTCTGGCCCTGCTCGATGGCGTCGGTCACCTTGGCGAAGGTCTGCCGGGCGTTGTCCAGTGTGCAGGTGACCGCCGGATCATCGACGCCGCACGCATCCGGGGCGGCCGGGTCCGCCGGCCCGATCGTCTTGTTGATGGTCTGCTGGAGCTCTTCCTTGCAGTCGCCGGTCGCGGACGCGTACGCGGTCAGCAGGGCGGTGACCTGCTGCAGGCTGCCATACACCGTCCCGGCTGCCGCCGGCGTCGTCACCTGGAAGGCACAACCGGTCCCCTTGACGCTCACCGCCGGGGCCTTGGCGGAGGTGTCGCCGAGCAGCGCATCGATCTCGCTCACCGTGCTGGACAGCTGCTGCAGGGTGCTGGAGCTGGTGGACTTCAGCGACGACTGGAGCGCCTTGTCGAGCGCGGTCAGATTCGTGTCCGACTGCTTCAGCGAGGCGTCGAGCTGCTTGGTGTCGGCCTGGAGCGCGGCGACCGTCTTGGCGCCCAGAGTCTGAGAGGTCGAGTCGAGCGTCTTGCGTACCTTCGAGACCTGAGAGCTCGCCCTGGCCAGGACCGTGTTGACGTCGCCGACCACCTCGATGGTGCGCGAGACGAGGGCCAGTTCGGAGGAGTTCTTGGGGTTGAACGCCGAGTCGACCAGAGCGCCCATCGACGGATCGGTGACCAGGCCGGGCTGTACGCCGACGTCGATGGTCGGCACCGCGAAGTTCTTCGCATCGAGCACGAGCCGCAAAGTGGCGGTCGCCGACAACTGGGGCGGTGCAAGGATCGTGGCCCACTGAACCTGGGTCGTCTGGTCGCTCCCCTGGCCGAGCACGCCGTTGGTGACGTCCTTCGCATTGGCGGGTTCGCCATCGTCCCCAGGCTCGGTGACCACGGTCGCGGGATCGACGCCCGGCAGCGAGGCGGACGCGACCACGGTCAGCGGCGCGCCGACCATCGCGGTCTCGGTGCGGGACCGACCACCCGCGTCATAGTTCACCTGCTGCGGCTCCACCGTCAGGTTCTGCACAGTCAGGTCGATGATCACCCGGCCCGAATAGCCCTTCAGGTCGGCAAGATCGGTGCCCGAGGACTGCTCGGTCCGATACGAGGTCTGGACTCGTACCGGCAGTTGGTCGACGGCCTGGCTCGGATCGTAGGAGGACGACGTGGTGTCGAACTCGCCGGTGGTCGCTCGGGTGATGACCACACTGTCGGCCAGCTGGTCGATGGAGCCGTCATTGCCCAGCGACGCGGTGACCGACTGCAGCAGACGGTCACCCGCGGCGGGTGGTGCCACTACGGTTTCGGGCTTCTCCGGTGGCCGCGGCCGTACCAGGACGAGCGTCGTGACCAGGGCACCAAGGATCAGCGCCACCCCTCCGGCCAAGAGAACTTTGCCTTTCAGGGTGAACTGCGACAAACCGGCTAACAAGAACTGACCTTCCACACTCGACCACGGAGTCGCTTTCACGGGGGCGACTCTGACGGGCGGCTCTGACACCCATGCCGAGCCGAAGTCCCGGGACATGCTAAGTCGGCCAAGGGGTCAGGCCGAATTATGTCGAGGCGCGCAGCTCATCGCTCCCTCGGTCCGCGAGGGGGCAAGGACGCCCCGTGGTCCGTGGATGACTCAGCGTGTGAGGATGCTGTGGTGGGCCTCGACGACCGCTTCCCACTGCTCCATGAACCCGATCGCAAGACTGCTGAAATACTAGAGATGGACATCTGATATATCTCACCGCTACAGTACGTGCACCGCCGGCTGAGATCGGCCGCAGAAGGAGAGACTATGGACCTGGCACATCGGCTGGAGCGTCTCGGCACCGAGACGGCCTTCGCGGTCGCGCAAGCAGCGGCCGCCTGGACCGCCAAGGGGAATCGGGTCTACCCGTTCCACCTCGGTGACATCAACATCCCGACCGCCCCGCACATCATCGAGGCGATGAATGCGGCGATTGCCGATGGCAAGACGGGCTACTGCCCCGGCGCCGGCATCCCCCCACTGCGCGAGGCGCTCGCCGAGGACATCGGCTCCCGACGCGGCACCAGCGTCGATCCCGGCAGCATCGTGGTGATGACCGGTGGCAAGCCGGTGATCACGAAGTTCCTGCAGACCGTGATGAACCCTGGCCAGGAAGTCCTCTACCCGAACCCCGGCTTCCCGATCTACGAGTCACAGATCGAGTACCTGGGTGGCACCGGGCTGCCGTACCGGTATGTGCCGACCGAGGACGGATTCGCGATCGACCTGGATCAGGTCCGCTCGCTGATCACCCCCAATACGGTCGCGATCATCTACAACGACCTGCAGAACCCGATCTCGGCCGAGTCGACCGCCGCCGAGCGCGAGGCGATCGCCGCCCTGGCGCAGGAGCACGACCTGTGGGTGCTCTCCGACGAGGCGTACTTCGAGATGCGCTACGAGGGCGAGTCCACCTCGATCACGACCATTCCCGGGATGGCGGAGCGCACGGTCATCCTCTACACCTTCAGCAAGAAGTTCGCGATGACCGGCTCCCGGCTCGGCTGCGCGGTGGCTCCGCCAGAGGTCGCGTCGATCTTCGCCACGCTCAACACCAACGACGAGTCGTGCACCACGCACTATGTGCAGTGGGCCGGTATCGAGGCGCTGCGCGGCACCCAGCAGCCCGTGTTCGACATGCTCGACATCCTGCGCGAGCGCCGCGACGAGACCTGCCGGCTGGTCAACGAGATTCCCGGGATGCAGGTCGCGGTGCCGAAGTCCACCTTCTATGTGTTCCCCGATGTCACCGGTGCGATGCAGCGCATGGGGTTCGCCACGGTCGGCGAGTTCGCCGAGCAGGCGCTCTACAACACCGGCATGTCGTTCTGCACCCGGCAGCACTTCGGGCGCCGTCAGCCCGGCGATGAGCGGGACTACATCCGGCTCGCGTACTCAGGAATCGACCTTGCTGACATCGGTGAAGGTCTCGGACGTTTGAAGGAATGGGTGGAATCAGCATGAGCAAGATTGTTGTCACCGGTCGGATCCCGGAGGTCGCGGTCGAGAAGCTGCGGGCTGAGCACGAGGTCGACGCCTGGTCGTCGGACGAGGCGATCAGCCGCGAGGAGCTGCTCACCCGCGTGGTCGGCGCCGACGCGCTGGTGACGTTGCTGACCGAGCGGGTCGACGGTGAGCTGCTGGACGCAGCCGGACCGCAGCTGCAGGTGGTCGCCAACGTCGCCGTGGGCTTCGACAACATCGACGTGCCGGCCTGTCGAGAGCGCGGCGTCGTTGCCACGAACACGCCGGCCGTGCTCACCGAGGCGACCGCAGACACTGCCATGACGTTGATCCTGATGGCGACGCGGCGAACCGGTGAGGGCGAACGCGTCATCCGCTCCGGCACGCCGTGGAAGTGGGGCATGTTCTATCTGCTCGGCATGGGTCTGCAGGGCAAGACCCTCGGCGTCGTCGGCATGGGTGGGATCGGGCAGGCGACCGCTCGCCGGGCTCGAGCCTTCGGCATGGACGTGATCTACCAGACGGTTGGACCGATCCCGGCCGGAGTCGAGGAACTCGGCGCCCGCCAGGTCGAGCTGGACGAGCTGCTCGCCTCCTCCGATGTCATCACGCTGCACTGCCCGTACATGCCGGCGACCCACCATCTGTTCGGCGCCCCGCAGTTCGCCGCGATGCGCAACTCGGCATACCTGGTCAACACCGCCCGCGGTCCGATCGTGGATGAAGCAGCGTTGGCGGACGCCCTCCGGGACGGTCAGATCGCCGGCGCCGGCCCGGACGTCTACGAGCACGAGCCTCAGGTGCACCCCGGGCTGCTGGAGCTGGACAACGTTGCGTTGCTGCCGCACCTCGGCTCGGCGACCGTTGAGACCCGCACGGCGATGGCCAACCTGGCGGCCGACAACGCGCTCGCGGTTCTCGCCGGTACGCAGCCGCCGACACCCATCGAGAAGTAGTTTCTGGGGCCAAAATCGGCCTGACTAGGCCCGTTGGCTACTTCTCGTGAGGGCTGATGTGCAGCAGGGGTGCGCCCTGACTCACCGCGTCGCCGACGGCCACGGCGATGTCGCGGACCGTGCCGGGTCGCGGGGCGGTGATCGGGTTCTCCATCTTCATCGCCTCCAGCACGGCGACCAGGTCTCCGGCGACGACCTGCTGGCCTTCCTGCACCGCGACTGTGACCACGGTGCCCTGCATCGGAGCCACCACCGCGTCGTCGCGCACCACGGGAGTCGGCGCGCCCGCGGGACCTGGCGCCGGCTGGCGTAGTCGATCCGTCGGCACCGCTGCCGGCCCGGTCAGGGCCCCGCGGACAGATACTTCGACGCGCCGGCCGTCCACCTCGATGGTGAGGTTCTGTACCGGAGTGTCCCCACCCTGGGCGACCGGGCCGGAGTTCGCGTACGGCGGGATGGGGTTGTCCCACTCGGTTTCGATCCACCGGGTGTGGACGCCGAACGACTCCACCCCGGCGTCATCGGCGCCGCCTCCGTCGACGCAGCCTTCACCGACGCCGCCTTCACCGACGCCGCCGAGGAAGGCTGGGTGCTCGACGATGTGCCGGTGGAACGGCAGCACGGTCGCCAGGCCGTCGATGGTGAACTCCGCCAAGGCGCGGCGTGATCGCTCCAATGCCTGCGTACGGTCCTCGCCGGTGACGATCAGCTTGGCGATCAGGGAGTCGAACTGGCCGCCGATGACGCTGCCGGGCACGACTCCCGAGTCGACCCGGACACCAGGTCCGCCGGGCTCCCGGTAGGTCTCGATCCGGCCCGGTCCGGGGAGGAAGTTGCGGCCCGGATCCTCGCCGTTGATCCGGAACTCGAAAGCGTGACCGCGCGGGATGGGGTCCTCGGTGATCGACAGTCGCTCACTGTTCGCGATGGCGAACTGCTGGCGCACCAGATCGATACCGGCGGTCTCCTCGCTCACCGGATGCTCGACCTGCAGCCGGGTGTTCACCTCCAGGAAGGACACGGTGTCGCGCTCCACCAGGTACTCCACCGTGCCGGCGCCGTGATAGCCGGCCTCCCGGCAGATCGCCTTGGCCGACTCGTGGATCTGGCTCCGCTGCGCCTCGCTGAGGAAGGGGGCGGGCGCTTCCTCGACCAGCTTCTGGAACCGTCGTTGCAACGAGCAGTCGCGGGTGCCGACGACGATCACCGTGCCGTGCTGGTCGGCGAGCACCTGGGCCTCGACGTGCCGAGCCCGATCCAGGTACTGCTCGACAAAACACTCACCGCGGCCGAACGCGGCGACCGCCTCCCGGGTGGCGGAGGCGAAGAGGTCGGGGATCTCCTCCAGCGTGTGTGCGACCTTCATGCCGCGACCACCACCGCCGTACGCGGCCTTGATCGCCACCGGCAGCCCGTACGTCCGAGCGAACGCAAGCACCTCGTCGGCATCGGCGACCGGATCCTTGGTGCCTGCCGCCATGGGCGCGTTCGCACGCTGGGCGATATGCCGGGCGGTGACCTTGTCGCCGAGGTCGCGAATCGCCTGTGGC
>RRZT012001485.1_pt1 | contig 10094 bp, 7 predicted proteins | sample 2165551 | NCBI WGS metagenome assembly RRZT01 (sample SAMN10456910, study PRJNA506462) | wastewater metagenome | biome: wastewater; feature: sludge; material: wastewater sludge; isolation source: wastewater sludge with Escherichia coli K12::gfp cells carrying plasmid... | place: USA: Moscow, Idaho ...
CGCGGGAATGACAGATGAAGGGGCGTGATGTGGGGTGTTGGCTGTATGCACAGATACGCAAAACACCAAGAATGCTTGCAAGCAGTGTTTATGCGGGTTGCAGGGCATTTTTGGCTTGAAAGGCGCATGAATGCTGGTTGTGCGGCGTTTTCTTTTCTCAGGGGGCTACGGCTTGCGGTTTAGCGCTGGCTCAAGGCGTTGCCTATCATGCGCGAGGTAATGTCTACGATTTCTATCATGCGTTGGTAGGGCATGCGGGTGGGGCCGATTACGCCCAGTGTGCCTACGATTTGCCCGTTTACAGCGTATGGGGCGCTGACTACGGAGAGTTCTTCAACGGGCATGGCGGGGTTTTCGCCGCCTATGTAGATGCGCACGCCTGCGGCATGGCTGGATTCTTCCAGCAGGTGCATGAGTAGCGTTTTTTGTTCAAACAAATCAAAGGCGCGGCGCAGTTGCGACATGTCGCTGGAAAAGTCGCTTACCGCCAGCAGGTTGCGCTCGCCTGCGATGACGACTTCGTGCTGTGCGCTGCTGACTGCTTCGGTGGTGGCGGCTACGGCGGCTTGCATGAGGGTGGCGATTTCGCTGCGCAGGGTTTCTACTTCGGCTTGCAGGCGCGGGGCGATTTGCTCAAGCGCCATGCCGCTAAAGTGGGTGTTGAGGTAGTTGGCGGCTTCGGTGAGTTGGCTCGGGGTAAAGTCGCTTTCGGTAAAAAGCACGCGGTTTTGCACATCGCCTTCGGGCGAGACGATGATGATGAGGATGCGCTTTTCAGACAGGCGCAAAAATTCGATGTGCCTGAATGTTGAGCTGTGGCGCGGGCTCATGACTACGCCTACAAATTGCGACAGGCTTGAGAGCATGTGCGCGGCGCTGGTGATGACTTTTTGCGGCTGGTCTGGAGCCAGCGCGAGTGATTGCGTGATGGGGTCGAGGTTGTCAGGCTCGGCTGTGAGCAAGGTGTCTACAAACAGACGGTAGCCGCGTGCGGTTGGCACACGCCCTGCAGATGTGTGCGGGCTGGCGACCAGGCCAAGCGACTCCAGGTCGGACATGACGTTGCGGATGGTGGCTGGCGAAAGCTCCAGCCCAGCGGATTTGGACAAGGTGCGCGAGCCTACGGGCTGGCCGTCAGCAATGTAGCGGTCTACCAGGGTTTTAAGTAAAAGTTTTGCACGGTCATCTAACATGATTGGGGCATTTTAATGCGCCAGGCGCTGCGCTGTATGCTTTAATTAGCCCCATGAAAAAAACTGCCCTTTTCAAGCACGTTGGTCTGATTGGCAAATACCTCAGCAATGCCCATGCGTGCACGTCCAAGCCAGCTCATGATTTTGCCGACGTTGCCCCCTGCCCTGCTGCGGGCGATGTTTTGCGTGGCATTGCCTCGTGCCTGCAAAGTAGCGGGTGTACGGTTTTTCTGGAGGAGCATTCGGCGCATGGCGCTGGTTTGGCTGGGCAATATGCCACGCGCTCTGTTGCCGATATTGCCAGCCAATGCGATTTGGCAGTGGTGGTAGGGGGCGATGGCACCATGTTGAGCGCCGCGCGGCAGCTCGCAGCAGCTCGTTTGCCGCTTATCGGCATCAATCAGGGGCGCTTGGGCTTTATGACTGATATTGCGCTTGAGAAAGTGCAAACCGTGCTACCCGCCATGCTCGGCGGCGCGTATCGCGAAGATTTGCGCTATTTGATGCAAGCGCAGGTTGTGCGACAAGGGCAAGTCATACACGAAGCACTCGCACTCAACGATGTGGTTTTAAACCGTGGCAATATTTCAGGCATGCTGGAGTTGCGCCTGGAAGTTGATGGGCATTTTGTCTGCAACCAACGCGCAGACGGGCTGATTGTGGCTACAGCTACAGGCTCTACAGCCTATGCCTTATCTGCTGGGGGGGCGCTTATGCATCCTTCGGTTGCAAGCTGGATTTTGGTACCCATTGCGCCGCACACCTTATCGAATCGCCCCATTGTGATTAGCGAAAACAGCACCATCAGCCTGAAATCGGTAGCGCAATGGCAAGGTGCCAGCGTTAGTTTTGATACCCAAACTTTTGACGCGCTCCAACATGGCGATAGCGTAGAAGTGCGCCGCGCAACGCAACAAGCACGCTTTTTGCATCCGCTAAACTGGAATTATTTTGACACCCTGCGCGAAAAACTGCACTGGAACAAAGGGAGCATCTAACCGTGGCTTTGCAACGCATAACCCTGCGCGATTTTGTACTGGTTGAATCGCTTGAACTGGAGCTTGCCAGCGGCTTTAGCGCCCTCACAGGCGAAACAGGCGCGGGCAAATCCATCTTGATTGAAGCACTCCAATTGGTCATGGGTGCGCGTGCCGATGCAGGCGTGGTGCGCGAAGGCTGCGCGCGTGCAGACATCAGCGCTACGTTTGAGCTGCCACAAGCCGCCAAAACACTGCTCGACGAATACGGCATGGCAGCCGACACAGACGACGAAAACAGCCTGCTACTGCGCCGCAGTATCGACAACCAAGGCAAAAGCCGTGGCTGGATCAATGGCATACCCGCCACCGCCACCCAGTTGCGCGCGCTCGGCGCATTGCTGGTAGATATCTACGGCCAACACGCCTGGCAAAGCCTGCTGCAAGCCGACACCATGCGCAAGCTACTTGATGCCTATGGCCGCATAGACACCCACCCGCTTACCGCGCTTTGGCAGCAATGGCGCCAAGCCAGCGCACAACTGCAAAGCGCCACCCAAGGCCAAGAGCAGCGCCAAAACGAATGCGAGCGCCTGCAATGGCAAATTGCCGAAGTCAGCCACCTGCAACCCCAAGCTGACGAGTGGCACAGCCTTAATACCGAGCACCAGCGCCTGGCCCATGCCAAAGAACTGATTGATGCCGCCGAGCAAAGCCTGCTTGCGCTTGATAGCGACGAAACAGGAGCCACCAGCAGCTTGAGCCGCGCCAGCCACCTGCTTGGCGCACAACGCGACATTGCCCCCGAATTTGGCCAATGGGCTGACCAAATCGAAAGCTGCTACGCACAATTGCAAGACACCGTGCGCCACATGCACACCAGCCTGGCCCGCATGGAGCTCGACCCCCAACGCCTCGAACTGCTCGACCAGCGCCTGGCCGCCTGGCTCACACTGGCGCGGCGCTTCAAACTGCAACCCGAAGACCTGCACAACGCATGGCAACAATGGCAGCAACAACTGCAAGCACTTGAAGCCACACAAGACTTAGCCGCCCTGCAACAAGCGCAAGACGCAGCCGCCAAGGCTTACCACGCCTGCGCCGCACAAATAAGCAAACAGCGCAAACAAGCCGCGCAAAGCCTCGCGCAAGCAGTCACAGCAGCCATGCAAGACTTGGGCATGCAAGGCGGAGCCTTTGCAGTCGATTTACAAGCCACACCCCAGCCCACAGCGCTTGGCACTGACGCGGTTGAATTTATGGTGGCAGGCCACGCGGGCAGCAGCCTGCGCCCAGTAGGCAAAGTAGCTTCGGGCGGCGAGCTATCGCGCATTGCGCTAGCCATAGCCGTTACCACCAGCCAGCCTGGGCAAACAGGCACACTCATCTTTGACGAAGTAGATGCTGGCATAGGCGGCGCAGTAGCGCACACCGTAGGCAAACTCATGCGCCAACTCGGGCAAGGCAGACAAGTACTGGCCGTAACCCATCTGCCACAAGTAGCCGCCTGCGCCCACCAGCATTTGCAAGTGCGCAAAATACAACAAGCAGCAAGCAACAGCAAAGCACCCGTAAGCACCGTGCAAATGCTTGATGCCACAGCGCGTCAGCTAGAAATAGCGCGTATGCTCGGTGGCGACACCACATCGCCCACCTCGCTGGCACATGCCGCCGAAATGCTGGCCGCAGCACAATAATGCCCGCCAAGCCACAAGCCCAGCGTCATCAACACGCAACCATCACCCCTTACCCTATGCACGCCAAGCCCCGCCCAGCACCCGCGCAGCCACTTACCTGACAGGAACCACACTATGCCAGAGCAAAACTGCACCGCATCAACTGCCGCATCAAGCGCCGCATCAACTGCCGTAACAGCCACCCCAACACACGCCGCAGCAAGCCCCAAGCCGCCAACACCCGCCCAGCCACGCGCACGGCTGGTACTCATCAGCGGCATGTCTGGCTCGGGCAAATCCATCGCATTGCACGCGCTTGAAGATGCAGGCTACTACTGCGTAGACAACCTGCCACCCGCCCTGCTACACGCCTTTTTCATCGAAACATGCAAAGTGCAAGCCAGCAGCCTCATTGCCATCTCGGTAGACGCTCGCAGTGCAGCCTCGCTCTCAGTCGTGCCAGAGCAACTCGCAGCCTTGCGTGCCAGTGAAGTGGAAATCATCCCTTTGTTTCTAGATGCCAGCAACGAAGCACTCATGCGCCGCTTCTCTGAAACCCGCCGCAAACACCCCCTCACACAAAGCGGCAGCAACAACCAAGTGCAAGACCTGCACGATGCCATCCAGCGCGAACGCGCATTACTGGCCGACTTTCGCGAATCTGCCCACGTCATAGACACCACCATGACCCGCGCTGCACAGCTACGCACGCAAATCAGAGAGCTACTGGCCATCACGCGCCAGCAACTCACCGTTGTATTTGAATCTTTTGCCTTCAAACGCAGCGTACCCACCGATGCAGACTATGTATTTGACGTGCGCATGCTGCCTAACCCACACTACGAAGCAGCCCTGCGCCCCCTTACTGGCTGCGACGCACCAGTAGCGCAATTTCTGCAACAGCAACCCAAAGTTGCGCAAATGCACCAGCACATCCGCGACTTTTTGCAGCACTGGCTACCTGAGCTGGCTCGCGACCACCGCAGCTACGTCACCATAGCCGTAGGCTGCACAGGCGGGCAACACCGCTCCGTCTATCTGGTTGAGCAACTCTACAAAGACTTTGCGCCAGACTGGGTATGCCTCAAACGCCACCGCGAAATGGAATTGGCTAAATCGGCATAAGCCGCATCACATCTTCAGCCCATCAAGCCACTTGCGCACAGGCGCAGGCAAGCCCAGTTGCTGCCACTGGCTATGCCATGCGCCAGTGCCAGTGCCAGTGCCAGTGCCAGTGCCAGTGCCAGTGCCAGTGCCAGTGCCAATGCCAGCACCAGCAGCACCAGTAATACCAGCGCCAGCACCCGTACCAGCACGGTCATCAAGCAGCGCCACCAAAGCCGCTGGCAAATCCGCACCAGCCGCAAGCTGCACGCTCACCACGTGCAAATACAAATCCTTATGCGTAAGCACATGCTTGAATGGTGCGTGCCATGTGCAAACACGCTCGGGCAAGTTGCCAATGGCAGTGCGTAACCGCGCCTCATCAGCCCCAGCCGCAAACACAGGCAAACAATACAACCCCGCCCAAATACCAGTTTGCGGGCGCTTTTCAAACCAAAAATCCCCTGAAACATGCCCACTCGCTGGGCGATGCAAAGCCAGCAGCCACCAATTTTCAGCCGTGCGCTTTAGTTTGCTGCTTTTAACAGGGTAAGCCAGCGGCGCACCCTGCGCACAAGCGCGGCATAACGCACGTACAGGGCACTGCCCACACAGCGGATTGCGCGGCATACAAACCGTAGCCCCCAAATCCATCAACCCTTGGGTATAAGCCACCATGCAAGCATGCTTTTCCTTGTGCGTGCCCTGCTGCTCTCCTTGCGTTTCCTCTTGCTTGTCCTCTTGCTTTTCCCTTTGCTCCTGCAAAGGCAACAACCCCGCCGCCAACTGCCACAACGCCCGCACATGGGCTTGGCGCGACAAATCATCACCATAAGCCAGCAACCGCGCCAACACGCGCTGCACATTCGCATCAAAAATAGATACCCGTTGTCCAAAACAAAAAGCAGCAACAGCCGCAGCAGTCGATGGGCCAATACCAGGCAAAGTTTGCAAAGTAGCCGCTGTGGATGGAAACACACCGCCATACACATCGCGCACCACCTGCGCACAGCGATGCAAATTGCGCGCGCGGCTGTAATAACCCAAGCCACTCCACAACGCCAACACTGCATCTTGCTGTGCATTAGCCAAAGCCAGCACATCAGGAAACTGCTGCAAAAATCGCTCGTAATACGCAACTACCGTACTCACCTGCGTTTGCTGCAACATGATTTCCGAAAGCCAAACCCGATACGGCTCACGCGTTTGCTGCCAAGGCAAATGGTGGCGACCATGCACAAGCTGCCAGTCAATCAGCAAAGAAGCAAAATCAAGCGGCTTTGCTGCTGTCTCACTCAAATCGCCCCCAAGCAAATCACCCACAAGCCCTTTGCCCTCGCCGTGCACCCGCAGCAAATCAGCAGACAAAGCCCCCTCATGCGCTAGCACTGCAACAGCTTTCGTAGCAGCACACGGGCGCACATTTGCAGCATCTTTTGGCGCACCTTTTGCCGCCCCTTCAAGCGCCAGCCCCGTAGCGCCATGCTTAAGCATATTCAAGATTTGGCAAGGCTCCAAACCCTGTGATGCACCTCAGCCGCAGGCAACACCTTCTCCAGCAGCGCATTGAAAATAGACTGCTCATGCTGCACATCAAGCATGGCATGCTGAATCTCCTGAATACGCTCTTTAAGCACGCCCGAAGCCGTTTCGGCCCTATCAATCGCATCTACGCGGCGCTTCAAGCTACGGCGGCGCTCGCGCAACTGTGCATCAATCTGGCTAGAAACACCCCTGCTCCATTGCTCCACCTCAGTGAGCACCTGTTCAAACACAAGGCGCAACTGCGATACCAGCGCGCGCAATAAGCGATCAATAAAATCCTGCTGCGAAAGCTGAATCAAATTACCCACGCCGAGCGAGTGCACATTACTTTCCTCAACCTCTTTCAAAGCCTCCAGATGGTTATCAAGCTGTGGCGCAGCATCAACCTTCAATTCAAATCCATAATCACTATTAAGCTGCATAAACATACTGTTAAACATGGTATGCACCTCATCAATCTTGTCTTGCGTATCATCAAGCAACCTATACAATTTTACAAAAGTATCTGCATATGCCTTTTTAACTCCAACCTTCATAAAACCAGACTCTTGCAATGCCATTTTCAGCGAAGAAGTTTCTCTTAGCAAATGGTTATTGCCGAGCATGGTATAAATCTGCTGCAATATCTTATAGTGCACAATACGAATAGCATGAATACGCCCAACAAAAACTTCAAACGTATCTTGGTCTTGCGTTATCTTCAACCTTTGCTGGTGCATGATAGTTTCATTTTTTGCTTGCAACTCATTCAACTCTGAAAGCTGCTCATACAAATCAGAAGCGCGTCTATTAAGCAAGCTTCTCACTTTTTGCTGAATAACTTGCAAGTCAGCCATCAAGCGTGTATACATAATTTCATCACGCCGCTGCAAAATGCTATTTCCAAGCATATTATCAACCAGTTCAATATGGCTCCGCTTCAAAAGTTCTTCGTCATTATTAATCTTTGCCAGCAAGCCCTTCTTTGCGGAAACAGCCATAACACGCTCTTCAGAAACGCCCAAAGCATGAGCCGCATCCAGCCGTTTTATTTCAATCGCCACATCGTTTTGTTCAGCCGTTTTGGAATCATCCCAGAGGGTGTCTATTTTATTAAGCACTACAAAGCGTGAATTATCATCTTCTTTTCCAGCGAAAAATTCACGGTAAATAGTCAAATCAGAAGTTGCCACCTCTGAGTTTATAGGCATAATAAAAACCGCCGCTTGCGCATGCGGAGTTAAACTTATAATCAGCTCTGAACCTATGCCAGCATCATTTAGCCCAGGCGTATCTAAAATAACCAAACCTTGCTGCAACAATGGATGGTCAATATTAATCTGCGCATGCCTCCAGCGGGGTATCTCTACCGAATTTTCATCTGAATCATCTGCTTTTATAAAACCAAATCCAAGCGCACGCGCCTCTTGCGCTGAAACAAAAATGGTTTCATTGGCTTTCTCTACAGCCTCAATAAACTGGTCGGCATTATTTTTATCAAATTCAATTTTGCTCCACTGCTCTGGCATTTGTTGCCACTCTATCAGCGACTGTGGCTCAAGCCGTGTTTGAATAGGTAGCAATCTCAAGCAAATATCATCATTTTCGTTGTAGCCCATTTCTATCGGGCATACTGTTTTTCTTTTTTCGCTGCTATTAATAATGCGCTTGCCATAGTTTGAAAACAATATGGCATTAATAAGCTCGGATTTTCCATGCGAAAGCTCGGCCACAAAAGCCACAATGATTTTTTCACTGCGGTTGTGTGCGCGCATTTTTTCAATTTGTGCTTTCACATCAGCCGCAAGCAACTCGTGCTGCTCAAGCCATTGCATTAAAGCCCACAAACGGCCGTCTATCTCATTGCGCCAACTGTTGTGTTGAGTGGTATTTTCATTAAGCATGCGACTACAACCCTTTTGGTGTGTAATTGGTATTTTTTCTCTATATCTAGTCTGGCATTATTGCCGCTTTTGGCAAGAAGAACAAAAATAGGTAGACCTCTGCCCTTGCCGCATCATGCGCACAGGTTTTTTGCATACAGGGCAGGGCTCGTTATTACGCCCATAAACCATAGCCTGCAACTGAAAATAACCGTTATGCCCTTGGGCATTAGAGTAGTTACGCAAGCTGCTGCCGCCCATTTCGATGGCATTGTGCATCACATCACGCACCGCCTGCCACAGCCGCTTGGCTTGCGCTTTAGTCAATTGTCTGGCCGAGGTTTGCGGGTGTATTTTGGCGCGAAATAGCGCCTCTGAAGCATAAATATTGCCAACTCCAACAACAATATGCCCACTCAATAGCACTTGTTTGATATCGGCTTGGCGCTGCTGGAGCTTTTGGTAAAAAACATCAGCCGTAAATGCATCTTCCAGCGGCTCAAGGCCCAGCTTTGCAAGCAACTTTTGCGCACGCGGGTCGTCTTCGCCTTCCACCAGCAAAACCGCACCAAAGCGCCGTGGGTCGGTAAGGCGCAGTAGCCCTTGCGTGGTCTGCAGCTCGAAATGGTCGTGCGCCCCATATGCAGGCAGCTCTTTTGCAAACCGCAAACTGCCCGACATGCCCAAATGCACCAGCAACATGCCTTCGCTCAAATCCAGCAGCAAATATTTCCCACGCCGCCGCACGCCAAGTACGGTGCGATTAATGAGTGCTTGCGGCTGCGCACCCAGCGGCCAGCGCAAGGGCTTGCCCATGCGTACCGCTTCGATACGTGCTCCTGCAATAAGATTGGCAAAACCCAGTCGGGTAACTTCTACTTCGGGTAATTCAGGCATGGAGTGGAAAGTTCGGAGGGATTAAGAGGTCAAAAAAAAAGCGCCTGCGCCGCACAACAAACACAAACCACACAGCAGCTCTGTGCCTGAATTTGAAGCAGCAGCAGCGCGGCAAAAGAGCGATTGGAAACACTCTTGAAAATGCGCTTCGCATAAAGAAAACGCCAAGCCGCAAAAAGCCCACGCTGCTTGCCTTATTATCATACCCACGCACCTGCTGCTCACCTGCTGCTATTTAGCACCCGTTTTACGTGGAGAGTCCATCTTGTCTCGCATATTTCACACCTTTGCCGTCATATTGCTGGCGCTTTCCAGCTTGCAACCCGCCCACGCCACTTTACCCAGTGGTGCTGACTCCATAGCAAAAAAAACAGCTCAAAAAAAGAATAAGCAAACGCGCCAGCCAACAGCCATAGCGCAAAGTTACGACCCTGCCACTTCTCAGAAAATCGTACGCGATGCAGCCATTCTTTACGACGTGCTCATCGGCTACCTGCAACTGCAACGCGGCGCAACCGAGCACGCCTACACCCACTTGCTAAGCGCCGCGCAGCGCAACCCAAATACCAAACTATTTGCACAAGCCACCGAAGTTGCTTTACACAATCGCGCCTACGAATCCGCCTTGGCAACCCTCACCAAATGGAAACGCGCCTTTCCCGCAGACCCCGTTGCCAGTACCTACCATTTGCAAGTTTTACTTGCCTTAGGGCGCATTGAGCAAACAGGCACACCGCTGCAGCAAGCCTTTGACAACACCGAGGCAGGCAAAAAACAGGCATTCATCCATTCAGTGCCATCTCCCTACGCACTAAGCAAAAAAACCGAAGCGGCCCCTGC
>RRZT010433898.1_pt1 | contig 10093 bp, 6 predicted proteins | sample 2165551 | NCBI WGS metagenome assembly RRZT01 (sample SAMN10456910, study PRJNA506462) | wastewater metagenome | biome: wastewater; feature: sludge; material: wastewater sludge; isolation source: wastewater sludge with Escherichia coli K12::gfp cells carrying plasmid... | place: USA: Moscow, Idaho ...
GGTGAAATTGTGCGGGACTAGAAGGAGGCGCTATGGAAACCGCCAGCAGCTCCAAACGAAAAGAAAGATGGGAAGCAGGAGGATCATCAACTCAGTTCGCTTGAGCAGTCAGAAGCTGATGCAGTGAGCGAAAAAACGCGCTATCCAGCATATGAGGTGTTGGTGCGGGTGGTGATATCGTCTAATACGGCAACTCGCTCGCAGGTATTGCTGAAGAATGTGATTGCCGCTTTTTCGATGTTTGATTCGGCGCGCAACAACGGCTTTAAATTTTCTCTATCGCGCAATATCGAAGAGCTGACAACGGCGTATATCATGCGATTTTTCCCGCAGCAGGTGCAGGACAATATCCTAAATAGCGTTGAAATGGCGACACTATTTCATCTGCCAGGTGCAAGTGCGATCCCTACGTCGCAGGTGAAGCGACAGATGTCAAAACAGGTGGATGGTCCGACGGATACGATGGACGAAGGGGTGTTGATCGGGTATAACGAGTTTCGCGGCACGAAAAAGCCGATTCGTATTGCGAAAAAAGATCGTCGTCGACACGTCTACATTATCGGTCAGACCGGTGTCGGTAAATCGGTATTGCAGGAAAATATGGCATATCAGGACATGATGGACGGACGTGGATTTGCATTTATCGATCCGCACGGAGATCTCGTAGAGTCGTTGCTTGGCAAAGTGCCAAAAGAGCGCGTCGAAGATATCATTTATTTCAACCCAGCCGATATGGAACATCCGATTGGGCTCAATATGTTTGAATTTGACACGCCAGACCAGAAGGACTTTTTGGTGCAGGAGGCGATCAATATGCTGTACGGGCTATACGACCCAGGACATACTGGTATCGTGGGGCCGAGGTTGGAGCATATTTTCCGTAACTGTGCGCTGCTGCTGATGTCGGATCCAGCGGGCGGCACGTTTATTGATATTCCGAAATGTTTGATCGATCCAGAATTTGTCAAAAGCAAGCTAAAATACGTCACGGATCCGCAAGTGCTTGATTTTTGGACGAAGGAATTTCCACAATCGCAAAAATCAAATGAGGCGGGCGAGGTGATCTCGTGGGTTGTCTCGAAGTTTGGTCCGTTCATCTCTAACGATGCGATGCGAAATATCATCGGGCAGACGAAGAGTGGTTTTAATATGCGCGATATCATGGACAATAAAAAGATTCTGCTGGTCAACCTATCAAAGGGTAAGATGGGTGAGCTGAACTCGCGACTGCTCGGTATCATCTTTGTGATGAAATTTCAGGCGGCGGCGATGGCGCGTGCAGATATGGCAGAAGAAGATCGTGTCGACTTCTCGCTGTATGTTGATGAGTTCCAGAACTTTGCGACGGATAGTTTTGAGTCGATCATGTCCGAGGCTCGAAAGTATCGCCTGAGTCTTATCATGGGCAACCAGTTTATGACGCAGTTGACGGATAAGATTCGTGAGGCGATCATCGGTAACGTCGGTACGGTGATCTCGGGTCGTATCGGTATTACTGATGCTGAGCTGATGGTCAAGAAGTTTCAGCCGACATTTGACGTGGATGACTTGTCGAAGTTGCCAAATTTCCAATCGATTGCTTCGGTGATGATCAATAACGTGCCGTCTGCGCCGTTTAGCATGAACTGGATTCCGCCAATGGGGCAGATGAATAATCAGCTGCGCGATGCGTTGATTAAACTATCGTCGGCGAAATATGGCAAGCCACGAGCGGTCGTCGAAAAGGAAATATTTGAGCGGATGGGGCGCGCCAAAACGGTGGGCGCACCGTCGCCTGCGTCGGCAAAGCCAGTCGCAAAGGGCGGAGGCTCGTCGTTTTTGGACGAGTGGCTGACGAAGCGAAAACAGCTAGGCGGCACGAAACCGTCTGCACCTGTACCTCCGAGTACGCCAAAACCTATGCAGGCGCCAGAGTTTAGTAGTGCTCCGATGAGCAGTGGGATGGGTGGTGCGATGACCCCCGTTGGTTCGCCGATGTCACTCCAGGCGCCGTCTGTCGTAGCTGGTGGTGATGTACGCGCTGTTGAGTCACTACGAGCCTCTGCGACGGGTTCTATGTCTATGCCGTTGCCTCAAGCTCCAGCTCCCGTGATCAACGACATAGAACCTCTGGCTGCAAGGAGTGCACGGCCATTGCCGATTGCTCAGCCGGTTATTCAACAGGAGACTATTGAGGAAGCACCAAAAGTGTCGTCTGTAGCGCCAAAAAATCGCCTTGACCTGAGGCAAGGCGATGATGATGATGAGATATCGATCAAGTTGCGATAATTTTATGGGCTCTATGGGCGATTTTTGGAGTTAAGGAAGCCGACGCGTGCGTATTCGATGATTGCACCGACCGTCCAGCCGAGGATAAAGAATCCGATTGTCTCAAATCCTGATAGCTCGTAGCCATATCGCCGCGCAATCGCATAGATAACGACTGAGGCGAGAGAGCCGATCGCTCCAGCGATGATGAGGTTTGGCCGAGCAACGGTGTTGCCAACGACTTCGCTCGTCTTTTCGATAACAGGGTTGTGAATGACCTTGCTGAAGACGCGTGAGGACTTCGGTAGCTTCGCTTGCATATCAGTCATCGTCTCTTTGTATTTTTTGTTGATATCGTCCTTAGTGAGTGGTTTTTGCTCGGCTTTTTCGGCGACAGCACTTTGCTTTTCTTGCTGTTTTTGTTGCTCGGCTGCTACCTCGGCGGCAACTTGCTCTGCTTCGTGGCGCGCAGACTCCTCGTCGTGCGCGCGTTCAGCGCCTCTTTCGGCGTTTTGCTCAATCTGTTCACGAAGCTTTTCTTGAGTCTCTTTGCCGGCTCGCTCTAGCTCTTGGGCTGCGCGTTGTTGCTCTGGACTAAATTCTGTCCTGTTGCTATTTTCCTTTTCCTGCATAATCCCTCCCGTTATAATGTCCCTGCGATTGCATCTTTGCGTATTAATCGTACTTCTTTATTGAGCTGGCGTGAACGGAAGTAGAAGAAGGTAACGACGCTGGCGACGATGCCGGCAAAGATCATATTTTCGCTGGCGCCTGTTTGCGGTAGCTCACTCACGACTCGTTCGACTACTTTTGGCGCTGGACAATTAACATTGACGCTCACGGTGTTGCCAAATGTATTGTCCATGCGGCAGTCGTATGAGGTTGCTTCGCTTCGACCAGTCGGCATCGCTGGGATAGTGTCGAGCAGCTGGATGGTGTAGACGCGCTCTTGCGTTTCCCCTGGTTTGAGAGTGATCTCTGGCCAGGTGAGAAGCTTTGCTTTGTCAGACGGGTCATCTGGCGCTTTGTTAGGGTCAGCAACGACTGAGCCGCCTCCATTGTCAAACATTTTTGCGTACTCGAGGACATCAGTGATGCGCTCTTGGAAGGTGAATTTCGCCTCTGCGAGCCCCTTATTTTTGACAGTCAGTTTGTAAGTGATGCGATCTCCGCCATTTGCAGTTATCTTGGTCGCGTCAACATTTTGAGTGATGTTTTCGGCGGTTTTCAACTGGATGAATTCTGCGGCACATTTGCTGTCTTCGATCCAGAGTGTGCTGTCTCCTGGGCATGGCTGGCAGCGAGGATCGTCCTTGAGCAGGGATGGGTTGACGTCACAACGTTCCGGTTCAGGGATAATGAATTCTTTTGCGCATGACTCGGCGGTTTTTTCGCCAAGTGAGGTAGTAACAGTGAGCACAACCTTGTATGTTCCAGGTGTTTTTTCTACGTATGTTGCAATAGGGGTATCACTTGTAATTGTTTTGACAAGTTTACTGTTGCGATATACCTTAAACACGTACCCATTGATTTTTGCACCATGGTGCGCATCTGCTGTGCCAGTGAACTGGTAGTGATTGCCAGCCTTGTCGATCTTTAAGGCAGTACATGCAGCGACAGGCTCTTCTTTACAGTTGGGATCACCCTCGTCGAGATGTGTTTTTCCCGGAATGGTACATTTCTTTGGAGGCACGGAGCAGTTCGGATAGGTACCGATTTGTCCTGGAGGACACGTTGGTGGCGGAGGAACTATCTGAGTGACGAGGTTGCCGCAGTTGACATCGATGGCAAACCAGCCAATTTTTGCAGAATGTCCCACATAGGCGCCATACCAGTTGTATCCGCCGAAATCACCCCAGACGCGCGAAGGGACAAAATAATATGTTCTCGATCCGCCTCCAGTGATGGGGGTAGTATATGATTTTTCTCCTTGGGCGGCGCTAAAATTTGGAAGCATTGACCACATATACTGTGGTTCATTGCGGACTGGCACCTTTTGGTAATTGTTGGATGCAGCTTGTAGTTCTGCGCGCGTGATGCCAATGGTGTTAAAAAGATCTTTGATATTGTTGTGGTTCGTATCATAGACGCTCATCACCTGCGCTGAACTCCATACGCCTCCTTGTACCATATCTCGTGGATTGGCGGCGTTAGCTGATTCTGGCGGCACGAAAACAGCAAAATACTGCACAACTAAGGCAAGTGCAGTTAGTATGAGTCCGACGCGACGCGATGCTTGCTCTTTGCTAAGCCGTTTCGCGTAAAATCCCAATTGACCTACAAGGGTAGGGCTGAATGGGAGGTGTGATACGATCTTTTTGAACATGGGTGTCCTTTTTATTTTTAATTTAACCTCTTGCCGCTCAGTATAGCATAAGAAATATGTTCAGTGCAAGCACTTGAGCGAACAATTTTTATGCGGTATAATGGAGAAGTTGTAAATAGCTGACAAGCCAGAAAGCAGTGAGGGAACTATGTCCAAACAAACAGATACGCAAGTCTACGATGGCTCGCAAATCCAAGTCCTCGAGGGGCTAGAGCCGGTACGAAAACGTCCGGGAATGTATATTGGTAGCACGGGATATGACGGCGTGCACCATCTTATCAAGGAAATTGCCGATAACTCGATCGACGAGGCGATTGCGGGGCATGCAACTCGTGTTGATGTAGTGATTCTTGCCGACGGTGGGCTGCAGGTAACAGATGATGGGCGAGGTATCCCGATTGATAAGCATCCAAAAACGGGACTTTCAACGCTAGAGACGGTATTGACGGTGCTGCATGCAGGCGGTAAGTTTGGTGGTGGTGGCTATAAAGTATCATCTGGTCTTCACGGTGTTGGTTCTAGTGTGGTGAATGCCTTGTCGTCTCGCATGATCGCTGAAGTTGTGCAAAAGGGGCAATTGTATCGTATTGAGTTTGAGCGCGGTGCAACGGTAGTGCCGTTTAAGAAAGTCGGTAAAACTGACCGCAAAAATGGGACAACAATTACGTTTTATCCGGATCCAACGATTTTTAAGGAGACGGTTGAATTTGACTATAAATGGGTGGTAAATTATCTCCGCCATCAAGCGTACCTGACAAAGGGTGTGTATGTTGCAGTTGTTGACGAACGAACAGGTGAGCGGGCGGCATTTTACTTTGAGGGCGGTATCCAGAGTTACGTAAAACAGCTCAATGTTGGTAAAGATGTTGTAAGTGATACTGTCTTTTATGTTGAGAAGCAAGTCGAAGACTCTATGGTGGAAGTGGCGGTGCAATACAATGAATCGTTCGTAGAGACCGTAAAGCCGTTTGCTAACAACGTCCTTACCCCTGACGGCGGAACACATTTAGTGGGATTCCGTGCAGCGATGACGCGCGTTATCAATGAGTATGCGCGTAAAAATAGCCTTCTCAAGGAAAAAGAGGATAATCTCAGTGGAGACGATATCCGTGAAGGATTGACAGCGGTGATCTTGGTGAAGTTGCCAGATCCGCAGTTCGAAGGGCAGACCAAAAATAAGCTTGGCAATCCGGAGGTCCGTCGCTACGTTGATCAGGTGATGAGCGAGTATTTTGCCTATTACCTCGAAGAAAACCCCGCAGTTGCTAAAAAGATCGTTAACAAGGCGCTTCTGGCGGCACGAGCGCGCAAGGCGGCACGAGCAGCGCGTGATCATGTGCTGCGAAAAGGTGTATTGGATGGGCTAAACCTGCCAGGTAAGTTGGCAGACTGCTCAAGTAAAAATCCAGCCGACTCCGAACTGTATATTGTCGAGGGTGACTCGGCGGGCGGATCGGCCAAATCGGGACGTGATTCGAAGCATCAGGCGATCTTGCCGCTGCGCGGCAAGGTGTTGAACGTTGAGCGTGCGCGGCTTGATCGCATGCTTAATAATAACGAAATCGTCAGCCTCATCAAAGGTATGGGCGTGGGGATTGGTGATCAGTTTGATGTTTCGGGGCTGCGTTATCACCGAGTAATCATCATGACTGATGCCGACGTCGATGGAAGCCACATTGCGACGTTGCTCATGACATTTTTCTTCCGCTACATGCGCGAAGTTGTCGAGTCTGGGCATATTTATCTTGCGAAACCGCCACTGTTCCTGCTTAAGGCGGGCGGCAATCGGCGCTGGTATGCGTATAGTGACGAGGAGCGTGATGCGAAGATTGCTGAATTGATCGAGGAGCGTCGTGCAAAAGGTACGCAGATAAATCCTGATGATTCGCCGATGAAGCAGGCGGGGCTCAATGATATCCAGCGCTACAAGGGTCTGGGTGAGATGGACGCCGATCAGTTATGGGATACGACCATGAATCCAGAAAATCGCGTGCTTATACAAGTGAAAGTTGAGGATGCGGAGCGCGCAGATGCGATCTTTACGAAATTGATGGGCGACGAAGTGCCGTTGAGAAAAAGTTTTATTCAGAGTAGGGCGAAAGACGCTGATCTCGAGGAGTTGGATGTTTAGGGTATGAAAGATGATGTAAAAAATACACCAATTGAAGGCGAAGTTGTAGAAAACACAACACCAACCCACTCAAAAGTAGTGGAACATCAGACGGTTGAAAAAGTCATGGAGGATAGTTTCTTCCGTTACTCAATGAGCGTGATCATTGATCGTGCCCTGCCTGACGTACGAGACGGACTCAAACCAGTGCACCGCCGTATTTTGTATACGATGGGCGAGCAGGGGTTGCGTCCAGGTGGTAAATTTGCGAAGTCTGCACGTATCGCCGGTGAAGTGATGGGTAAATATCACCCGCATGGCGACTTAGCGATCTACGATTCGATGGTGCGTTTGGCGCAAGATTGGAATTTGCGGTATCCGCTGGTGGATGGACAAGGTAATTTTGGCTCGATGGACGGCGATCCGGCTGCAGCCAGCCGCTATACTGAGGCGCGTCTCGGTCGACCAGGTAATGAGCTACTTGGCGATCTCGACAAGGACACGGTTGATTTTCGTGATAACTATGATGGGTCAGAACAGGAGCCGAAAGTATTACCGGCAAAATTACCAAATCTCCTCCTCAACGGACAGATCGGTATCGCGGTCGGCATGGCGACAAGCATTCCGACACACAATCTCGGCGAACTGGTGGATGCGACAATTGAATTAATCGACAAACCCGAGGCGACGGTCGATGACCTGTTGAAATTTGTGAAAGGGCCTGATTTTCCAACGGGAGCGATCGTTTATGGTGGTGCACCGATGCGCCAGGCATATACGACGGGACGAGGCAGTGTGACGATCCGTGCGGTGGCAAATATTGAAGAAACGAAGCGTGGTCGACATCAGATCGTAGTGACGGAAATCCCATATGCGGTCAATAAAGCAACGCTGATCGAAAAAATTGCCGAACTGGTCAAAGATAAGAAGCTGACGACGATCTCTGATCTGCGAGACGAGTCGGCGCGCGGTAAGATTCGTGTGGTAATTGAGCTGAAAAAGGATGCATATCCAAAGAAAGTGCTCAATCAGCTCTATAAATTGACGGCATTGCAGACGAATTTCCACTACAATATGTTGGCGCTCATCGATGGTATTCAGCCGCGGATGCTTGGTTTGCGAGAAATTCTTGATGAATTTATCAAACACCGTCGACAAGTGGTGCGTCGTCGAACCGAGTTTGAGCTGCGAAAAGCCAAAGAGCGTGCGCATATTCTCGAGGGCTACAAGATTGCACTTGATCATATCGACGAGGTGATCAAGACGATTCGCGCAAGCAAGACGCAGGATGAGGCGGAGAAGGCATTGATCGCGAAGTTTACGCTGAGCGAGATCCAGGCGAAGGCGATTTTGGCGATGCAGCTGCGCCGATTGACGGGGCTGGAGCGTGAAGCGATCGAAAATGAACTCAACGAACTGCTTGCGCTGATCTCGAAACTCGAAGGCATTTTGGCGGATGAGCAGGAAATTTTGAAGATTATCAAGACTGAATTGCTCGAGATGAAGGAAAAATATGGTGACGAGCGTCGAAGTCAAATGATCAATCACGAACTTGGTAAGTTCTCAGATGAGGAATTGATTCCTGAAGAAGAGTCAGTTATCTTGCTCACGGGTGAAAACTATATCAAGCGCACGCTACTCAGTGACTACCGCAAGCAAAATCGCGGCGGCAAAGGTAAGCGCGGCATGACCACCAAAGAAGAGGACATCATCTCTCAGGTGGTGCCGGCAAGTACGCACGATTATCTCCTGCTGTTTACGAACAGGGGTCGCATCTTCCGTCTCAAGGCATATGAAGTGCCAGCAGCGGGGCTGAACGCTAAGGGTGTTGCTGCGGTGAATCTCTTGCAACTGCAGCCAGAGGAGAAGATTACGGCGATTATCCGGCACGAGAAAGACGCGGGCGATGCTGGCTATCTCTTTATGACTACGACAAAGGGTACGATCAAAAAGACGCCACTCAAGGATTATGCAAATATTCGCACGAATGGGCTGATTGCGATCAAACTTGACGATGGTGATGAGCTGCGCTGGATCAAAAAGACGGATGGCGAGAGCGATATCATCATCTCGACCTCTGCAGGACAGGCCATTCGCTTTAATGAGTCGGATGCGCGACCGATGGGGCGCTCGGCACGTGGTGTTCGCGGGGTTCGACTCCGTCCAAATGACTCGGTTGTCGGTATGGATGTTGTCACGAGCGATGACCAAACCCTGCTGGTGATCAGTGAAAAAGGCTTTGGTAAGCGTACAAAAGTGACAAATTTCCCAAGTCATAAGCGTGGTGGCGTTGGTATCAAGGCGGCGATGGTGACGGCAAAAACAGGCCCGATCATCTCTGTACAGACGATTGATCCGACGATCACTGAGGCGTTACTAGTATCGAAGAACGGACAGACGATCCGATTGGCCCTAGAGGAGATTAAATTGCTCGGACGAACCACGCAGGGAGTCACGATCATGCGCCTCGGTGCCGGTGATGCGGTGTCTTCGATTGGGCTGATGGAAGAGCGTGAGGCGGAGGCCGCGTAGTGACTGAGCTGGCGAGCTATCCGTACATCATTGCGATAGGCGCGGCGTGGGGACTTGCTCATACGATAAAGTATCTGCTGGCGATAGCTCGCAGGCGGCGCATATCGTTCAGGGATGTATTGTTTCAATCAGGTGGCATGCCGAGCTCGCATAGCGCGATAGTGACGTCTGTGGCGATGCTTGTGGGGCTTGATCAAGGATTTGATACGGCATTGTTTGGAATTGCGCTGACGCTTGCGATGATTACGATATACGATGCAACACATGTGCGATATATGGCAGGCGTGACCGCTGAGGTGACGAGAGGGCTCGTAGCGAAGTCGAATAGCAAAACGACGACTTCGCTGCGTGTTCACAGGGGTCATACAGGGCGTGAAGCTGCTATGGGCGTGCTCTTGGGCGTCGTTGTAGCGAGCGTAGTATTTTTTACAACACAATATTTTGGCTAAAGTGTTGACCTGGACGGAAATTTGATATAAGATTGGTATCAGTCTGGTCGTTGGGAATGCGAGCCGAACGACATTACATCAGTGATGGAGTGAGAATATGTGTTCTGACCAGCGGAACTTTAACAATTTGATTGTGCAAATCATCGTCAGTTTATTATGAGTCAAAACGTACGCAGTTGCGTACACTTTAACGGAGAGTTTGATCCTGGCTCAGGATGAATGCTGGCGGCGTGCCTAACACATGCAAGTCGAGCGGTAAGGCCCTTCGGGGTACACGAGCGGCGGACGGCTGAGTAACGCGTGGGAATTTGCCCCAAAGTGAGGAATAACTGCCCGAAAGGGTAGCTAATGCCGCATATGGTCTTCGGATTAAAGGATTTATCCGCTTTGGGAGAAGCCCGCGTTGGATTAGGTAGTTGGTGAGATAAA
>RRZT010939889.1_pt1 | contig 10093 bp, 11 predicted proteins | sample 2165551 | NCBI WGS metagenome assembly RRZT01 (sample SAMN10456910, study PRJNA506462) | wastewater metagenome | biome: wastewater; feature: sludge; material: wastewater sludge; isolation source: wastewater sludge with Escherichia coli K12::gfp cells carrying plasmid... | place: USA: Moscow, Idaho...
TCTCTGTTCCCTGGCCGCGCCCACCGCGTCGGCCGAGGGGTGAGGACGCCGCCGGCGCCGCAGCGGCGCGACCTCTCGTCAGCCGCCGGGCGAAGGCTCGATCGGTGCCACGGGGATCTCGAAGGCCGGGCGATGGGTGCCCCCGTCGACGCGCAGGATCGTGCCCGTCACCCAGGACGAGGCCGGCGAGGCCAGGTAGACGACCGCGGCGGCGATGTCCTCGGGCTGGCCGATGCGGGCCATGGGGGTGCCGGCGATGAACTGGGCGAGGAGCCCGGGGTCGTTGGCCACGAAGTCCATGGCCTGGGTGGCCACCCCGCCGACGGCGACGGCGTTCACCCGGATCCGAGGGGCGAGGTCGGCGGCGAGGTCCTGGGTGACCATGTTCAGCGCGGCCTTCCCGGCGCCGTAGGCGACGAACGCGGTCATGACCATGTCCCCGGAGCGCGACGAGATGTTGACGATGGCGCCGGCGCCGCCCGTGTCGACCATGGCCTGGGCCGCCCGCTTCGAGAGCAGGAACGGGGCGGTGGCGTTGAAGTGCAGGGCGGTCTCGAAGTACCGGGCCGACGTCTGCATGGCCGGGCGCGGGCCCGTGCCGCCGGCGTTGTTCACCAGGATGTCGAGGCGGCCGAAGTGCTCGACCGTCCGCTCGACCAGGGCGACGAGCTGGTCCTCCTCCATGACGTCGGTGACCACCGCCAGCCCCCGGCGGCCGGTCGCCTCGACGAGCCGGACCGTCTCGTCGAGGTCGGCCTGGGTGCGCGCCGCCACCACGACGTCGGCGCCGGCCTGCGCGAGTGCCACCGCGCAGGCCCGCCCGATGCCGGCGCCCCCGCCGCTCACGACCGCCACCTGTCCGTCGAGGCGGAACCGGTCGAGGACGGGGACGGTGGTGTCCGGCGGGCCGTGGGGCCGCTCGTCGTCGGCGCTCCGGTCGTTCACCGCTTCGTCGCTCACGTGCCCCCTCCTCCGTGGACCATCCGGCGCCCAGCCTCGCAGGTGGGCGCGTCCGGCGGCGCCCCGGGCCCCAGGGGCCCTCAACTAGTTTCGAACCCGACCCGAGGAGCGCACCGTGGCCCGCCGTGAGACCCCGCCCATCCACCTCCGCAGCGCCCGGCTGCTCGACGTCGCCGCCGGGGCCTACGTCGAGCCCGGCGACCTGCTGGTCGAGGGCGGCCGCATCACCGCGGTCGGCCCGTCGTCGATCCCCGATGAGGCGGTCACCATCGACCTCGGCGACCTCACCCTCCTGCCTGGCCTCATGGACATGGAGGTCAACCTCTTCCTGGGCGGGCCCGACCACCGCAGCCCGCTCATCCCGGTGCAGGAGGACCCGGCCGTCCGAACCCTGCGCGCCGTGGCCAACGCCAAGCGGACGCTGCGCTCCGGGTTCACGACGGTCCGAAACCTCGGGCTGTTCGTGCAGACCGGCGGCGTCCTGCTCGACGTCGCCCTCGCCAAGGCCATCGACCTCGGCTGGGTCGACGGCCCCCGGGTCGTGCCCGCCGGCCACGCCATCGCCCCGACGGGCGGCCACCTCGACCCCACCATGTTCCAGGCCTTCGCCCCGAACGTCCTGCCCCTCACCGTCGAGGAGGGCCTCGCCAACGGCGTCGACGAGGTGCGGAAGGCCGTCCGCTACCAGGTGAAGTACGGCGCCCGGGTCATCAAGGTGTGCGCCTCGAACGGGGTCATGTCCCACACCGGGCCGGCCGGCGCCCAGCAGTACTCCGACGAGGAGCTGGCGGCCATCGTCGACGAGGCTCACCGGGCCGGGCGCAAGGTGGCGGCCCACTGCATGGGCGACGTCGCCCTGCGCGCGGCCCTCGCCGCCGGCATCGACTGCATCGAGCACGGCTTCCTGGCCTCCGACGAGGTGCTCGACCAGATGAAGGCGGCGGGCACCTTCCTCGTGGCGACGACCTGCCTCACCGACCTCATGGACCTCTCCCAGGCCGGCCCTGAGCTCCAGGCCAAGGCCGCCGACACCTTCCCCCGGGCCCGGGCCACCACCACCCGCGCCATCGAGAAGGGTCTGAAGATCGCCCTGGGCACCGACGCCCCGGCCATCCCGCACGGCCGCAACGCCAAGGAGCTGCTCGCGCTGGTGGACCGGGGCATGACCCCCCTCCAGGCCCTGCAGGCCGCCACCCTGGTCGCCGCCGACCTCATCGACATGGACGACCTGGGCCAGCTCGCCCCCGGCTTCCACGCCGACGTCATCGCGGTCGCCGGCGACCCCCTCACCGACATCGCCGCGACGGAACAGGTGAAGTTCGTCATGAAGGCCGGCGAGGTCTTCCGCGACGACACCGCGGACGCGTAGCGAGCCCGTCCGTCAGGCGCCGCCGGCGGGCAGCTGCAGGTAGACGTCGAGGCGGCGGAGGCGGCGGTCCTCACCGAACTCGAAGATCGAGGCGGAGTTCGCGGCGCCCTCGTGGTCGCCCGGCGCCATACGCTCCTCGAGCTCGAGGACGACGAGGTTGCCGTGCTCGGTGACCCGGCGGAACGAGCACTCCCAGTAGCTGCCTCGGGCCCAGGCGGTGAGGAACTCGACGTAGGCCGGCCAGTCCATGCGGTCCTTGAACGGGCCCACCCGCACGAAGGCGTCGACGTCGAGCAAGCCGGCGATGCCGTCCCACCCGGAGGCGTCGAAGCCGGGCTCCTTGGCCCGGTCCACGGTGCGCTTCATCTCCATCGTGTACCCGAGCACGACCCGGGCCAGGCCGGTGTGCTCATCGATGACGTCAGCGACGTCGCGGAGCGGGGTCACGACCCCGCGCCCTCGCCCATCCACCGGTCGAGCACCGTGTGGAAGCGGGCGACGCTGATCTCCTCCCGTACGAGGCGCAGCTCCTCGAGGCGGCGGTTGCGGAGTCCCAGCTGCTGGCGGGGCATCTGCTCATAGTCCTGCTGGAGCGCGAGGAAGTACGGGTACGAGTTGGGCTCGGTGACCTCGACCGCCTCGGCGGCGAAGTCGGCCCGGAACTCCTCGGGCAGCCACATGTAGCTGCGGATGTGCCAGATGCAGCGGTTCGGGTCGCCGTCCGGGTCGGGCACCGCGGTGATCGTGGTCGCCTCCGCCGCCCGGATGGTCATGAAGAAGTTCGGGAACAGCAGCCAGCCCTGGTTGTCGGTCATCTGCGCGTCGGTCAGCCCGCTGACGTCGAGGCCGAGATCGGTCAGGGTCTCACGGGTCGCCTGCTGCAGGAGCGTGCGCCCCGTCACGCCGGCGGGGTAGGCGATCCGGCCCTCGGCGTCGCGGTGGCGGTCGACGAGCTCGTTCAGGCGGGGGAGGTACCCGGCCACCGTGGGGAACGTGTCGGGCAGGTTCATCAGCCCCTCGAGCTCGTCCTCGGGGGTGGCGTCCGGGACGCTGAAGGGGGCGCAGGCGACCTCGTGGTCACCCCAGAACTTGAACTTGTTCGTGGTGGGGTCGATCACGATGACCTTGAGCAGCTCCGGATGGATGCCCTGGATGTGGTAGCCCTCCTGGAAGGCGTCGATGACGACCTTCCAGTTGCAGTCGATGCGCTCGCGCACGTCGAGGACGGTGATCATCTCGTCGAGGCGGTAGGGCGCGATGAGCTCGTAGGCCTCGGGCCCCAGGAACGACGCGAGCGACGGCGCGTCGGGGTCGGGATTCAAGAAGATGAAGCCGGCCCAGGTGTCGACCGACACGGGCAGCAGGCCGAGCTCGTCCTTGGGCAGGTCGCCGACGAGGTCGGGGCGGGCCACGCCGCGCAATGCGCCGTCGAGGTCGTAGGACCAGAGGTGGTATTGGCACACGAAGCGGGCGCCGGTGTTGCCGGCGCCGCCGCGGCACATGGCGTTGCCGCGGTGCCGGCAGGCGTTGACGAAGCCGCGCAGCTCGCCGTCTGCGCCCCGCACGACGAGGAACGACTGGTCGTCGATCCGGTACTCCTTCCAGTCGCCGGCCGCGGGGACGTCAGACGCCCGCCCGGCGACCTGCCACGCCTTCATCCAGACCCGCTCGTGCTCACGGGCGGCGTAGTCCGCCGACGTGTACCGGTCGGTCGGGATGGTCATGAGGTACCCGGCGTCGTCGAAGTCGTCGAGGCCGGGCGCCGTGTCGATCCAGTCCCCCGGGCGGGACGCCTGGTCGAGGTCGGTAGTCGTCATGGTGGTTCCTCCCTGGGTGGATCAGCAGGTCACGATCGTGGTGGCGTCCCCACCGCCATGCCCCCGTCGACGTCCAGGACGACGCCGGTGACGTGGGCCGAGCGGTCGCCGGCGAGGTACAGGACCGCTTCGACGACGTCGTCGGTGTGGCCCTGGTGGGGGAGCGGCTGCAGCCGGGTGACCGCGGCCTTGTCGAACGCGGCGTTGATCTCGGTGGCGATGTTGGCCGGGGCGATGCAGTTGGCGCGTATGCCGTGCTCGCCCAGCTCGACCGCGAGGCAGCGGGTGAAGTGGGCCACCCCCGCCTTGGCGGCCCGGTAGGGGAGCATGCCGACGCCCGGCGTGATGCCGCCGCCCGAACCGATGTTGACGATGGTGCCGCCCCGGCCCTGCTCGACCATCCGGCGGGCGGCGACGCGGCTGCAGGCCATGACCCCGAACAGGTCGACGGCCATCACGCGCTCGAAGTCCCGCAGGTCGTCGTCGAGGAAGCGGCGCAGGCCGCCCGACACGCCGGCGACGTTGACGAGCACGTCGATGCCACCGAAGTGGTCGAACGCGGTCGTGACCAGCGCCTCCACCTGCTCGATGTCGGTCACGTCGGTCTCCACGAACGTGGCGACGTCGCCCAGCCCGTCGGCGACGGCCTGGCCGCGGTCGGTGTCGACGTCACCGAGGACGATCCGGGCCCCCTCGGCGGCCAGCCGCTCGACAGCGGCCCGTCCGATCCCGCCGGCGCCGCCGGTGACGACGGCGACCCTGCCGTCGAGCGCGAGTGCCACCCTCAGGCCACCGTGAGCTCGAGGTGGAGGCGCTGCGTGCCCCGCAGTATGAACGTCGGCAGGTACCGGAATCGTCGCTCCCCGGGCGGGCCGTGCTCGGCCTCGGAGAGACGGATGTCCACGGTGCGGTCGAGGAGGCGCTCGAGCGCGATGCGCCCCTCCGCCCGGGCCAGCGGGGCACCGGGGCAGTAGTGGATGCCGTGCCCGAAGGCGAGGTGCTCCCGGGCGTTCTCCCGCTGCGGCTGGAGCTCGTCGGGGTGGTCGAAGTGGCGGGGGTCGCGGTTGGCGGCGCCGTTGAGGAGCATGAGCATCGTCCCCGCCGGCAGGTCGACGCCCCCGACGGTCACCGGGACGCGGGTGAGGCGGAAGTCGCCCTTCACCGGTGACTCGAACCGCAGGATCTCCTCGATGAACCCCGGCAGCAGGGAGTGGTCGGCTCGGAGCTGCGCCTGCAGCTCGGGATCCTCGGCCATGGCCTGCACCGCCGCGGCCAGCATCCGGACGCTCGTCTCCTGGCCGGCGGCGAAGAGGTTGGCGGCGAGGCGCACCACGTCGATCACCTCGGGTGTGGACCCGTCCTTGAACGTGGCCTGGGCGAGGCGGGTGAGGGTGTCGTCGCGTGGCTCACGCCGGCGCTCCTCGACGTATGCGGTGAACGCCTCGTAGAGGAAGGCCAGTGGCGCGTGGGCCAGCTCCTCGCCGCTGGTGCTGCCGAAGCCCCCCTTCACCTGCCCGGTGCCGCGGCGGAACAGGTCGTGGTCCTCCTCGGGCACGCCGAGCAGGTCGGCGATGACCAGCATCGTGAAGGGCCCGGCGAAGTCGGCGAGGAACTCGCACCGACCGTCGCCGGCGAGGCACTCGTCGAGCTGGTGGTCGGCCAGCCGCCACATCGCCGCCTCGTTCTCCTGCAGGCGGCGGGGACTGAGCAGGCGGAGGAGGAGCCCGCGGTGCTTCGTGTGCTCGGGTGGGTCGAACGTTGGCAGCTGGTCGCTGTAGGGCAGCTCGTCGCGGTGCTGCTCGATCAACTCGGTGAGGTCGTCGCCCTCCAGCGGCACCGGGAAGCCGGGGAAGGGCCCGGTGACCGAGACGCACGACGACAGGCGCTCGGGGTCGCGGTAGACCTCGAGGGCCTCGTCGTACCCCGTGACCATGGCGACGCCGTGGTGCGCCTCGCGGGTGACCGGGCAGCGGGCCCGCAGCGCCTCGTAGTACGGGTAGGGGTCCTTCACCAGCGCGCCGCTGGTGAAGAAGTCCGTGTCGGCCAGATCGGCGGGCTGGTCGGTGGGTGGTTCGGCGCGCGGCTCGACCTCCATTCCCTGAACTTAGTTTTCTTCAGGTGATGCGTCCAGCGGTGCGCGTCGGTAGGGTTCGCCCGTGGCTGCCACCCCGACGACCGTCGACGGCCAACCGCTCGGGGAGCGGGGCCTGCGCACCCGCCGGCGCATCCTCGAGGCGGTCGGTGCGGCGATCCAGCAGCGCGGCCTGCGGGGCCTGCGCCTGGCCGACATCGCCGACGAGGTCGGGGTCAAGCCGCCGGCCTTCTACCAGTACTTCTCCGACATCGACGAGGCGATCCTGGCGCTCTGCCGGGAGGCGGGCGACCTGGTCCCCCCACTGGAGCTGGGGGTCGACGGTTGGGACGCCGAGCCGGGTGGCGGCGCGCACCCGTTCGTCGAGCGCTTCTTCGGCTACTGGGACGAGCACCGGGGCCTGCTCACCGCGCGCCACCTGGCGATCATGTCCGGCGACGACCGCTTCCAGGCGGTGGCCGACGACGCCTTCCGCCCGGTGGCGGCGGCGCTGCAGGCGAAGATCGCCGCGGCGCAAGCCGGCGGGCGCATCGACGCCGGCCTCGAGCCGGTGGCGCTCGGCGCCGTGCTCAACCTGATGATCGACGTGGCCGCCATGGCCGCCCCGAGCCTGCAGGGCTACTGGCATGGCTCGGACTCGACCGAGCTCGTCGACGCGGTGTCCTTCGTGTTCGACCGCGTGCTCGGGGTCGAGCCGGCATCGGGCGACGCCGGGGATCCACCCGCGGCCGCGGGTTGACGGAACGGATCGACGAAGCAATCGACAGAACGGGAGACGCGGACGTGGACGTACGAGCGGTGGCCGACAAGCTGGAGATCCAGGAGCAGCTGGCGCGCTACGCGCGGGGTGTCGACACCCAGGACTGGGACCTCTGGAGATCGGTGTTCACCGAGGACGCCGTCGTCGACTACAGCCAGTCCGGGATCCCGAGCGGCTCACGGGACGAGGTCGCCGGCATCCTCGCGGCGGCTTTTGCCACCATCCCGTGGGCGACCCACCACATCACCAATGTCGAGATCGACCTCGACGGCGACCGGGCCGCGGTGCGGGCCATGTTCTTCAACCCCATGCAGATCCCCGGGGTGGAGGGCTCGAGCTCTACGGGTGGCTACTACCACCACGATTTCGTCCGCACCCCCGAGGGCTGGAAGAGCGAGCACCTCGTCGAGGAGCCCGTGTGGTTCCTCAACCGTCCCGGCGGCTGACGACCGTCCGCTCAGGACGTCTCGGCCTGGACGTCCTCCAGTCGCGGGGTGGCCCGCTCGAGTCAGCTGGAGGAGATGCCGGTGAAGATGAGGGCCCAGGCTTCGTCGGCGGCGTCGGTGTCGTCGGTGACGGGGGTGCCGCTGATGGTCAGCGAGAAGGCGGTGAAGCTGATGGCCTGGAGCACCACGCCGGCGATGCGGCGGTGGCGGAGGCCCTCGCGGAGCAGGCCGGCCTCGGCGGCGTCGTCGAGCAGCTCTTCGAAGAGCGACACCAGGGGCACGTAGGCCCGGGAGGCCTCCTTGGGGTGGCCGGTGAGCAGCTGCTGGGCGAACTCGGCCATGGCCGGCGCCGGCACCTGCTTGGACGGGCGCTTGGCGGCCTTGCCCTTGGGGGTGGGCCGGCAGAGCTCGTAGTACTCGATGACGAAGCGGTGCAGGCGGGCCTCGGGCCCCTCCTCTTCGTCGACGGCGGCGCGCAGCACCTCGGCGGTGGAGCGGACCGACTCCTCGAACAGGGCGAGGAGCAGCTCGTACTTGCCGGCGAAGTACTGGTAGAAGCTGCGCAGCGACTGGCCCGAGCGCTCGACGACCTCCTGGACCGTGAACTCCTTGTCGGGGTCGTCGGCCATCAGCTCGAGGGCGGCGTCGAGGAAGCGCTGCACGCGGGCCTCGGCCCGCACCCGTGCGGGGTCGAGGGATCGGGCCACCGCCAGCTCACGCCACGTCGGGGTCTCCTCGCCGTCCGCGCCTGCCGCCGGATCGTCCGCGCTCATGGGGAAAGAAGGTACTACTCACCAGCGAGAAGAATGATCTTCTCGTAGTGAGTGAACGCTCAGCAATGGGGTAGAACATGCTTCTCCACCTGGCCGAGCCGCCGTAGGCTCGCCCGCGTGGGGGGACAGGACAGCGGGACGATGGTGCGGGTCGAGCGCCACGGGCGGGTGTGCCGGATCGTGCTCGATCGGCCCGAGCGTCTCAACGCCTTCACGGGCGAGGACTACCGGGCACCGCGTCTCGCGGTCGAGGCGGCGGCGGCCGACCAGTCCGTGGGTGCCGTCGTCCTGACGGGTGCCGGGCGGGCGTTCTCGGCCGGCGCCGACCGGTCACTGGTCGACGGCACCGCGTCGGCCGACGCCCGCAGGCAGGCGGCAGAGGAGTTCCCCGCCGTCCTGGCCGCGCTCGACGCCTGCGACCTCCCCGTCGTCGTCGCCGTCAACGGTCTCGCCGTCGGCTTCGGGGCCACGGTCCTGCTGCACTGCGACCTGGTGCTCGTCGCCGAATCGGCCAGGTTGCGCTTCCCGTTCACCGCGCTGGGCATCGTGCCCGAGGCCGGATCCTCCGCCCTGCTGCCGGGCCGCGCCCCCTGGGGTGATGCGGCCTGGGCCCTGCTGTCGAGCGAGTGGGTCGACGCCGAGGCGTCGCTCCGCCTCGGCGTGGCCTGGCGGGTGGTCGCCGACGAGCGCCTCGAGTCCGAGGTCCAGGCGGTGGCGGCGACGCTCGCGGCGCTGGACCGGGCCTCCGTCACCGCCACCAAGCGTCTGCTGGTCGCCGGCCGCGAGGACGTGGTCGTCTCCGCCATGGCCCGCGAGCTCGACGCCATGGCCAAGCTCACCGCTGCACGCCGCCCCGATCGTCCCGGCGGCGAGGGCACACAGGTCTGACGAACGCGCGGTGGGGTTGGCTGGGCCGCCGCCGGCGGTCTCACGCTTCCCAGAACGCGGGCAGGGCGCGGCGCCTCGTTTCTCGGAAGCCACAGGCCGCTGAGGGCGGCGTCAGGCTTCCCGGAACGGTGCGCACCCGTGCTTGTCTCAGACTTCCCGGGACGCGGGCGCGGCGCGCCGCCTCGGGATCTGGGAACCCTCAGGCCGCTGGCGGCGGCGTCGGGCTCCCCGGAACGGGCGCACCGGCGCCGCCGCCAGGTGTCAGGTCAGGGCTTGAGGCCGAGCACGCAGTCCATCGACGCCGGCCCGCTGTCGGGGACCCGGGGCTGGCGCCACACCTCGACCGGGAACGACGCCGTCATCAGCGCGTTCAGCAGGTTGAGGAGGTTGGCCGCCTCAGCCGGCAGGGCGTCGAGCGGGTACTGCTCGAGGTAGGTGAAGGCGTCCTCGATGCGGGGGAAGGCGGCGTCGTAGAAGGCCTGGAGCTCGTCCATGGTGCTGGCGATGCGCTTGTCGTAGCGCTCGTCCTCGGACGGCAGGGCCCAGTCGGCGAAGGGCTCGAGGTCGGCGAACTCGGCGGGAAGGATGGGCATGGTGGGGTCTCCTCGCTCGGGCTCGGTGCTCAGGACGCCGCCGAGATCCGCACGGCGGTCTCGGGCTGGCCGTCGAGGTACTCGGCGATGTGGCGCCGGCACACGGTGTGCAGGTGGCGCAGCAGCACCTCCTGGTCGTTCAGGGGGAACTCCGTCACGGCCTGCGACTCGAGCATGGTCTGCGTGGCCTCGAGGGTGTTGCCGTCCTGGAGGGCGTACTCCTTGAAGGTGACCGCGGCCAGCTCCTGCGCCACCCGCTCGCGGGCGGTCTTCGGGGGCACGAAGTAGAGGTTCCCCTCGAAGATGTGGGTGTTGTGGGACGTCGGCCAGTAGTGGTACGTGAGGTACCAGCCCGGCTTCCAGATGAGCAGCATGAAGTTGGGGAACAGCAGGAA
>RRZT010577941.1_pt1 | contig 10092 bp, 9 predicted proteins | sample 2165551 | NCBI WGS metagenome assembly RRZT01 (sample SAMN10456910, study PRJNA506462) | wastewater metagenome | biome: wastewater; feature: sludge; material: wastewater sludge; isolation source: wastewater sludge with Escherichia coli K12::gfp cells carrying plasmid... | place: USA: Moscow, Idaho ...
AGTTGCGCCTTACCGTCCGTCATGCCGTTAAGCAATGCCCAAAAGCGTTCGCCGTGGTTCATTTCACGGGTATGCGCCAACTCGTGCAACAATACGTAATCAATCAAGTGCCGGGGCAACAGGACAAGGAAATAGGACAGATTGATGTTTCCTCGGGCGGAGCAACTTCCCCAACGCCCGCTACTGGAATTTATTTTTACGCTCTTATAAGAAAGGTTGTGTTGAAGCGAGAGTGCATAAAGCCGGGGAGGAAGAATAATCTTGGCATTACGACGCAAGGCTTCTTCAATCACTTTCCGCAACCAGGCTTGCAACTCTTTATTCGAAAAGTCCGCATGCGGCGGGCAGATAATCTGCATCTCTCCCAATTCCGAACGTGAAAGGAAACGGTCGCGTTCTCCACTAACCAAACTCAGTTTAAAGAATTCCGTATCAATCCGATAGTTCAAATCAATCAACGGACGACTTTGCTTCTGTTGCGCCACCCTCAGCCGGGGACGCAATTGCTCTACGGCATTTCTTACTTCTGCAACCGTTGTACCCGGCGGAACAGTCACATAGACGGCATCCTCCCGCGTACGGAAAGTTAAACGCCGCGCACGTATATTCACTCGCACCAGTAAGCGCCCCAACTCTTCATCCTCCAAAATACATTCCGTCATCATCTGCTCTTTTCTAATAGAAATACAGGCAAAAGAACGAAGAATCGTCCGAAAAAGCAAACGGTTGTTTATCAAAAACGAACAAGATGTTCAAAAGCGGACACTTCGATTAGCCTATTACACACTAATAAACAAGAACTTACAACTATGGCACGAATTTTGAATAAAAGTCCGTAACCAAATGTTTCCGATAAAAAGCCATAAGAACTGCAACTTTCCGGAAAAAGATAGCGTCTAACAAACAAAAGAACTTAAAATAAATGAGTATGAAAAATTTAACAACATTCGTTTCAGCCATCCTCTTGGTATTCAGCACTACCGCTTGTTCCCAGTATCGCCACACAGAGCACACAGGAACTTTCGGCAGTAAGACTGTCAAAGCAAGCAAGAACTATGTAACCAAAAACATCAAAGTAGATAACTTCACCGGGCTGAATCTGGCAGGCAGTCCCGATGTCATTTATACCCAAAAGGCAGGCAAGCCCGAAGTAGAGGTATACACATCCGACAATATCGTAGACCTATTAGACATCAATGTAGCCAACAACACCCTGAACATCCGGTTCAAGAAAGGTGTCAATGTATCTTTCAACAAACTGGAGATCCGCATCTCCTCCGAAACGCTCAATAGCATCTCCATTGCCGGAGCCGGAAACATAGAATTGGCAAACGGGCTGAAGACAGATCATCTTAAAGTATCCATTGCCGGAGCCGGTGACATACAGGGCAGCAACATCACTTGCACCAAGCTCAAAACATCCATAGCAGGATCCGGAGATTTGAAACTCAACAACATATCAGCCACCAACACCGAAGTATCCATAGCAGGATCGGGTACGGCAATACTGACGGGAAAGACCCGGGAAGCCAGTTATCGTATAGCAGGTTCAGGCGACCTGTTTGCTTCCGACCTGCAGGCTGAGCGCGTATCGGCAAGCGTGTCAGGGTCGGGTGACATCAAATGCCATGCTACCGACTTTCTGAAAGCACGCACCAGCGGAAGCGGCGACATCGGTTACAAAGGCAATCCGGAATTGGACGTTCCTAAAAAAGGATTATACAAACTCTGATTAGACTATTCACTACATAGGGCACAGCAACCGAAAGGGCAAAAACATAATGGGACGCTGCATCACGCGGCGTCCCATTTATCTTAGTTAGTTTTTATAAAATTTTGAGAGAATTGAAACTTCACAGCTTCTGTTTTTTTGTTTTAATAAAAGCACACTAACTATATTATATTTAAAGCAAATGAAAATGTTATTTTAAAAAGCAAATGAAAAATCTATTCCTTGATCTCCTTCTCCTTATTAACGCGATGCAGGCTATCCATAATCTGCTTCTCGTGCGTTACGGCCATATCTCCCGAAAGAGCTACCGACGGAGCTGAAATCTGCTTACCGATAGTATCGGCTGCGGCCACTTCCTTTACATCGGAAAAGAATGAATGTTGCATTGCATTACCCAATGAAAGCACCACCGCCACTGCTGCTGCGGCTTTGAACAACGGCATGAAGCGTGCGGTCAGTGTCATGCGCCTGGCTTTCACAACCGGAGCTTCAATCTCAGCAAGCACCCGTACATCGAAATCCGCGCCCAGATGCTCTTCCTGCTGAAGTTGCTGATACACAAACAAATCTTTGTAACGGAGCAAATGTCCGGGAACATCCCCTTCCATAAAGAAAGTACGCAACTGCGCTTCTTCTTCAAGAGAAGTCTCACACTGCCAATAGCGTTCCAAAAGTTGTTCTATATATTTAGAGTCCATAGCCTTCTATATCAATAAACCGTTGCTTAACCTTCTGCCGCGCCCTGAAAAGATTCACTTTAACCTGCTCTTCTGTCAAATTCAGGACAACCGCAATCTCTTTATAACTCTTACCTTCAACATCCCTCAACTGCATAATCAGCCGTTGTTTTTCGGGAAGCTCATTCATCAGGCGGTGTATCAGAGCCATCCGTTCTTTACTCACCAGCCTTTCGTAAGGGCTCGACGCATCGGAAGCATCTTCCATATCGGGTGTCAGTTCCACCGCCCGGGCATCTTTCCTTTCGCTGCGGTCTATTGCCAGGTTCCTTGCCACTGTCAGGCAATAAGCCTCAATAGATCCGAACTGCGGCCACTCGTCACGTTTGTTCCACACCCTAATCAATGTTTCCTGCACAACATCTTCCGCTTCCGCCCTGTTAAATGTAATTCTCAGGGCTAACCGAAAGAGTTTGTCTTTCAGCGGGAGAATGTCATTTCGACAACTGATTTCTTGCATCTCTGATTAATTGACGGTTCAGCAGACCGAAAGTTACAGTCTGCCGCCACTTTTTTTGAATTATTTTATGATACGGGTTCCTCCGGCACTGTTTATGGCTGAAGCTAACGTGATTACGACTTCCATCACTCCGGCGTTCAAAGCCTCGAAAGAATTCTCCAGCTTGGGAATCATGCCGCCTTGTATCACTCCTTCGGCAACATATTGCTTAAATTCTTCCGGAGTAATCTGAGGGATCACGCTCTCATCGTCGTTTTCATCACGCAACACGCCCTTCTTCTCAAAGCAGTAAACCAGCGTCACGTCAAACTGTCCGGACAATGCCTTAGCCGTTTCCCCGGCAATCGTATCAGCATTCGTATTCAGCATATGACCCTCACCGTCATGTGTCAGCGGAGCCATCACCGGAACAACGCCTTTACGGATGAGACTGCCCAAGAAATCCCCGTTCACCTGCTTCACATCGCCTACAAAGCCATAGTCAATCTCTTTCACCGGGCGTTTCACAGAACGGATCACATCCATATCCGCACCCGTCAGGCCAAGCGCATTCACGCCACGCGCCTGCAGACCGGCAACGATGTTTTTATTTACCAATCCGCCATACACCATTGTCACCACCTTCAAGGTTTCGGCATCGGTGATGCGGCGTCCATTTACCATTTTGCTTTCAATACCTAACAGGGCCGCAACCTTCGTTGCCGAGCGTCCACCGCCATGCACCAGCACTTTATAGCCCTCGATAGCGGCAAAATCATCCAACAGTTTACAGAGCGTTTCCTCCTCTTCCACGATTTTGCCACCCACCTTAATTACTGTCAGTTTCTCTCTCATTATTCCAAATATGTATATCCGTACAAGCCGGAGCGATAGTTAGACAAAAATTCCTTTCCTTCTTCCAAAGATATGCGTCCTTCTTTTACCGACTGGGTTACCCATGTCTCCAGAGTGCGCACCAGCTTCTTCGGGCTGTATTGTACATAGTCCAGCACCTCTGCCACCGTTTCACCGTCAATCACCTGTTCTATCGTATAGCCCTTGTCGCTTACGGACACATGCACCGCGTTCGTGTCGCCAAACAGATTATGCATGTCGCCGAGAATCTCCTGATAGGCACCCACGAGGAACACTCCCACATAATAGGGTTCCTTGTTCTTCAGAGAATGTACCGGCAAGTAATGAGACACGTTCTTGGTAGAGATGAAGTTCGCAACCTTACCGTCCGAGTCACAGGTGATATCCTGCAACGTAGCCGTCCGGTCCGGCTTTTCGTCCAGACGCTGAATGGGCATAATGGGGAATATCTGGTCTATCGCCCACGAGTCCGGCAAGGACTGGAAAAGCGAGAAGTTGCAGAAGTATTTATCCGCCAGCAATTTGGGAAGTCCGCGGAATTCGTCGGGCGCATGCTTCAGGCCGCTGGCAATCTGATTCACTTCGCGCATGATAGACCAATACAGGCGCTCTATCTTAGCGCGGGTCTGCAAGTCCACAATACCATGGCTGAACAAGTCGAGCGCCTCTTCGCGTATCTGCTGCGCATCGTGCCAAGCCTCCAGCATTTTGTTCTGGTTCAATGTATCCCATATGCCGTAAAGTTCCCTCAGCAGTTCATGGTCGTTTTCGGTCACCTCCTCCTCATCGTCCCATTCAGGAAGGTTGGTTGTCTCCAACACTTCAAAAATGAGTACGGAATGATGCGCAGTCAGGGCGCGTCCGCTCTCCGTTATTATGTTGGGATGCGGAATACCGTTCTTATCGCTGGCATCCACCAAAGTAGATATAGAGTCGTTCACATATTCCTGAATGGAGTAGTTCACGCTACCCTCGCTATTGGAAGAGCGCGTTCCATCATAGTCCACTCCCAAGCCGCCGCCTATATCCACAAATTCCACTTTGAAGCCCATGCTATGCAGTTGCACATAGAACTGCGACGCTTCACGCAAGGCAGTTTTGATACGGCGTATCTTCGTCACTTGGCTTCCGATATGGAAATGTATCAATTTCAGACAATCCTGCATGCCTTTGTCAGCCATGAAGTCGAGTGCTTCGAGCAACTCACTGGAAGACAGTCCGAACTTACTTGCATCGCCGCCGGAGTCTTCCCATTTGCCGCTTCCCGACGAAGCCAGCTTGATACGAATACCGATATTGGGTTTTACGTTCAGTTGCTTCGCCATCTTGGCTATCAGCTTCAGCTCGTTCAGTTTTTCTACCACGAGGAAGATGCGTTTTCCCATCTTCTGCGCCAACAAAGCAAGTTCAATGTAGCTTTCATCCTTATATCCGTTGCAGATAATCAGCGAATCGGAGTTCATATTGATAGCAATCACTGCATGCAATTCCGGTTTGGAGCCCGCTTCCAGTCCAAGATTGAACTTCTTGCCATGGCTGATAATCTCCTCAACCACCGGACGCATCTGATTCACTTTAATAGGATAGATGATAAAGTTTTCCGCTTTATAACCATACTCCTCTGCCGCCTGCCTGAAACAACAGGAAATCTTTTCGATCCTGTTGTCAAGGATGTCGGGAAAGCGAACCAGCATGGGAGCCATCACATCACGCAGCTGCAATTCGTCGACCAGCTCTTTCAAATCAACGCCAACTCCGTCTTTACGCGGTGTTACTACAACATGACCTTTGTCATTGATACCAAAGTACGAAGTGCCCCAACCTGTAATGTTGTACAGCTCTTCTGAATCTTCAATACGCCATTTTCTCATTTCTTGTTACTCTGCTGTTTTAAGTAATTTGTATTTATAAAAAGGGGTACAAAAATACATATAAATCCGGAACATCTTGCCTTTTCGAGTGAAAAACACACGTTTACAAGGAATTAAACATTCAATAGAGCACGCAACTCCTGCACAGACCCGGCTATCTGGCGCCTGCTTTCCAGCCTTCCGGCATCAAAACGGTAACGGGCCTGCGAATAAAAAGGAGCCCGTTTGTCCAGCGCCTCCACAATGAAGGAACGCAATTCCTCATCGGTCTTTCCTTGCAGGATAGGGCGTTGCCGGGTTGCCACCCGAAGGCGGTTGAACAATATATCAGGGTGCACGTCAAGGAAAACGGTTTGCCCATGCCGGTTCATGTAATCCATATTGTCAAAAAAACAAGGAGTGCCGCCGCCTGTGGAAACAATGACATCCTCAAACTCGGACACCTCGTGCAGCATACTCCGTTCCAGTTCACGAAAAGAGGCCTCTCCCCGCTCTGCGAACAATTCACGAATAGATTTGTGAAAACGTTCTTCTATGTACCAGTCCAAATCGATAAAAGGTACATTCAGTTCGCGGGCAAAAGCCTTTCCCAAAGTAGTTTTACCGGCTCCCATGTAGCCGGTCAAAAAGATACGTATCATAATTGCTTACCGTTTGCAGGCAAAGATAAGCAAACTGAGAGCAGAATAAAATGAACTTGTTCATTTTTTATGCCAAAGTGCAGCTTATCTTCGCTTTTCAAGCAAAGATAAGCAATTCCATAGTGAGACTACCCCACTATCAGCGGAAAATTTTAATCCGTTCGCTCAATTCCCCGAATTCCTTTTCTCCGGGTTCGGCAGTCGGTGTGCCAAAAGGCATTTCGGCTATCAGCATCCAGCTTCCGGGCAAATTCCAAGTGCGGCGCACCTCCTCATCAATCAGCGGGTTATAGTGCTGCAACGAAGCTCCCAGGCCGGCATCTTCGAGCATCGTCCAAATGGCAAACTGATGCATGGCCGATGTGTGCTGCGACCAGGTTGGGAAGTTCTCGGCGTAAGAGGGAAAAGCCTCTTGCAAATTCTTTACAACCGCAGTGTCTTCAAAATAGAGCACAGTGCCATGCCCGGCGGCAAAGCATCCGTCAATTTTGGCTTCCGTCTTTGCAAAAGCATCGGACGGGATGCGCTGTTTCAGGGTACTTTTCACAATATCCCACAATTTCTTATGCTCATCGCCCAGCAACAACACAATTCTGGTTGACTGCGAATTAAAAGCCGACGGCACGTTCTTCACTGCCGTACGGACAATATGCACCACCTCCTCGTCCAAAACGGGAGAGTCACTGCCGATGGAGTAATAACTACGCCGGTGTTCCAGCGCTTCTGCAAAGGTTCTTTTCATATATTTCTCTTTCATTATTGTTTTTATCCTATTATAGAAATAACAAGTGAAAGAAACAAGTTGTTCGATTTTGCGGAATATATTTGTACCTTTGCCGCAAGTTATGAAAAAAGAGAAATTCTACGTTGTATGGGCCGGCGGCACTCCGGGCATTTATACCTCCTGGACCGACTGCCAGCTGCAGACCAAAGGCTACGAAGGAGCGAAATACAAATCGTTCGACACCCGCGAAGAAGCGGAAAAAGCCTTTGCCTCATCACCGTACGACTACATCAAGCGTAACGCATCCACCGGCAGCAGAAAACCCGGACAGTCTCACGACACAGATGCTCCCTACCCGACCGCAATCCTCGAAAACAGTCTTGCCGTAGATGCCGCATGCAGCGGAAATCCCGGTGCAATGGAATACCGGGGGGTGCACGTCGCCAGCCGCCAGCAGGTCTTCCACTTCGGCCCCATATACGGCACCAATAACATCGGAGAGTTTCTTGCCATTGTCCATGGCCTTGCCCTGCTGAAGCAGAGAGGCCTTGATATGCCCATTTACAGCGACAGCGCCAATGCCATCAACTGGGTGAAACAGAAGAAATGTAAGACCAAACTGCCCCGCGACCCCAAGACCGAAGAACTTTTCCAACTGATAGAACGTGCCGAGAAATGGCTGCGCGAAAACGCCTATTCCACCCCCATACTCAAATGGGAAACCCGGCAATGGGGAGAGATCCCCGCAGACTTCGGAAGAAAATAACATAGAAAGACTCTTCCCTCCCCCCCCTTCTTCTTACCCGATATTAATGTGCATGCGCAGGCAGGTTTCAGCACACTGATAATCAATGTGTTTGAAGTTTATTATTGTTTACTTGGAATAAACTGCCGGTTTAATACCAATAAACTGTCAATTTAATACTAATAAACTTCCGGTTTAATCCTAATAAATCGGAAGTTTATTCCAAGTAAACCAACGGTGAACTACATGGTACCGGACACTGTCGTCACTGTTGTCAACACACCCTCTATCCCCTTTCCGACAAAGGGATAGAGCATCATCGGTGACGAGTGACGAGAAAAACATAAAAAAACCGACAAGCGGCAGCCTTATCCCAAAGACTGCATGTCGTTCAGCTTCTTGTAGTAGCCATTCTTGGCGAGAAGTTCCTCGTGCTTGCCGCGTTCCACAATTTCTCCCTCATAGAGCACGCAGATCTCATCCGCATTCTTAATCGTGGAAAGACGGTGCGCAATGGCAATAGTAGTGCGGGTTTTCATCAAGCGCTCCAAGGCCTCTTGCACCAAGCGCTCCGACTCCGTATCCAGCGCAGAAGTGGCCTCATCCAGAATCAGTATAGGCGGGTTTTTGAGAATGGCGCGTGCAATGCTGATGCGTTGGCGCTGTCCGCCGGAGAGCTTACCGCCGCGATCGCCGATATTGGTGTCGTACCCTTTCTCGGTGTCCATGATGAAATCGTGCGCATTGGCTATTTTGGCAGCTTCGACAACCTGCTCCATGGTGGCATTCTCCACACCGAAAGCGATGTTGTTGAAGAACGTATCATTGAAGAGAATAGCCTCCTGATTGACGTTTCCAATCAGCCCGCGCAAATCAGAGATACGCATTTCCTTGATGTTCAGCCCGTCTATCCTTATTTCGCCCGACTGCACATCATGGTAACGGGGCAGCAAATCGACCAACGTCGATTTTCCGGAACCGGATTGCCCCACCAGCGCAATGGTCTTGCCCTTGGGCACAGTCAGATTGATGTGCTTCAACACCTGGCGCGAACCGTCGTAGCTAAAACTGATGTCCTTGAATTCCACTTTGTCTTTCAGTGAAGAAAGCGGCTTCGGCCGGGCAGGCTCCTTAATGGGATTCTCCGCGAAAAGTATCTTGTCGATGCGTTCCATAGACGCAAGCCCTTTGGGTATGTTGTATCCGGCTTTGGAGAATTCCTTCAACGGGTTGATAACACTGTACAGTATCACCAAATAATAGATGAACGAAGGAGCGTCAATCGTCGAACTGTTGCTGAGGATCAGCGTACCGCCGAACCACAGCACGATAACGATGACACATGTACCCAGAAATTCGCTCATGGGATGCGCCAATGCCTGACGGGTAGCCACCCGGTTGATGGCGTCGCGGTACTCGTTGCTGCACTTATTGAAACGCTCCATCATTTTGTTTTCGGCAATAAAGGCTTTGATGATGCGCAGCCCGCCCAACGTCTCTTCCAGTTGCGACATGGTGTCACTCCACTTTGCCTGCGCATCCAGCGACTGCCGTTTCAGTTTCTTGCCCACCGTCCCCATTATCCAGCCCATGCCCGGAAGCACCAGCAATGTGAACAATGTCAACTGCCAACTGATGGCTATCAACGTTCCAAAATAAGCTATAATCAGTATCGGGTTCTTTATCAGCATGTCCAGCGAACTGGTTACGGACGTTTCCACCTCGGTCACATCACCGCTCATGCGGGCAATGATGTCGCCCTTCCGCTCTTCGGAGAAGAAACTCAAAGGAAGATGCAACACCTTGTTATATACCTGCGCGCGGATATCACGAACCACCCCCGTACGGAGGGGAATCATCACCGCCGAAGAAGCAAAATAGGAAAAGGCTTTCAGCAGAGTCATCACCGCCAGAAAGACACCCAGAATCAGCAACGTCAGCGAACCGCCCTGCGAGGCTATCAGCTCGGTGACGTAGTAGTAGAAGTTATTGACCGCTATATCTTTCAGGTTAACGCCTACCGCATCCCAAGGAATGAACTCGTAGGTCTTGGTATCCATCTTGAAAAGTATCTGGAGAATAGGAATAATCAACGCAAAAGAAAATATATTCAGAATTGCCGATAACAGGTTCAGGAACAGTGCTCCTATCAGATATTTCTTATAAGGCGGAACAAAACGCCGCAAAAGTCGGAGGAATTCTTTCATTCGGTCAAGCAGTTAATTCATTACGTTTGTACTGGGGGCAAAGATAGGGATAAAAAATTATCTATAAACGTGTTTTAACCAATATTCAAGAACATATAGCCATAACAGCTTCAGAATCGC
>RRZT010582438.1_pt1 | contig 10092 bp, 10 predicted proteins | sample 2165551 | NCBI WGS metagenome assembly RRZT01 (sample SAMN10456910, study PRJNA506462) | wastewater metagenome | biome: wastewater; feature: sludge; material: wastewater sludge; isolation source: wastewater sludge with Escherichia coli K12::gfp cells carrying plasmid... | place: USA: Moscow, Idaho...
AAAATGAAAATACTATTTTGATAAATGAAAATCTTTAAAAATCATTATATGCTCAAGTAAATATTGTGATTTCACCAAAAAACAAATTTATAATATATATTTTTAGAAACTAGTTTTAAATAGACAAAAATCTGTCCATATAAAAGTTTAAACTTCTAATATAAAAAATTAGGAGTTTAACAAATAATGATGAATATAAGGATTTGAAATTGTCAATAAGCTTATTAATAACATAATTATAATGATTGAGAAAAATTCAATTATCGACTCAAAAATCTACATAAATTATTAATTAAAATAGTTATAGTTGTATAAGATTGATATGTATGGTTGTATATAAAAGCTAATTTTAATATATAAATTATAATTTAAATAAAATAAAGTCCTAATATAAAGCATTTGTAAATATATAATATTTAGAGGATATGTATCTGATGAGTTTAGAGATGGAGTAGTCTATAAACTCATAAAATAAGGATGGGATTGTTAAAATAAGAAAGTTCTCTAAAATGTTGTATATAATTTAAATTACTTTTAAAAGTTAAAGAATAAACTTAACCTAATAAAAAAACTAGGATAAACTATGCAAATAATCAAAGAATGTAAAAGTTCAGATTTTATTAAAAACATAAATGAAATAAACAGTTTTTTTCAAGCAAAAAAAATACATGAAATTTTAGATGATAGTGAAAGATTAATTAATTTACTAAAAACTTATATTGAAACAATTATATACTATAAAAAATTTTCTAATGAAAAATTTATCGTGGAAATTTCAAATAAATTATTTGTTGCTAAAGTTGATGGAGTTGATAATAATGGTAATAATATAGAACTTGATATATTAGATATTTATGAGCAATTTACTACAGATATAATTAAAGAAATTAGAAAAACTATTAGTGAACAATCATTTGAAAAACTTGTAGCTTTAATAAATGTCATTTTACTTAATCCAAATATTTCAATTATGCATAAATTATTGTTAATAAATAGTGAAAGTATATCTTTTCAAAATGAATGGGATAAATTTATAAGATATATTCCAGAAAGTGTAGCTATTGAAGCTATAAGTACTAGAAAGAAAGTTATATTAAATACATTAAAAGAGCCATCTAAATATCAAGAAAAAGAAATTGATTTATTTATAGAATCTTTAAATAAATCATATATAACATTAATAGAAATACTTTTAAAACTTCATATATCAAAAAACCATAAAGTTGAAATATTTAAAACTATTGAAAATGAGTTGTATGAATTAAATAAAAATAAACATATTTCAGATGCCAGTAAAAAATTGATTATAAGTTTTTTACTAAATAAATTAACTTTATATAATAATTTATTTCAATTTGAACCTAAAGAGCAGATAAGTGATATTATTTCTAATTATGAAAATTATATTGATGAAAAACAAAGTTTAATTCTAGAAGAAAACCTAAATTTTCATCCTGAAAATTTTACACTAGATAATACATCTATAGAATTAGCTGAACCAAACTTTGAAGGACTTAATTTAGATAATATCCATACAATAATATCTTTCACTATTTCAAAAGAAAATGAAGAATTTGTTGATGTTGAATTAGATTATAATATAAAAGTTGAGTTTTCAAATATTACTAATCTCTTTGAAGATCCAATTTATACTTTTTTAGATAGCACAAATTTAGTAGTTGGTGGTATGCCTATTACATTTTTAAGTGATAGTATAAATGATACTAATAATGTTAGTTTAGTAAGTATCATAATACCTTCATTCTTTCATCCTGATTTTACAATAATAGATAATAAGATTGTTGAGAAAGATTTTTCATTGGAAAAGGCAAAACATGGTGGTAAATATTATCCTCATAAAGATTTTTTAATTGAAATACTTTATGAACTATTTGAAAAAGAATTATTCCCATTTGAAATAAACAAAGAAGAAATAAATTCAAATTTTATTTCAAATTTTTTAGTTAATCATATAGATGTAAAGAACAATAAACTTATTCATCACAAATTATATTCAATTACAAATTTTGATACATTTCAAAAAATTAAAAACAGTTTTTTGGCAAAATTAAATGAAAAAAATTATAACGATGAATTTTTAAATATAAAAGAACTACTTTTTATTGAAATTTTAAATCATAGAGATTTCTTAAATTGGTGTTATAAAATGCTTGAACTAACAATAAAAAAATCTATTGAATTTTCAGGGTTACATAAATCATTATGGCATTACAAAAAAGATATAAAAGAACTTGTAAAAGAAGTTGATGCACAAACTATTATTTATAATATGATTAAAGATATATGTTCTATAAAAGGAATTAAAGTATTTAGAGAAACTATGGCTGCTGATGGTAGTTTGGATTTTCATTTACACTATACAAAAGAAAATGAATCAATGAATGTATGTATTGAATTAAAAAATGCGCATCATGATTTATTAATTCATGGTATTGAATCTCAATTACCATTATACATTAAAGCTGAAGGAAGACAAGAAGGAATTTTTTTAGTACTATGGTATAAATGTGATATATTTGAAAAGCCAAATAAATATAATGATATACAAGAATTAAATAAATTATTAAAAGAAAAAGTACCAGAAAAATATAAAATTAAGCCAATGATTATTGATTGTACTCCAAAAATTAGTCCTTCGATAAAAGCTTCTGAAAATAGGTTGAAAGTATAGTTTTAGAATAAGTTGTAGGTTCTATAGAAAATAATTAAGTATTTTAATTTGTGTTAAAATTAGCTCTAAATGTTTATTTCTTATTCCAAAATAAACTAAAAAGAATAAATAGAAAAGCTATTTCTCTTATTAATTTTGAGATGGAACAGTTCATTTATTTCTTATTAACAAAAATCTATTATAATTCCAAAATATTTAAATAGGAAATTATTATATGTTATTAATGAAATTAGAATCTAAAGAGAAATTCTCTTTTTTACAATTAGCACACTATCTTGGAAGAATTGACAATAAATTCGGTGAAAGAGAAATAGAAATTATTCTTGAGTATTGTGCAGAGATGGGGATAGAAAATTTAGATTCTTTTGATATGGAAAACTTCAATTTAGACAATATTTTAAAAGATTTTAAATCAGAAAGAAGTAAAAGAATCGTTGTATTAGAGCTTATGATTTTAATTCATATTGACCATAGTTTTAATATAAACGAGCAAATTTTAATGGAAAAAATATCAAATAGTTTTGGTATAAATATTGAGGATGTAAATGACTATTCTCAATGGGGAAAATCAGTTGCGATGCTTTATGAAGTAGCAAAAGTTTTTATAAATGAAAAAAAACTATAAAATAAATTTTTTTTAAACTATAAAAGTAGGAAATTTTTGATAAAATCTTTGTTATGGAAATAATAGAAACATTAAATAATAAAATTGATAAATTAATTCACGATTATGATAAGCTAAGACTAGAGAATCAGGAATTGATTCGACAATTAGAAACGCTTAAAAATGAAAATGATGAATTAGCTAGAAATAATCAAGATATGTTTTTAAGAATAGACAGTACACTAACGTTAATAAAGGCACAAAAAGGTGAATAAAGAAGTTACATTTCATATAAACAATATGGCTTATACTGTAACTATTGATGAAAGAATATATAAAGATTTATCTAAATATTTAGATTTAGATAAAAACAATGATACAAAAGATTTATTGGTGGCTTATTTGAAGTTATCTCAAGAGTATCATTTGTTTAGAAATGATGTGGAAGAAATCACAAATAAACTATCAAGGTTTTAAAAATCAAAAGTTTTTCTTTACTAGAGATAATAATAGCGATTGTTTTAATTTCTATCGTTATCTCTTTTGCTATTCCAAAATTTACAAAAACAGACGAAAAAGTTAATATCACAAAACTAAAATCACAAGTAGCACTTATAAGAAGTGCAATTTCAAATCAAAAAAGTAAAAATATTCTTTTATCAAATAGTGAGAAAATAGATATTTTAGATGATTCAACAATAGATAAAAAAGATGAAAAACTTTTTTCAAAACTTGTTGATTTTTCTATAATCTCTACAGATTCAAGTGAAAAAAAAGTTGGAAGTTGGGCTAAAACATCTTCAAATAGTTATGTTTTTTATTTAGCTTATGATTTTGTTTCTTTCTCTTTAGAAGATGAGAATTTTGTTTGTAAAAGTAAGATTGAATTATGTAGTGAGGTTGAATAATGTATTTTTATGAAGTAGCAATTTTAAAATCACCACTAAATAATCTTACATATCAAAGTGAAGAAAAAATAGAAATAGGTACAAAAGTATTTGTAAAACTAAGAAATAGAAAAGTTTTTGATGAAGCAGTAGTTATAAAAGAGGTGGAAAAACCAACTTTTGAATGTACAAATATTAGTGAAATTACAAATGAGTATTTTGATGAAAAAATGCTTCAAATTTCAAATTTTGTATCTACTTATTATGTTTGTTCTTTGGGTGAGGCTTTAAGTGTTTATAATCCTTTTAACAAAGAGCTAAAATTTGAGCCATCAACTGAAACATTTGATAGTAAAATCCAACTTTCAATACTACAAGAAAAAGCAAAAAGATTTTTAGAAGAGAAAAAACAAGCACTTTTATTTGCAAACACTGGTGCTGGAAAAACAGAAATTTATATAAAAATCATAGAAGAACAGTTAAACCAAAATAGACAAGCACTTTTACTTATGCCTGAAATTTCTCTAACTCCTCAAATGCAAAAAAGATTAGAAAAAGTTTTTGGAAAAAGCGTTGCTATTTGGCACTCAAAAATTACAAAAAAGAGAAAAGATGAGATTTTAAAAGGTTTACAAGAAGGAATTGTAAGGCTTGTTGCTGGTGCTAGGTCTGCACTTTTTTTACCTTATTCAAATCTTGGAGTAATAGTTGTTGATGAAGAGCATGATGATTCTTATAAAAGTGATTCAAAGCCAAGATTTCATACAAAAGATTTAGCAATTTATATAGCTAAAAAGTATGATTTACAACTAGTTTTAGGAAGTGCGACTGTAAGTACAAGTTCTTTTCATAAGATTCCATTTTTTAGACTTGATGAGACTTTCCATAAAACAAAAAAACTTTATAGTTTTGAAGATAGTGATACAAACTTATCTCCAAAAGTGTTAGATAAAATAAAAAAAACAATAGATAGTAAAAATCAAGTTATTGTTTTTTTACCAACACGTGCAAATTTTAAATATCAAATCTGTACAACTTGTGGAAAATCAGTAGAATGCCCTTATTGTTCGGTTTCTATGAGTTTACATAAAAATGATTTGGCTTTGAAATGCCACTATTGTGGTTATGCTCAGCAAATTCCTGATAGTTGTCCTTCTTGTAAAAGTGGAATTATTCATAATTTACGTGTTGGAACGGCACAAATTGAAGAGGAATTAAAAGTAATATTTCCTGATAAAAATATCAAAAGATTTGATAGGGATGAGATTAAGACAAATAATCAGTTAAAAAAGATTTTAGATGAGTTTAATAGTGGGGAAATTGATATTTTAGTTGGAACTCAAATGCTTTCAAAAGGGCATGACTATCATAATGTAAAATTAGCTGTTGTTTTAGGAATTGATTCTGTTTTAAATATGAACTCTTTTAAAGCAAGGGAAAAAGCCTTATCTTTACTTATTCAAATAGCAGGAAGAAGTGGAAGAAGTGGAGAAGGGGAAGTGATAATTCAAACAAAAAATCAAGAGTTTTTCGACTATTACTTAAATGAATCAAACTATCAAGAGTTTTTAGAAAGTGAACTTGAATTTAGACAAGATTTTTATCCACCATATTTGAAGATGGCAAAAGTTATGTTTTCCCATACAAATGGTCTTAAAATAAAAGATGAAATGGAGAGTTATGTAAGACTTTTAAAAGAAAATAGTGATATAGAAGTGGTTGGTTTTGGTCAAAGTCCTATTTTCAAAATGGCAAATAAATATAGATATGAGATTATTCTTCGTTCGACAAATGTTAAAGCATTATTGACAGCTTTACACTCAATTCAAACCCCAAATGCTTCAATAGATATGGATACAATCTATTAATTAACCTTACTTTAGTCAACTTTTTAGTAAAATATCTACCAAAATATAATAGGAGAACTAATGGCTTATACAAAAGATGAATTTAAACAATTAGTAGATGATATTCAATCACAATCTTGGTATAGAAATCCAATCGGATTTGGTATTGCAAGAGTTGATAGAGGACAATTAAACAAAGATAAAATACTTCAAGCAACTTTCCCTTTAATTAATTGGAATGAAAATTTTGGAAGTGCAGCTATTTTATTAAACGCTTTAAAAGTGGCTGGTGAAAACGTAGATACTTCAAAATCAGAATTAGTATGTAAAATTTCTGATGCGTTTTTAACATCTTGTGTTGAATCATTTAGACCATATATCCCTGAAGCAAAGGGTGATGCACATAAAAATGTTCAAGTTATATCTACACTTGCATCTTTACCAATTGACTCTGGACTTACTGCAGAAGATTACAGAGTAGTATTTATTTTTGAAGACGCAGCTCCAGAAAGCACAGAAGCTGTATATTTAAAACTTTATGCACTTTCAACTGGAAAAGCAGCTTTAAGAAGCTTAAACTTAAATGGTGCATTTGGAAAACTACACAATTGCGCATGGGTTGGAAACCAACCAATCGAACTTGACTGGTTAAGAGCAAATGAAATCGTATTAAAACTTTCAGGAAAATATCCAAATATTGATTTTGTTGATAAATTCCCAAGATTATTACAACACGTAATTCTTGCTGATAATACAAGAATCTTAGATTCAGGAAAAGTAAGAATGGGAGCACAATTAGCTGCTGGAACAACTGTAATGCCAGGTGCTGCTTATATTAACTTCAACGCTGGAACTTTAGGTTCTGTTATGGTTGAAGGAAGAATCTCTTCAAGTGCTGTTGTTGGTGCTGGTTCAGATGTTGGTGGAGGAGCTTCAATTCTTGGGGTTCTTTCAGGAACTGATGGAGTACCTGTAACTATTGGAGAAAACACACTTTTAGGTGCTAATTCTTGTACTGGAACTGCAATTGGAGATGGTTGTATTTTAGATGCTGGTGTGACAATTTTACCAGGAACTAAAATTGCATTATCTGATAAAGCAGTTGAGCAATTAAAAGCTATCAATCCAGGTAAAGAGATTTCAAATGTTATGAAAGGAAGTGACTTCCAAGGAGTAAATGGAGTTCACTTTAGAGTAAACTCAAGCACAGGTCAAACTATTGCTATGAGAAGTACTAGAGAAATCAAACTAAACGCTGATTTACACTAATTTTATTTTGCCTAAATCTACAAAAGTAGATTAGGCAAAAATACTTTTTGAAGTATTGTAGCAAAGTTCATAGTAGTTTTTGCCACAATATTCAAATTCATTTATCACTTCTAATTTTAACTTTCTTGTATGTGCTTCAAAAGATCTAGTATTTATCTTATTTATAAATGTCACTAAAATAGGAAATCTTTTTGACATATTTATTCTTGCAAATTCAAATAAATCTAAAAGTAGAGTAGTTCCTCTATAATCTTTATCTATACAAATTGGTCCATATTGATAAGAGTTTTTTGTTGTTAGTTTTTGATTTAAAAATTGATTCTCTTCTAAATGTTTTATCATATATTCAAACATTGGCCAAGCTGACCAAAATTCCCATGAAGCAGACATGATATATGCTATAACTTTATTATCCTTTTTTGCAATAAATAGACCTTCTTCTTTTTCTATTAAATCTTTTAATTCTTCATAAGTAAAAGCAGTAGTTACAAAACCATCTTTTTTATCCTCTTCTAAAATTGTAAAAATATGATATTTGTTGTGTAATGCTATTACATCATCTATTTCTTCTATAGTTGCTTTTTTTAATTCAATCATCTAAATTCTTTCATAAATTTTATAGTTAGTTTATCTGTTGGTGTTCCTCTATTTTCTAGGCTTTCTATTACTAAGTTAAATTTTTCTTCTGATAGATTTTGTCCAACTTTTATTTTTGCAACGATTTCTTCAATATCAAATCTAAAAACTTCTGTTGCATTAATCATTTTTCTATATATTTCATCAGCTAAAGGTTTGTATTGACCTTCTGGTTGAAATTTTTTCATTATAAGTGCTAAAGCTTTTACTTTTTCTTCATAATTTTCTACAATTGTAATTTTACCATCACAACATACTGATTTAAAAAAATGCGTTGCTGCACAAGCTAATGCCTCTTTATCTCCAAAATAAGATTGAATCAAAGAGTAGGGTTGAGCTACACTAAAAGAGGCTAAACTATTTTCTAAAATATAATCTCTTTTTTTCCTTTTTTTGCTCCATGAAAATATATTATGTCATTTTCATATACAAAATTAACTGGAATACTATATGGTTTATTATCTACTGCTAATGCAAATGTTCCATAATCAGAGCTGTTAAGTATATCTTTTATAATATCTTTATCTTTTACTTCAAACTCTTTTCTTCTCATTTTTATTTTCCTTGACTTAAAATAATTATGGTAATATACTTTTAATCTGTGCATCTTTCAAGAGTCAGTATTTTTATATTTTATAAGGACAGTTTTGTATAGTTTAGATTTTAATAGTAAAATCCCTTTATATATTCAACTCTATGAAGAGATAAAAAAAGATATTCTCTCAAATTTAAAAGTAGGGGATAAAATACCATCAGTTAGAAGTATTGCTAATGATTATAAAATAAGTAAGACGACTGTAGAAAATACATATTCTCAACTTTTTGCAGAAGGTTATATAGATAGTAAGCCTCAAAGTGGTTATTTTGTTAGTGATTCAATAAATTTTGATATGAATATTAAAGTAGAAGAGATTATAGAATCTAAAAATAAGAATAATAGCTATAAATACAATTTTTATCCAGTACAACTTCCTAAAAATGCATTTCCTACGAAAATTTGGAAGAGATTGAGTTCAAAAGCAGTAGAAGAGATTGATACTTTTGGTACTTATCCAAATGGACAAGGAGAATATGGTCTTAGAGAGCAAATAACAAAATATTTAATAAATTCTAGAGGGGCAAGTTGTCATGCTGAACAAATTATAATAACTAGTGGTTTTTCTGAATCAATTGCTTTATTAGCAAAAATGGTTAATTATAAATATAAATCATTTGCAATAGAAGACCCTGGTTATCATGTAGCTAGAAAAGTTTTTGAAAGTTATGATTATCATATTGATAAAATAAATGTCAATGAAAATGGTTTAAATCTTAGTGAATTAGAAGAATCTAGTTCAAAAATTGTTTATATAACTCCATCTAATCAATATCCAAAAGGTGTGGTAATGCCTATTTCAAATAGACTAAAACTACTAGATTGGGCAAATAGAGTTGATGGTTTAATTCTTGAAGATGATTATGATAGTGAATTGGCATATTATAATAGACCAATACCTTGTATTCAAGGATTGGATAAATATGATAGGGTAGTTTATTTTGGTACTTTTTCTAAGTCATTTTCTCCTGCAATTAGAATTAGCTATATGATTTTACCTAATCATTTACTACCAATTTATGAAAAATGTTTTGATTCATTTTTTTCAAAAGCTTCTTTGCCTACACAAAAAACATTAGAACTTTTTATGAAAGAGGGGCATTTTGAAAAACATATTAGAAAAATCAGGTCGTTAAATAAAAAGAAACATGAATTATTAAAAACTCTTTTAAAATCATATTTAGGCGATACAATGAAAATTGAGGCTCAAGGTGCAGGACTTGCCATATTGATTAATCCAAAATATGATTTTGATTGGGATAAATTAAAATATTTAGCTGAAGAAAATAGTATAAAGCTATATTTTGCAAAGGATGTTTCAGGTGGAAGTTGGAATGCTATAAGACTTGGTTTTGGTGGATTTAGTGAAAATGAATTAGAAATTGTAATTAAAATTTTTAGTGATATTTGGTTTCAATGTTTAAAGAAAGATAGTGATATGATTTTATGAATTACCTAGTTAAGTGATTTACTTAGTTTATACTTTCATTATATAAACAATCTAGGAGAATAAAATGAGTTTAGATACTGCAAAAAATGATTTACAAGTAATCTTATCAAAG
>RRZT010901741.1_pt1 | contig 10092 bp, 5 predicted proteins | sample 2165551 | NCBI WGS metagenome assembly RRZT01 (sample SAMN10456910, study PRJNA506462) | wastewater metagenome | biome: wastewater; feature: sludge; material: wastewater sludge; isolation source: wastewater sludge with Escherichia coli K12::gfp cells carrying plasmid... | place: USA: Moscow, Idaho ...
AGAGCTGCGGCGCCCACTTCCGCAGCGAATACCAGGACGAGGGCGAGGCGCGGCGCGACGACGACGCCTGGTCGTTCGCCTCGGCCTGGGAGACCCACGCCCCACCGGGCGCGACGGACGACCTCACGTTGACCCGGCACGCCGAGCCGCTGCGCTTCGAGTCGGTGCCACTGGCCACCAGGAGCTACCGATGAGACTCACAGTGGAGATCTGGCGCCAGGCGGGCCCTGAGGCGCCGGGCGCCTTCGAAGCGCACCAGATCGACGGCGTGGACCCGCACCTCTCCGTCCTCGAGCTGCTCGACGCGCTCAACGAGCAGCTGATCGACTCCGGCCACGAGCCGTTCGCCTTCGAGTCCGACTGCCGAGAGGGCATCTGCGGCGCCTGTGGCGTCACCGTCGACGGCGACGTGCACGGACCCGAGGACAATGTGCCCAGCTGTCACCAGCGGCTCGTGCACTACACGGACGGGTCGACCGTGCGGATCGAGCCGATGCGCTCGGCGGCGTTCCCAGTCTTGCGCGACCTGATCGTCGACCGGGGTGGGCTCGACGACGTAATCCGGGCAGGCGGCCACGTCGCCGTCGACGCCGGGACGGCCCCGGACGCCGACGCGATCCCGATCCCCACGCTGACGGCCGAGGAGTCGCTGGACTTCGCGGCCTGCATCGGCTGCGGAGCGTGCGTCGCCGCCTGCCCCAACGGCGCGGCCCATCTGTTCGCCGGGGCGAAGCTGACGCATCTGGCCATGCTTCCCATCCCGTCGCAGGAACGCACGCGTCGGGCCCGCGCCATGGTGACCGAGTTGGAGGACCTGTTCGGCCCCTGCTCGCTGTACGGGGAGTGTGAGCGGGCCTGCCCTGCGGGGATCCCGCTGACGGCGATCGCCGCGGTCAACCACGAACGCTTCCTGGCGGGGATCCGTCGCCAGCTCTGACCCGTCCGGCAGGGAGGCGATGAGCACATTTCCGGGTTCGTTGGCTGTGCCAACCGACCGACACCGCCGCTCCACGGGACGGCCCTGCTCATGGAACAGAAGCACCACCCCGCCCGACGAGGCTTCATCCGGGACGTCCACAGCCTCGGCTCCGCAGGAGCGGCCCCGCTCAGGACCGGAAGGTCAGGCAATCAGCCCTTGGTGACGAAGGTCTCAGGGGCGCTGCCGTGCAAGGCGATGTAGTGGCTCACCAGGTCGAACTCACTGACCCGCTCTCCCTCGGCCAGACGCCGCAGATACGGCAGCAGCCAGATGCCCTCGGCCTGCTCGAAGACGCGCTGCCAGTCCGGATCCAACGCCTCCGTCAGGGGGAAGACGCCCCCGTGGTAGCCATGCGCGACGCCCTCCTCGAATGCCACAAGAGCAGGCAGCGGTTCGAGGCTCACCGCCACCCGGAACGGCACGACGAACGGATCCTGCCGCTGCCGGAAGAGGTCGTTGGCCGCGAGTTTCAGAAAGGCCCTGCCCATGACCGGAAGGCTAGCAACGCCGACGGCAGGCAGACTTGGACCATGACGATCCACAGCAGCCACCCCTTCCTTCCTCCCCCCGAGGACCGGAACCCGCTGCGCCGACTGCGCGGGCGGATGCCCGCGCCGGTCAGCATCTGGACCAGCGCCGACGGCGCGCGTCGCGATGGCTGGACCATCTCGTCGATGCTGGTCGCCGACGGCGACCCGGGAGAAATGGTCGCGCTCGTGAACGAGGATGCCGACTGGTGGGACCTGTTCCGGGCGACCGGCGTCGCGACGGTCAACGTGCTGGCACGCGGCCAGGACTGGATCTCCGAGGTGTTCGCCCGCGTCGCTCCCTCACCCGGAGGCGTCTTCCGCACCGGCGAGTGGACCGACGACGCCCACGGCCCGCGCCTGGTCGGTGCGTCAGCCTGGGTCTCGGTGAGGCTGGTCGACGCCGATCCCGGCCATGCGGGATGGGGCCTTCTCGTGCGCGCGACCATCGAGTCGATCGACCTCGCCGACGGCGTGGAGGCGCTCAGGCACCAGGGAGGTCTGTACGCGTGACCGTCTGGTCGATTCCTCGGCCCGCCTCGCGCCTGCCCCTCGCGTAGCCGCTCCACACGACGATCACACCGAAGGCGAGGATCGCGGCACCGACCGCGACGGCCCACCAGGGGAAGCCGGGGATCTCCGGGCTTTCACCGGCCCGCTCCAGGTCGACGATGGGTGTCGGCGTGACGCGCTCCGCCGTCACGAGGTAGCGGTGGGTGTTGATGCCGAGCGGCGTACAGGTCACGAGCGTGACGAGATCCTCGCCGAAGCGCGGTACGAGGGCCTGGGTCTGCTCGGGCTCGATGGTCTGGGTCTCGATGACCTTGTAGGTGAGCACCTCGCCGAACACCTCGATCGTGAAGGTCTCGCCGACCTTCACCTCGCCAAGGTCGTCGAACAAGGTCGCTGACGGGAGACCACGGTGTGCGGTGAGCACCGAGTGCTGCGACTCGCCACCGACCGGAAGCGAGGTTCCCTCGAGGTGGCCGACGCCCTTCTCGAGCGTCGCATCGGAGGTTCCGTGGTAGATCGGGAGGTCGACCTGGATCGACGGGATCCGGAGTCGGCCCATCATCCCCGAGCCGGCGTCGAGGATCGACCCGTAGGCGGGGCCTCCGGAGAGCGTCCCGTCCCCCGTGGGAACGTTGCTGCCGGGCGCGACGACGGCTCCGCCCGAGAGCGCCTCGTTGTACTGGTGGGCAAGGCCGATCTGCTCATGCAGCCGTGACTCCGGCTGCTCCTGGACGCTCGCGCCGATGTCCTCGATGACCAGTGATTGGTTGTACTGCGCGAACCAACTGGCCGCGCTGGGGTAAAGCATGACGAGCACCCCCATCAGCCCGACCAACGCCAGCCCGGCATTGGTCCAGGGCATGCGCCAGCGTCGGCGTCGGTCGGGCGACTCCGGCAGGGGGGAAGGCCGAAGCATGGTGGGTGTGCTCACTGTCGCTCTCCAGCTGAGACGGGGAGGGCCGAAACGACCCTCCCCGACATCAGTGTCCGATCAGCGAACCGTCTGACGGCGACGGACCGCGATGCCTGCAGCGATCGCGACGACGATCAGGGCGAGGCCGGTTCCGCCGAAGATGGCGGTTCCGACACCACCGGTCAGCGGAAGGCCGGGGCCCTGCTGCTTCGGGTTGGTGATGGTGACCTGGACGGCGTTGAGGCCGTCGGCGGTCACGGTCACCTTCGTCCATGCCGCATCACCGGTGGGGGTGACGTAGCCGGCCGGGGCCTTGACCTCCTTGAGCCAGTAGTCCTGGGTCGTGTCGTCGTTGATGCCGACCCAAAGGCCGTCGACGCGGAGCTTGCCGTCGTCGCCCGTGGTGAGCGGCCCGGCGACCTTTGCCCCGTCCTTTGCGTCGTAGACCTCGAAGACGGCGCCCTTGAGCGTCTGCTGCTCGTTGGCCTTGTTGACCTTTGTCACCTCGATGGAGCCCCAGTTCACGCGCGGCGTGTCGGTGCTCTTCTGGGTGTCATTGGCGTTGACGAAGGCCTGGTTGTCGAAGTACGGCGACTCGCCGAGTTCGTTGACCTGGGTGGTGTAGGTGACGACCACCTTGTCCGCGCTGACGAGGTCCTCGAGCGCGCCGGTGAGGGTGATCACGACCTCCGGTCCGGCGGTCGACGACCCTGCGGCCGGGGCGATCGTGTAGTCGGTCCCGGCGACAAGGGTGACGCCGTCGAGCTGCACCACGACGTTGGCCGTGTCGATCCCGAGCCGGTCGTCGAAGTCGTCGGAGATGATGAACGAGTCGAAGACGTCGCCGGTGGCCAGCGGCGGCACCGGGGCGGTGACGGTCCAGACGACGTCGTCACCGACGGCGAGCTGGTTGCCCGGGTCCGTGACGGTCTTGGTGGGGACGGTCTCATTCAGCTTGTTCTTCGGGTACACGTGAACGTCGTACAGCCACGAGTTGTCCGACGGGAACGGCACCGACACGAGGAACGGCGCGACGGGCGAGACGATCGGGTTGTCGCCCGGGTCGGTCTCGGTGACGAGGTAGAGGCCGTACGCCAGGTCGGCGAAGTGCGCGACGCCGTCGGCACCGGTCACGACACTGGTGCCCGTGCCGAGGCTGAACGGGGCAGCACCGACGTTGGCCGGGGTGGCGGTGACGGCGAGATCCCAACCCTCGCTCGTGGTCAGGTCGATCGGGTCCTGCGACGTGTGGCCGACGCGCTGGACGGTGAACTCCACGCCTTCAAGCGGGTCAGGCAGCGGGTCAAGCTGGGTGCCGTCGCCCGCGGTGCCCGTACCTGGGTCGCCCTTGTGCTTGTGCACATAGAGGTCCCCGGCGGTGCCGGTGATGTTGCCCGGGCTCGGTTCGTCGTCGGCATGGGCAGTGCCGACCCCCAGTAACCCTGCCGCCGCCAGAGCGAACGCCCCCACGCCAGCAGCGAGACGCCGAAGCGTTTTCGTCTCAAACATGCCAGTTCCTTCTTTCTCTGTTGCGGCCGGTCGGCCCGACAGGATCTTGGTGTGTGCCGCGCCGCGCATCATGCGCTCCGCGGGATGCGCAGCCGCCTTGCGCCATAGCCGAGGGCGGCGAGCAGGAGCACGAGTGCGCCCGCGAGGATGATCTGGTCTCGACCGATGCCACCGGTCAGCGGGAGGGCCGGGCCCTGGCGCTGGGTGTTCTCGATGGCGCCGAGGTCGATCTCGAGGCTGGCCTGGCCGCCGACGCCGATGGTGAACTGACGCGGGGTCGGATCGAGCTGGTAGCCGGGCGGGGCCTTCGTCTCGACGAGGGTGTAGCCGCCCCAGGCGAGATCACCGATGAGGAAGCTCCCCGCAGCCGGATCCTGGTCGGGGCCGGTGCAGCCGGCCGCGAGGCAGTCGGTGACGGCGATCCCGGTCGGGTGCGACGGGCCGGTCAGCGTCCACTGCGACCCGGCCAGTGCATCGTCGGTGCCCTCGGCGACCTTCGTCCAGACGACCGTGCCGGGGATCCGGCTGTTCGGCTTGTCCCCGAGCTCGATCGCGGTGCCTGCGTTCTGCGCGGTCACCTCGACGGTGAAGTCGTCGATCTTCTCGAAGCCGGCCGGAACCGTCGTCTCGGACACGGTGTAGGTGCCCCAGGCGAGCCCGTCGATCAGGAACGCACCCACCGCCGGGTCGAGATCCGGTCCGACGCAGCCGGCCGCTGTGCAGTCGGCGACCACGACCGAGAACCCGTCCGGGCCCGAGACCGTCCATCCGGAGCCGGCGAGCGGCTGATCGGTGCCCGCATCGGTCTTGGTCCACGAGAACGATCCGAGCTTGCGCGTGTTCGGCTTGTCTCCGAGTTCGATCGCGGTGCCTGCGTTCTGGGCCGTCACCTCGACGGTGAAGTCGTCGATCTTCTCGAAGCCGGCCGGAATCGTCGTCTCGGACACGGTGTAGGTGCCCCAAGGCAGCTCGGTGATCAGGAAGCCGCCAGCGGCGGGATCCTTGTCGGGTCCGGTGCAGTCGTCGGCGTTGGCGGCGACACAGTCGACCACCACGGCGGAGAATCCGTCAGGGCCGGTCACCGTCCATCCGGAACCGGCGAGCGGCTCGTCGGTGCTGTCGTCGGTCTTGGTCCACGAGAACGACCCGAGCTTGCGCGTGTTCGGCTTGTCTCCGACCGCGATCGTGGTGCCCGCCGTCTCGGAAGTGACGGTGACGTCGAACGCGGCGACCCCTTCGTAGCCGACCGGAATGGTGGTCTCGGTGACGTGATAGGTGCCCCAGGCCAAGCCGGTCAGCAGGAACTTCCCTGCGGCCGGGTCCTTGTCGGCCCCGGTGCAGTCGGCTGCGGTGGCGGCCACACAGTCGGCGACCGAAGCGGAGAAGCCGCCTGGTCCGGTGACGCTCCATGCCGAGCCGGCAAGCGCCTCGCCGGTGGCCTCGTCGGTCTTCGTCCACGAGAACGAGCCGGGCTTGCGCTTGTTCGGCAACTCGCCGGCCGTGATCTCCGTTCCGGCGTTCTCCGCTGTGACCGTCACGGTGAACGGCTCGATCGCGACGAAGCCCTCGGGAACCTGGGACTCGGTGACGGTGTAGACGCCCCATGGCAGGGCGACGAGGCGGAACTTACCGATGGCCGGGTCCTTGTCCGCCCCCGTGCACCCGGCCGACGAGTTGGCGACGCAGTCATCGACGGTGACGAGGAACCCGTCGGGCCCGGCGACGCTCCACCCCGAGCCGGCAAGCGCGCTGCCGGTCGTCTCGTCGGTCTTCGTCCACGAGAACGAGCCCAGCTTGCGGGTGTTCTCGACGGCACCGAGGTCGATCGGCTGAGAGACGGTGGCTGAGGTCACGCTGAAGTTCAGCGGTGCCGGATCACCCACGTAGCCTGCGGGCGCATCCTTCTCGGTCAGCGTGTAGGAACCCCATGCCAGGCCCGACAGCCGGAAGGCGCCGACGGCGGGATCCTGGTCGGTGAACGGATCGGTGCTGCACGGCCCGGCCGTGCAATCGGTGACCACGGTGTCGGCAGGGACTCCCGGCCCGGTCAGCGTCCAGGTGGAGCCTGCGAGGAGCGCCGCGGTGTCGGCGTCGGTCTTTGTCCAGGTGACGCCGCCCAGCTTGCGGACGTTCTCGAACGGCCCGAAGCTCTGGCTGGCACCCGCATTGGAGGCGTTGACCGTCACTGTGAACGAGGCCGAACCCGTGTAGCCCTGCGGGGCGAGCGCCTCGGAGATCTGGTAGGTGCCCCATCCGAGCCCGGTCAGCTCGAACTCACCCGCCGTCGGGTCCTGATCGAGGCCGGTGCAACCCGGGGCGGCACAGTCGGTGAAGACCGTGCCAGGAGCGGAGTGTCCCGGTCCGATGATCCGCCACTGCGACCCTCCGAGCAGGGAGTCGTCCGCGGCGTCGACCTTCGACCAGGTGACAGCCCCCGTCTTGCGCACGTTGACGTGGGCGCCACCCGCCACGATTGTTCCCGCCGAGGCGGCGTCGATGGTGAACGGGAAGCTGGCGCTGCCCGTGTATCCCTCTGGCGCCTTCGTCTCGCTGAGCGTGTAGCTACCCCATGGGAGACCCGTCAGGAGGAACGCTCCCGGCGCGGGGTCCTGGTCCTTGTACTGTCCGACGGCGCACGTTGCCTCGACGCAGTCGACGACGACCGTGCCTGCCGGGATGCCTGGGCCGGTGAGGCTCCATTCCGATCCCGCGAGGGCGTTGCCGTCCGCGTCGGTCTTCTTCCAGGCGACGGAGCCCTTCTTCCGGCTGTTGGGCTGGTTGCCCATGTCGACGGTGGTGCCGGCGTTGGCTGCGTTGACGACGAGGTTGAACGTCCCGCCGCCTTCGTAGCCCTGCGGCGCCTTGGACTCGACGAAGCTGTAGCTGCCCCAGGCGAGTCCGACGATGCGGAACGCGCCGGGCGCGGGGTCGTGGTCGTCGAAGGCTCCGGTGCCGCAGGTGGCGGTCACGCAGTCGGTGACGATCGTCCCGGCGGGCACGCCTGGCCCGGTGATGGTCCACTCGGACCCGGCCAGCGCGGCGTTGGAGTTGTCGGAGTCGACCTTCGTCCAGTTGACGGCACCCGTCTTGCGGACGTTGGCCTGGTCACCGAGCGCGACGTTGGTGCCGGCGTTCGCCTGGTCCACCGAGAACGTGAAGGTGAGTCCTCCGACGTATCCGGTGGGGGCGGTCGTCTCGGTGACCGTGTAGCTCCCCCACAGCAGCCCGCTGAGAGCGAACCTGCCAGCGACCGGATCCTTGTCCAGGCCAGAGCAGCCTGCAGCGACACAGTCGGTGATCACCGTGCCGGGTGCCGGATGCCCTGGGCCGACGATGGTCCAGGCCGAGCCTGGGAGCAGGTCACCGCTGGTGGCGTCGACCTTGTTCCACGAGACGGAGCCGAGCACACGCTTGGTCGTGTTCGTCACGGTGACGAGCGGGAGGCTCGACTGCGCGGCCGTCACCGCGGCCGAGATCTGCGGACCACCGTCCCACTGGTAGGAGTGGTCGGCGGCGACCGGCCACACGGGACGGGTCTCGTTGAGGACGGAGCACGTCGCGCCGAGCGGAATCTGATCGCCTGGCGCCGAGGTCCAGGTCGCACCGGCGACGATCGGACCCCAGGTGCCGCTCCTGGTCTCCGAGCCGAGCGTGCAGCTCCACTGACCGCTGTACGTGTTGGCGGCATCTGCGGTGCTGCCTGTGGCAAGTGCCTTCGTCACCCGGAAGTTGCCGTAGACGCGCTGCACCCCGTTCGTCACGCTGACCGAACGGGTCTGCCCGTTGACGATCGTGACCGCGGCACCGACGGTGGGTGCGCTCCACTGCCACGAGCTGTTTGGGAGCCCGCCTGTCGGCTGGGTCTCCGTGACCGAGCAGGAGGCTCCTGCCGGGATCTGGTTGGCTGCCGGCGATCCGGCGGACGGAGTCAGCGTGGCCGCACCTGCACCGACGCGGGTCCAGGTGCCGGAAGCGACGGTCGATCCGGCGAGGGTGCAGGAGTAGGCGCCGCTGAAGGTGACGCCTGATCCGTAGTTCTGGGCGTTGGTGTCGCCGAGGACCTTTGTGATGCCGAGGGCACCGACGAGGCGCTCCTCGTTCTTGAAGGTGCACTTGACTTTCTCGCCGACGCCGACGTCGGTGATGCTCACGTTCTTGGAGCCGAGGTTGACGGTCGTGCCGCCCACGTCACAGGTGATGTCGGTGAGGCTCCAGTTCGGCCGGTTCTCGTTCTCGGTCAGGACGACGTTGGCCGCGCCGGTCGGGCTGGAGAACTTCAGCGTCCACACGGCCTGACCGTTGGCAGCGGTGTTCTGTGGCGTGCTCGGGGTCTGCGAGGCCGCGCCGGTCTGGCTGAGCCCGAAGTTCCAGCCCGACGCGGGGGCGAAGGCGCCGCCGTAGGGCTTCGCCTGCTTCTCCACGGTGACGGTGGCCTCACACTTGAGGCCCTGGGCGAAGGTGCGCAGGACGTCCTCGAGCTGGCTCCAGCCCGCGGTGATGTAGTCGAACTCGTTGAGCGTGTGGCCCGCGGTGAACTTGGTGGGGCCGGCGATGGCCGCCAGGTTGTAGTCGGAAAGTCCGGATCCGATGCCGACCGTGATGATACGTGCGCCCGTCTTCTTGATCGCGTTGGCGGAGAACACGGCGCGCTCGAGCTCACGGAAGGTGGTCGTGCTCCCGTCGCCGGTCTGGCTCGGGTTCGCGAAGGTCGGGTTGCCGTCGGTCAGGACGAACACGATGTCGTAGGAGTTGGCCTGCGAACCCTGAGCGGTCGCCCAGAGGCCCGCGTCCCAGTTCGTGCCACCGGTCGCGGTGAAGTTGGCCGTCTGGCCGTTGTTGATGGAGTACCAGCTCTTGACGGTGTTCGCGCCGGCTGTCGTCTGGACGCTCTGCAGGGCCGAGCGGTTCGTGACACCACCCGGGGTCCCGGTGGCGAAGCTGAACAGCGCGACCGACGACGGGGTGCCGACGAGCCCGTTGACGAGCGCCGTCGCGGCCTGGGCGAGGTTGTTCTCGTAGTTGCGGACCGAGCCGGAGGTGTCGAGCACGAGAGCGACCTTGGCGCCCGCGGAGCAGGACTGTGTGAGGAGCGGGTTCTTGACCCGGTTCGCGACCCGCTCGCCGCGGACGGTGTGGCCGCTGCCCGCGGCGGGGAGCGTGAGCGATCCGCCGCCGCTGGGCAGGGTGGCGTCGATCTGGTAGTTGCGGTTGGTGAACCCGCCCGAGGTTCCCGTCGTCAGCATGGTGAAGGGCTGGCCTAGGTTGGCCTCGGCGAGGCTGCCTACCGCCGGGGCCAGCTCCTTGATCACCACGTTGCGATCTCCGTCGGGGGGCGTCACGTTGGTGAAGACGCAGTCGCCCCGGTTGGCCGCGGTGATCTCACAGTCGGCGAAGGGCGTGGCCGCCGCGGCGTCGATGAACATGCCGAACCGCACTCCGGGGGTGTGCTCGATCGAGACGTCGCTCGAGCCTGTGCCGGTGCGGTAGGTGCCCTTCTTGACGGTGACGGTCCAGGTGACGCGGGCGACGGTGCCGCCATCGGGGCCGAGCGCCTTGGGTGCGACCGCCTGGTCCGTCTCCTCGGCAGCCGGAGCCACCGCCAACGGCTTCACGGCTGGCTTTGTCTCCTCCGAGCTGGGCTCGGTGGTGTG
>RRZT012137268.1_pt1 | contig 10092 bp, 8 predicted proteins | sample 2165551 | NCBI WGS metagenome assembly RRZT01 (sample SAMN10456910, study PRJNA506462) | wastewater metagenome | biome: wastewater; feature: sludge; material: wastewater sludge; isolation source: wastewater sludge with Escherichia coli K12::gfp cells carrying plasmid... | place: USA: Moscow, Idaho ...
CCGTGCCCTTCAGCGCCGGCAAGGGCTCCGACCCAGAGAGGAACAGGGCCGGCACGCTGAGCACCTTCGGGTTGCCCCGACGCAAGCCGACGAGTTCACGCTCCTCCAGCAGCTTGCGCACGCCATTGGGTGAGGTGGACAGGATCTTGGCCAGGTCGGGGATGGTCAGCCATTCGCCGACCAGATCATCGAGCGTCACGCGCGACAGACTGCCATACCCGCAGGCCAGAGCAAGCGAGGACCGGCGCGCCACACTGTCACCGTGCGACCCTTGAGCAACATCTGTATTCTTTCGTCACACTGCTCCCGGCAGTGACGCCCCCCGGCCCCTCGCCACCGGCCACGCTCCCCGGCCGACGAAAGGTTGCTCATGGCTCCGCTCTTCACCCTCCCCGCCGCGCCGCCGCCGCTCTTCGACCTGCCCGCCGTCGCCGTGCACAGCAGCACCGGCCAGCAGCACACGGTCCGCTCCGGCGAGACGGTCTATGGCCTGGCGCTGAAGTACGGCACGAGCACCAGTGCCATCGCCCGCGCCAACAACCTCGCGAACAGCCGGATGATCCACCCCGGCGATGTCCTGGTCATCCCGCCCGCCGAGCAGGGCACCGTCAAGCGGCCCGCCCGCTCCAGCTCCGGGCATACCGTCGCCGCGGGCGAGACGCTCAGCGGCGTCGCGAGCCGCTATGGCACGACGATCGCCGCCATCGCCAAGGCCAATGGCATCTCCCCCAGCCGGTTCATCCAACCCGGCCAGAAGCTGTCGATCCCCGGGGCGAGCGAGCGGGTCGAGCGCAGCTTCGAGTCGACGACCAAGGCGGCGCCGAAGTCCACGCCGGTGCGCGGGATGAGTTCGCGCACCGCGACCCGCGACCTGATCGCTGCCACCGCGATCCGGTATGGAGTCGACCCCAAGCTCGCCCTCGCCATCGGTTGGCAGGAGTCCGGCTGGCAGCAGGGCGTGACCTCCCATGTCGGCGCGGTCGGCACGATGCAGGTGATGCCGGACTCCGGCACCTGGGCCGGGTCGCTGATCGGGCGTTCCCTCAACCTGCACGACCCCGCCGATAATGTCACCGCCGGTGTCGTCATCATCAAGCAGTTGACCAAGATGGCCGCCAACCGCGACGAGGTCATCGCCGCCTATTACCAGGGTCTCGGCTCGGTCCGCGAGCGCGGGTGGTATGCCGACACCCGCCAATATGTCGCCAACGTCAACTACTTCCGCAACAAGTTCTAAGGCTGCGGCGAAAGACGCAGGCCACGACGGCTCGGCGGTGTCGGCCAACCCCAGGAAGGGGGCCTAAAATCGTGCCGATGAACGTCGTGGGCCCGGATGCGCTGATCGGCGAGGTCATCGACGGCCGATACTCCGTGCTCGAGCTGATCGCCACCGGCGGTATGGCGAGTGTCTATCGCGCCGTCGACACGCGCCTCGACCGCGATGTCGCCTTGAAGGTGATGCGTCCCCATCTTGCGCACGACGAGAGTTTCGTGGCCCGCTTCCGGCGCGAAGCCCGCTCGGCAGCTCGCCTCTCCCATCCCAATATCGTCTCCGTCTATGACCAGGGCGAGGACCGCGGCCGGGTCTGGCTGGCGATGGAATATGTGCCGGGGCGCACGCTGCGCCACCTCGTGGAGGATGAGGGCGGGCTGCCACCGCGAGCCGCTCTCGACATCGAAGAGGCGCTGCTGCTCGCGCTCAACGACGCCCACCAGAGCGGGATCATCCACCGCGACGTCAAGCCGGAAAACGTCTTGATCCGCGACGATGGCGTCGTCAAGGTCGCCGACTTCGGCCTGGCCCGCGCCGAGAACACGCAGACCGCCACTTCCCCCACCTCCGAAGTCCTCGGCACCTTGGCCTATATCTCCCCCGAGCAGGTCGAGGGCGAGATGGTCACGACCCGCTCCGATGTGTATGCCGCGGGGCTGATCCTGTTCGAGATGCTCACCGGCCGCAAGGCATTCCCGGGCGACAGCATCCCCAATGTGCTCTTTCAGCACGTGCACGCCGGGGTGCCTGCACCCTCCTCTCTCGTGCCTGGGCTTGCTCCTTCCCTGGACTCCCTCGTGCAACATGCCGCGGCCAAGGACCCCGAGGACCGGCCGGAGAATGCGGCCGAGTTCCTTGCCGAGGTGCGCCACGTCCGGCGCCGTTTGGCCGCGGCCGATCTCGACACGCCGAACGCTTCGGTCGCCCCGGGCTCCCCGGCAGCCGCTGCCGGTGCGCCCGGGATGGGTCGGGCCAGCACGGAGGCGGCCGGCCCGCAGGTCGCTGCGTCCCCAGGGTCACAGGGTGCCGCGGCACCCGCTGGTGCCGTAGCGTCCGGCAATGGGCTCGCCGCGGCGTCCGGCAATGGGCCCGCCGCGAGCGACGCGACCGCGGTCTTGCCGGCGGGCCCGATCAGCGCCGACCCAGGCGCTCATACCCAGCCCTTCGATCTGGCGCAAGCGGCGCGCGAGGCGCAGACCTCCCGAGACGCCCATAGCTCCCGAGACGCCCAGGCTGCCCGCGACACCCACGCCCACCAGGCGTCCGCTGGCGGGCGTCCGGCTGCCCGCACCGCCGCCGCGAGCTCGGACCGACCGGGCGGCCCGCGGCCCCTCGCCGGAGGAGGACCCAGAGGAGGCCAGCCCGTCCGGGAACTCGCGCCCGCTCCCCCGCGGCGGCGCCGCGGCATACTTGCTGCTCTTCTCGCCCTATTGCTTGCCGCCGGAGTCGGCGGCGGGTGGTATTTCACCGCCGGACCCGGCGCCCCGACAACGGTGCCGCGCCTGATCAATCTGACGAGCGCGGAGGCGATCGATGCCCTGACCCGCGCCCACCTCGATGCCAAGGAGAGCGAAGAGTTCTCCGAGACCGTGGACAAGGGGCTGGTGATCTCAGCGACCCCGAGCGAGGGTGCCTCGCTGCGGCGCGGCGCGGATGTCGTCTTGACCATCTCCAAGGGCAAGGAACGCTATGCCGTGCCCGACCTGGCCAATGTCACGCAAAAGACGGCGACGGCTCGGCTGGCCAAGGCGAATCTGGAGCCCGGAGCGATCCGGACCGAGTTCAGCGACACCATCGCCAAGGGCAAGGTCATCTCCTTCTCCCCCACCACAGGGACCCTGCTCAAGAGGGGTGAGCCGGTGGCGATGGTGGTCAGCGGTGGACCCCAGCCCTTCGATGTGCCCGATTTCCTCGGCCTGAGCATCGAGGCAGCGCAGGAACTCGCGAGCGAGAAGAACATCACCCTGGAGGTGCTCGACGAGCCGGTCTTTTCGACGGACTACGAGAAGGACACGATCGCCATCCAGACTCCCGCCGACGGCCAGGTCGTGCGCGGCGATACCGTCTCGGTGACCCTCTCCAAGGGGCCGGAGATGGTCAAGGTTCCCAGCGTCTTCCAGCTCTCGGAAGCCGACGCGGTAGCCAAGCTCAAGGCCGCCGGCTTCGAGGTCAAGGTCGACAAATTCCTCGGCGGTCCGCTCGATGTGTGCACCGGGCAGACCCCCTCCGGCGGGCAAGAGGCGCCCAAGGGCAGCACCGTCACCATCACGATCGTATGACCGAACCCGCCACCCGCGAGGGGCGAACGCGCGTCATCGCGACCCTCCTGCTGCTCGCCATGACGGCGACCTGGGGCTCGACCTTCTTCCTCATCAAGGATCTCGTCGAACACGTGCCCTCGGCCGACTTCCTGGTCGTCCGGTTCGCCATCGCGGCCATCGCCATGTGCCTGGTTTTTCACAAGCAGGTGCGTGCGCTCTCCCGACGCGCGGTCGCGGCCTCCGCTCTGCTCGGCGGGGTCTATGGCAGCGCCCAATTGCTGCAAACGGTCGGACTGGAGCACACCTCCGCGTCGGTGTCCGGCTTCGTGACCGGGGCGTATGTCGTGCTCACCCCCATCCTCGGCGCCCTGCTGCTGCGCGAGCGGCTCCCCGAGGCGATGTGGGTCGCGGTCGCCTTGGCCGCCGTGGGCCTGGGAGTGCTCTCGCTGCGCGGTTTTGCGCTCGGCTTCGGTGAGGGGCTCACCCTTGCCGCCGCCCTGCTCTATGCCCTGCACATCCTGGGGCTCGGGCGCTGGTCCACGCCCTCCCAAGCCACCGGTATGGCGTGCGTCCAGGCCGGCGTCATCTCTCTCGTCGCGCTCATCGCGGCCCTTCCGGGCGGCATCACCGTGCCGGCCACTGGCTCCCAATGGGCCTCTCTGCTCTATATGGCGCTGGTCGCCGGCGCCTTCGCCCTCTGGGCCCAGACCTGGGCACAGGCTCACGTCCACCCCACCCGGGCGGCGATCATCATGACCACCGAACCAGTCTTCGCAGCGGCCTTCGCGGTGGCGCTGGGCGGGGAGTCGCTCACGGCCCGCATGCTCTTCGGCGGCGGCCTCGTGCTGGCCGCGATGTTCCTCTCCGAGCTGCGCGGCCGGTCCGCCGACGACGCCCTGCAGGACGACCGGCCACTGGAAGCCCTGCATCACGACACCCCCTGATCCCTCCCGTCCCCGCCTGACGACGGCTCCTGATCTCCCGTCCTGCCCAGCCCGGACCCGAGAAAGCCGGCCCCCTACGCCGTCGAGTGGGGGCAAACGACACGAAAATGGCGCCAAGCCGGGTCATTAGCCCCCACTCGACCTACGGGACGTCGGCCAGGCGCGTGCCCGGGGCCCGGGGCGGGTGCTCCCGACCCACCGCGCCAGTACTCCCCATTCGGCTGACGAACGGAGCAGCGCGTGACTAGCCCAGCACCGCCTGCGCCGCCGCCATCGCCAGATCCGTGCCGGCGTCATCAACGTTCAGGTGCCACACCAGGCGCACGCGCGCCGGGCTGAGCGCATACGCGCGCACACCGTGCGACGCGAGCCCGGCCACCACCTCAGCAGCCGCGAAGCGGGTGCCGGCCAGCTCCAGAATGACGATATTCGTCTCGACACTCGCGGGGTCGATCACGCCGGCAACCTGCGCGACCGCCGCCGCGAACCGCTGCGCCCGGGCGTGATCGTCGGCCAGCCGCTCGACATTGTGCTCCACGGCATACAGGCCGGCGGCGGCGAGAATGCCCGCCTGGCGCATGCCCGCGCCATACCTCTTGCGCCACACCCGTGCCTCACGCATCAGCTCCGCGGAGCCCACGAGCACCGAACCGACCGGTGCCCCAAGGCCTTTCGAGAGGCACACCGAGACGGTGTCGAAGAGCTGCCCGTATGTCGCGAGCTCCACCCCCGTGACGACGCTCGCGTTCCACAGGCGGGCACCGTCGAGGTGCATCGCGATGCCATGCGGCGCGGAGCCGGCCCGGATCGCCTCGATGCTCGCCAACGGCAGGATCGATCCGCCGCCAAAGTTGTGCGTATTCTCCAGGGCGATCAGCGCGGTCGGCACGTGATAGATATCCGCCCCGGTCACCATCAGCGAGAGCACCTGCTCCGCCGTCACCCGGCCCCGCTCCGAGACCCAGGTGCGAGAGGTGATTCCCGAAAAGACTGCTGCCGCACCGAGTTCCGCGCGCAGGATGTGCGCCATCGAGTCCGCAATCAACTCCAGGCCCGGGGCGACGTGCAGGCGCAGGCCGAGTTGATTGGCCAGCGAACCCGTCGGGGTGAATAGCCCGGCCTCGTGCCCGAGCAACTCCGCGACGCGCGCCTCCAGTCGCGCAACGGTCGGGTCCTCCCCGAAGACGTCATCACCGACCTCGGCCGCCGCGATCGCCGCGCGCATGCCGGCCGAAGGCGAAGTCAGGGTGTCGGATAGCAGGTCGACGGCATACGCGGCCATCAGTCGCGGGCCAGCATTTCGGCGACGAGGAAGGCCAGTTCCAGCCCCTGACGGTGGTTGAGCCGGGGGTCGCAGACGCTCTCATACCGCTTGTTGAGGTCGGCATCGAGGATCTTCTCGGCGCCGCCGAGGCATTCGGTCACGTCATTGCCGGTCAGCTCCACATGCATCCCGCCCGGCACCGTGCCGAGGCCCTGATGCACCTCGAAGAAGCCGCGGACCTCATCGACGATGTCATCGAAGTTCCGGGTCTTGAAGCCACTCGCCGACTCAAAAGTGTTGCCGTGCATGGGATCACAGATCCACGTCGCGGCGCTGCCGGCCTTCGTCGCGGCCTCGATCACCCCGGGGAGCGCCTCCCGGATCTGGCCGGCACCCATCCGCGTGATGAAGCTCAACCGGCCGGGCTCGCGCTCTGGGTCCACCAGATCCAGCAACTGCTCGATATAGGCCGGATCCGACTTCGCCGAGAGTTTGACGCCGATGGGGTTGTGCACCTTGGTGAGGAAATCGATGTGTGCGCCGTCGAGTTGCCGGGTTCGCTCGCCGACCCAGATGAAGTGCCCCGAGGTGTCATAGAGCCGGCCGGTGCGCGAGTCGACGCGCGTCAAGGGCCGCTCATAGTCCAGGAGCAGCGCCTCGTGCGCGGCAAAGAACTCGACCTGCCGCATCGCGTCGAAGTCCGCCCCGCAGGCCGACATGAACTTCATCGCCTTGTCGATATCGCGCGCCAGCTTCTCGTATGCCGCATTGGCCGGCGTCGCCACGAAGCCCTTGTTCCACTCGTGGACGTGCCGCAGATCGGCATACCCACCGGTGGTGAAGGCCCGCACGAGATTCAAGGTCGCGGTGCTTGCGTGATAGGCGCGCACCAGGCGCGCCGGGTCCGGGATCCGCGCCTGCGGCCCGAACTCGTAGTCATTGACCATGTCGCCGCGATAGGCCGGCAAGGTCACGCCGTCGCGGGTCTCATGATCGGAGCTGCGCGGCTTGGCATACTGCCCCGCCATTCGGCCCACCTTGACCACCGGCACCGAGGCGCCATATGTCAGCACGGCCGCCATTTGCAGCAGAGTCTTGACGCGATCACGAATATTGTCGGCCGTCGCCGCGGCAAAGGTCTCGGCGCAGTCCCCGCCTTGCAGGACGAAGGCCTCACCCCGCGATGCCGCGGCCATCCGCTCGCGCAGGACATCGCATTCGCCGGCAAAAACGATCGGCGGCATGCTCGAAAGGGTGTCGACGGCGCTCTTGAGCGCCCCATCGTCGGGCCAGACCGGCTGCTGCGCCGCCGGCCGCGAGGGGCCATCGAGCAACATCCGCATCGGTTCCACGCTCATCGTCACCCCCACAGAATAGGCGGGTCGGGAGGGCCTCCCATCCGCGCCCGTATGCCGAGAGCCCGCCGATCCCGTCCGGCCCCTCTCGGTCCGGGCGGCGCCTACTGCAAGCCGCGCTCCAGCGCGAAGCGGGTCAACTCGACGCGATTGTGCAATTGCAGTTTGCCGAGGGTGTTCTGGACGTGATTTTGGACGGTGCGATGGGAAATGCTCAATTGGTCGGCGATCTCCTTGCTGGACAAGCCCATCGCCACCAGCCGCAGCACCTCCGTCTCCCGGTCGGTCAGCTCGGGGACCGCGCGCGCGTCGGGTTGCGGCTCGCTGGCGAGCTTGCGGAACTCCCCGAGCACCAGGCCGGCCAGCCCGGGGGTGCAGGTCGCCTCGCCGCGGCCGGTCGCATCCACCGCTGCGCGGATCTCGTCCGGGGTGGCCGACTTCACCAGATATCCGCAGGCGCCGGCCTTCATCGCCGCCAGCACGTCCTTCTCCTCACCACTGGCGGAGAGCATCAACACCCTGGTGGCCAGGCCGGCAACCTGCGCGCAGACGTCGGCGCCGTGCAGCCCCGGCAGGTTGAGATCGAGCAGCAGGACATCGGGGACGGTCGCCGTCACCCGGCGCACCGCGGACGGGCCGTCAGCGGCCGAGCCGACCACGGCATACCCGTGCTTCTCCAGATCCGCGATCAAGGCGTCGCGCCATAGCGGATGGTCGTCGGCCACGAAAACCCGGGTGCTCATGGTGACCTACTCTCTCGCAGCCGAGCGCCGGCGCGGCGCGAGGGGTTCGAGAGCCTTCGGCGCGCTCAGGACCACGGTGCAGCCGCGACCGGGCGCGCTGCTCCAGGTCGCCTCGCCACCGAGGTCGTGCAAGCGGCCCCGGATGGAGGAGGAGATGCCCAGCCGGCCGGCGGCGACAGCCTCGTCGAGGCGAGCGGGCGGCATACCGGCCCCATTATCCCGGACGGTGACCACGACCTCGGAGCCGAGATCCTCGAGCAGCACCCACGCGTGGGCCGCCGGCCCGGCGTGTGCGCGCACATTGTCGAGGGCCGCGACCACGGCCGCCCGCAGTTCCCCGGCGCGGTGTTTCGGGATCGCCACCTCATCGGCAGGGGTGCTCACGGTGACGCCATCGGATTCCAGCGTGCGCAGCACCGCCGCCAGACCCGTCTCGGTTCCGCCATCGCTCACGCTCGGGCGGCCGCTGACCAAGGCGCGCAGCGAACGCTGCTGCTCGGCGGCGAGGCTCGCCAATTCCGTTGCTGGGCCACCGATTTCGTGTGCTCGGCGGTGGATGAAGGTGAGATTTTGCAGCACTCCGTCGTGCACGATGCGGGCGAGGCGCTCCCGCTCGGCATAGGACTCCTCGGCGCGCACTGACAGTTCGAGCAGCCGCTGACTCTCACGGGCCAAGGTGGTCGATAGCCCGATCAACCAGCCAAGCAGGATGAGCAAGACGATATTGTGCGTGGTTCCGAAGTTCGGGCGCAGCACCGAGATCAGGTCCGCCACCGAGATCACCGCGGCCCCGATCAAGCCGCCGCGCGCGCCGCCCTTGATGGCCGCCGCGACCACCCCCGAGGCCGACCAGATGCCGGGCAAGGTCAAGGCCCCGGCCAGCACGGTGGCGCGCGGATAGGCCAGGCTCGTGGCCAAGATCCCGGCGCTGGCGAGCGCGAGATCAATCACGGCCATGCGCCAGGTGACCGTATGGCGCCAACTCGCGATGAGCGACCACACGGCCAGCACGGCGAAGACCGCTATCGCCGCCATGGGGCGGTCCATCTCCTCGCGATCGAGCCAGGCGAGCAGCGCGGCATAGGCCAGCGCGATCGGCCGGAAGATCGCCAGCCCGCGGGTGAAGGCTCCCACCACGCCCGGTTCGCGGGCCGCCGCGGGGCTGGGCATCGGCCCGCTCATGGGGGGGACCTAGCTCGCGCGGAGCAGGGCCGCTTCGCCGTCGCCGTCGTCCGGGGCGGACGGCTCGGCCGTCGCGGCCGTCGCGGCCGGGTCAGTCACGACACCCAGCGCGGGCTGCGCGGTGCGCGACGGCAGTTTGGCCTCCAACTCCTTGGCCCGGGACTTGGCCGCGGCAAGCAAGCGCTTCTTCTGGGTCGCGGCATACACATCGACATATTCCTGGCCGGACAGGTTCATCAATTCGTACATGATCTCGTCCGTGATCGAGCGCAGCACGAAGCGGTCCTCGGACATCCCCTCATAGCGCGAGAAGTCCAGGGGCTCACCGATGCGCACCCCGATCCGCATGATCTTGGGCAGCACCGAGCCGGTCGGTTGGGCCTTGTCGGTGCCGATCATCGCGACCGGTATGACGGGCACCTGACCCTCCAGCGCCATCCGAGCAACGCCGGTGCGGCCGCGATAGAGGCGACCGTCGGGGCTGCGGGTGCCTTCGGGATAGATCCCGAGCAGATCCCCCGCACGCAGGATCCGCAATCCGCTGGTCAGCGCGGAATTGCTCGCCGACCCGCCCGACCGGTCGATCGGGACCTGCCCGACACCACGGAAAAAGACTGCGGTGAGCCGGCCCTTGATGCCGCGGCCGGTGAAGTAGTCGGACTTGGCCAAGAAGGTGATCCGGCGTGGGGCGACCAGCGGCAAGAAAATGGAATCGGAGAAGGACAGGTGGTTGCTCGCGAGGATCGCGGGCCCTTCGGTGGGGATATTTTCGAGACCTTCGACGGTGGGGCGGAACAGGATTCGCAAAAACGGGCCGAGCAGTATGCGCTTCAGCAGCCAGTACAACACGCCAGAACTCCCCTTCGCAGGCCGATGACCAAGCACTCTACGGCACCGTGCGCCGAGGAGCCGAGCGGCTCGCGGAGTGGATGAGGAGGGTATGGCGACATGACAGGATGACCCCGTGCCCGATCAGGTTGAGCCCGCGCGCGAGGAGGACTTCGACGCCCGTTTCGCCGCGATCGTCGAGCAATTCCGCGCCGAGGCCGAGCAGGAGAGCACGCAGCGCG
>RRZT010277981.1_pt1 | contig 10088 bp, 5 predicted proteins | sample 2165551 | NCBI WGS metagenome assembly RRZT01 (sample SAMN10456910, study PRJNA506462) | wastewater metagenome | biome: wastewater; feature: sludge; material: wastewater sludge; isolation source: wastewater sludge with Escherichia coli K12::gfp cells carrying plasmid... | place: USA: Moscow, Idaho ...
CCTAAAAAAATTTTTAGAAGATAAAACAAACCCTGAAATTTTATCTATCATAAATCAAACTTTTAATAGCGATTTTAAAAGTATTAAAGTTGATAATAGTACATTTGAAATAAAAGAAGAAGATTTAGTAAAAGCTTCAAACGACTTGGATAAAAATCAACTTTGGGAAGTTACAAATGCTACTATCGATGAAACTCTTGGAAGATTTGTAGTTATTACTCAAAGTGATGATTTTGAAAAAGAGTTATTAACTTTAAATGGTTCTATTCCAAATGAAGATAATAAATCTATCGTTCCAAGTCAAGATATATATACTTTTTTACCAAATAAAAATTTCAAAAATCAAAATAGCCTTACGATAAAATTTAAAGCAACAAATCAATTTGAAAAAGTTGTAGATACACAAGCAACAATATATTTTGACAAAACTTTAGCACAAGTTTCTAATAATAATGTAGATTATACAACTCCTTTATGGTTTAAAGAGTTAGTTCCAATATATCTTGAAGAACAAGCAAATGACATAAGTAATAGTTGGAAATCAAATGCTACAATCTATGTAAATACAAACATAGAAAAAATATATTTTGAACTTTATGAAAAAGCAAAAGAGAAGTTTTTTGATAATCTTTTATGGTTTTTTGTAACTATTTTAGGATTGTTTGGTTTTAGATTTTTATATAGAGTTTTGGTGAAATAGGTTTTAATTATTTCACTACTCTTCTGTTTAATAAATTACTTTTTATATTTTCGCAAAAGAGAATCTGAAGGATATAATACTTTTCCTGATGGTACAACTAATGATGATTTATCTAAATGAATATCTTGATCATCAAAAAATATGTGAGCTTTAAATGCTTTCAAAATATTGCTTTTTTCAATCCCTCCTAAAAAAAATGCTTCATCAACATAAACGCCCCAGTGTCTTAATGTTTTAATAACTCTCATTTCAGAAGGACTATTTCTTGCTGTGACAAGAGCTATTCTAACAGGTGAAAATTCAATTTTCATAGGTAATCTTTCTTGTAATTTTGCCAATTTTTTTAAAAAATTGGCAAATGGTCCTTCATTCATTGGAATATCTTGTGAATTATCTTCATTTTTATGAAAAGCTTCCATTCCCTGTTCCTTATAAACTAATTCACTTTCTTCATCAAATATAACTGCATCTCCATCAAATGCAATTCTAACTTGATCATCAGGAACATCATATTTATATTCAGGTGGAATAGAAAGAACAGCTGATGCACACACTCTATTATCTATTACTTTTTGAGCATCATCTTCATTTGTTGTTAGAAATAAATCTACATCGAATGCTTCTAAATAATCTGCACTAGATTCTCCTGCTGTAAATGCAGATCTAGTTATATTTAAATTTAACTTTCTAATTGTATTTAATACTCTAAGACCTGTATCTGGGCTATTTCTTGACATTATTACAACTTCAACCAAAGGAGGCTCTTTGTCTTTTTGATATTTATTTAAGCTTAACAATGCTTTTACCAATGGATAACCTATACCTTCTTTTAATATATTTTCTTCATTTTCTAACATATATTTTCTGTAATTATCAATTGCCGTCTCAGGATTATCTTTAAATTCTTTTTGAAATAATTTATCTGATTCTGACAAATCAAATAATGCAGTAGCTGAAATACCAATTACTAATGTTTCTTTTAAATTTAATGACAATTGTTTTCTCCTAAATTAAATATATACTATTTAAGCTAAACTTTTGAGTTCAGCTTCTATTTTTTCAAGTCTAGTTTTTACTTCTTCTAATGCTTTTCTATTTTCTGTAATAACTGCTTCAGGAGCATTTGCTACAAACCTTTCATTTGATAACATACCATTTAGTTTATCAAACTCTTTTTGTGCTTTTTCTTGTTGTTTAGTCAATTTATCAACGATTGGTTTCATATCAATTTCACTTGTTGGAAGATAAACTTCTAAGTTATTTGAAACGTCAGTGATACTGTTTTCAACTTTTGCATCTACAAACTCAACACTATCAACTTTTGCAAGTTTTTCAATAAATGGTTTTGCAACAGCTGTATCAATTGAAAAATCTAGTTTGATATATGCTTTTGCAATTTTTGAGTTACCCATATCTATGATAACCTTAGCACGTCTTATTGCAGTAATTGCTTCTTCGATAACAGAAAACATCTCTTCGATTTTTTCATCTTTTTTAACATCTTTAGGAAAGTTCATAATCATTAAAGAATCACCCTCTTCTAAAGAAGTTCCACTTAATTTATGATATAAATAATCAGAAATAAATGGCATAAATGGAGAAACCATTTTTAAAGTCTCTTTGAAAATTGCCCCAAGTTCAACAATACTATCTTTGCTAGCTTTTGAGTACTCTATTCCCCAATCACAAAACTCAGTCCATACAAATCTATATAATACAGAAGCTGCTTCATTAAATTTATAAGATTCTAATGCACCTCTTACTTCATCAATAGCATCACTTAGTCTGCTTTGCATATAAAGTCCAAGAGGAGATTTGATTTCAATATCTTTTAAATCAGGGAAAGTATCAACATTAAGTGCCAAGAAATTAGAAGCATTATAAAGTTTATTTGTAAAGTTTCTAAATTGCTCTAAGTTTTTAGCCCCAAGTTTAATATCTCTTCCTTGAACAGCTAAATAAGCTAACGTAAATCTGATAATATCAGCACTATGTTCTTCAACCATATCAAGTGGGTCGATTACATTTCCTTTTGATTTTGACATTTTTGCACCATGTTCGTCACGTACAAGTGCATGCATGTAAATATCTTTAAATGGTAATTCACCTCTAAAGTGCTCACCCATCATCATCATTCTAGCAACCCAGAAAAACATAATATCAAAACCAGTAATTAGTAAAGAGTTTGGATAAAAATCTTTTAAATCTGATTCATTAAATGTTCCATTCATTTGTCCATTATTTCCCCAACCTAGTGGTGAAAATGCCCAAAGAGCAGATGAAAACCAAGTATCAAGAACATCTGGGTCTTGAGTAAAGTTTTTAGATGCACATTTTGGACAAGAGTGAGGAACATCTGCTTTATCAGCCCATTGATGTCCACAATCATCACAATAAAATACTGGAATTCTATGTCCCCACCAAAGTTGTCTTGAAATACACCAATCTCTTAATTCATCCATCCAAGCTCTATAAGAGTTTAACCAATGACTTGGGTGGAATTTTGCTTCTCCTGCATAAGTTTTTTCAATTGATTTTGCTGCAACTTCTTTTCTTACAAACCATTGTTTTGAAATATATGGTTCAACGATATTTTTACATCTATAACAATGCCCTACTTGATGAACATGTTCTTCAATTTTTACTATAAAACCTTCATCTTGAAGTTTTTTTACTATTATTGGTCGAGCTTCTAATCTTTCAAGTCCAGCAAACTCTCCACAATAGTCATTTAAAATACCTTTTTCATCAAAACAAGTAATAAACTCTAAATCGTGACGTTTACCTACTTCGTAGTCATTTTGGTCATGAGCAGGAGTAACTTTTACAACACCTGTTCCAAATTCCATATCAACATGTTCATCTGTAATTACATTGATTTTTCGTGTCGTTAATGGTAAAATTACTTCTTTTCCAACTATTGAAGCATATCTAACATCATTTGGATGAACCATAATAGCTGTATCTCCAAAGTATGTTTCAGGTCTTGTTGTTGCAACTGTTACGTATCCGCTTCCATCTGCAAAGTGATAGTTCATATGATAAAATTTACCTTGAACTTCATCATGTTCAACTTCGATGTCTGATAACGCACCATCATGTGTACACCAGTTAACCATATAGTTATTTTGAACAATCATTCCCTCATTGTATAGATGAACAAAAGCCTCTTTAACTGCTTCTTTAAGTCCTTCATCCATAGTAAATCTCTCTCTACTCCAAGCTGGACTTACTCCTAATTTTCTCATTTGATGAACGATTGTACCACCTGAAAACTCTTTCCATTTCCAAACTCTTTCTAGAAATTTCTCTCGTCCTAATTCTTCTTTTGTAGTACCTTCAGCTAAAAGTTGTTTTTCAACAACGTTTTGTGTTGCAATTCCTGCGTGGTCAGTTCCTGGTTGCCAAAGAGTTTTAAATCCATCCATTCTTTTGTATCTTGTGATTATGTCTTGAAGAGTGAATGTAAGTGCATGACCAATATGTAAGCTACCTGTTACATTTGGTGGAGGCATCATAATAGCGAAGTTTTTTCCTTCTTCTTGAATTGATTTATTTCCATCAATTTCAAAATATCCTCTGCTTTCCCAAATTTTATAAAATTTATCTTCTACCTTTGATGGTTCGTATTTTTCGCTCATTAAAAATCCTATAATTTTTTGAAATAAGTTAGATTATATCTAGTTTTTACTTATAGATAGCGATAGGATTTTTTGCAGAAAATAGAGTTAAAAACTCTATTTATAGTTTTGTAGTTTTTATATCAAAAGTTTTATATAACTTTCTAATTAAAACCATAAGGAATAAACCATCTAACATACTTGCGATGATAAATGAAAAGTATTCATCTTGTGATATAAGTCCATAATTATATGAAAGCATTGCAATTGCAACCATAAAAGTTAATGGCATTGAATCACTAAGAGCAAATAATGCAGTTTGTTTAAATTTTAAATAATTATAAAAAACTAAATATGAACTAATCAATCTAATAGTTATAATTGCACACATAATAAAAATAGCATGATGTAAAATCTCTAAAGTTACCATATCAAGTTTTACAGTTGAACCTGTATAGATAAAAAATATTGGCGCAAAAAAACCATATCCAAAAGACTCTATTTTTTCTAATAATTCATGTTTTTGATTAAAAAACATCTTAAAAAATAGTCCAGTTGTAAATGCTCCTAAAACAACATCAATTTTTAGTATTAACATAATAGAAACAAAAATTAATAATAAAGATAAAGAAAATCTTATGTCTTGGTCATGTTTATCATCTTGATTTTCTGGGATAATAAAATTCCTTATCTCAGGGAACCACCAAAAAAGAACATATGAAACTCTTAAAAGTAAAATAATAGCTACAATAACTAAGGCAATAGTTAAAATTGAGTAGAAGAAATTACTCGTAAAGCCATATTCTGTCCAACCACTAAATAAAGTTAAGGCTAAAATACTAATGATTTCTCCAACAACCCCAATTGATAAGGCAAGATTTAACCAAGGTTGTTCTTTTCCATACTCTTTTAGAAGCATCATTATCATACCCAAAGAGAAAATTGGAAGAGCTACAAAATAAGTAAGTCCTAAACCAAATAACCAACAAACAAGTCCAGAGATTGTGTACAATAAAATAAAATATAGTATTACATTTACAGCCAAAGTTGCTTTTATAATTTTTACAAGCTTAAAGTTTATCTCAAGTCCTGCTAGAAACATCAAATATACAAATCCAAATTTAGCAACTAATTTTAAAGTTTCATCACTGTAAATTAAGCCCAAATATCCACAAAGTAATCCCAATGTTATCTCTATAACAACAACTGGTGTTTTTATCATTTTTGAGATAATTGGAGCTGCCATAATTATCATACATACTGTTATTATTAAAATAATTTTTTCCATTTTCTACCTAAAAAAATATTTATATTCTATTATAATTGACTTAAAGTTAAGAATCCTCTTCTTCATTTATAGCCATTCCTGCTTCTTTTAAAAAGGGACTTGCTACAAATGTCATCTTTTTTATTTTGTCATATTTTGCATAAGATAAATACAAAATATCTTTCGCACGCGTCACTGCAACATAAAAAAGCCTTCGTTCTTCTTCTAAGCTTCCACCTTTACTCATAAGTTTTCTATTTGGAAATCTTCCATCCATTAAATCTATTACATAAACTTCTTTAAACTCTAAACCTTTACTTGCGTGAATAGAAAGTAGATTTACCCCCTCACCTTCACTCATTTCGCTTCCACCTAAAATCATAGAGTTTATAAACTTCGATAAATCATTAAAATTTCTTGCTAGATTTTTTAAAAGCATCGCTTTTCTATTTATTTTTGCTAATGCTTTTGTTTTTTGAATATCGTTTATTGTTCCATCTTTTTGTGTTGCTCTTTTTGTTGCTAAAAAATCTTTTAATTTTGAATATGCCATTGAAGAAGATATACTTGCAACTAATGTTTCAGGAATTTTTGTTCTTCTTAAATGTTTTAAAAGTAAATAAATATCATAAAGATATTTTCCACCATCAACGCTTAATTTTGGATGTTTTAATATAGGATTACTTAAAAATGTCTCTTCAAAGTTACAATCTTTAAATTTTGAAATTGAACCTAACTCTATAAAATCATCAAAAAGCCCTAATTGTTGATTTTTTACTTTTGTTTCATAAGGATTTGAGATATCAATTCTAGGTTGAAATAATCCTCTTATAATATCTCCATCACCAAGTTTAATTAAAGCATCAAAAATATCTTTTGCAATAGCTTTTCCTATTCCTTTTCCATGTTCAACTATATGAATAAATGCCATCATATCATTGTGAGAAACTTGCATCACTAAAATATCAAGTATAAATTTTACTTCAACTGAGTCAAAAAAGCTCATTCCACCTTTTCTTTTAGCGGCAATTCCAAATTCTCTTAAATTTGCTTCTATTCCATCTGCACTTGAGTTATTTCTATATATTATTGCTATTTCACTATGAGGTGTTTGACTTTTTGAAATAAGTTGCGAAATATATTCATATTGTGAAAAAAGTTCATTAAAAGCCAAAAGTTTTGGTTTATAAATATTTTCTTTTCTTACAACTTCAAGTTTTTTTTCATAAACTCTTTCATTAAACTCTATAACTTTTGTTGCTAAATCCAAAATAGGTTTTGTTGAACGATAGTTTTTTCTTAAAGTAAAAACATTTGCATCTTTGTATCTTGTTGAGAATGTAGAGATTATTCCTATATCAGAGCCATTAAAAGCATAAATACTTTGGTCATAATCTCCAACACAAAAAAGTGATTTTGGTCTAAAAGAGTCAAGAAGTCTTCCTTGAAGAGGATTTGTATCTTGGTATTCATCAACAAGTATCTCTTTAAAATCAAAATCTTTCTCTTTTAAGATTTTAAGCATAGTTGTAAGTAAATCATCAAAATTTACATAACCATATTTTGTTTTTAGTTCGTTAAATTCATCAACAACATCTTCATAAATCAAAGTGTATATCTCATGAGAAGAGTTTTTTGATACTATCCAAGAAGCAAAATCTTCTCCATCATTTGAATTTAAATATAAAGAGTACATATCATATAAATATCCACCATCATAGGGTGAAACCTCATCACTTCTATCAAAAAAAACTCTTTTTTCATAAATTGATTTGAAAAGTGTTTTTAGTTCATTTGGTTGTTTTAAAGTAATATTTACATTTAGTTCTTTTAGAAGTTTATATGAAACAGAGTGAAAAGTTCCTGCCATAATCTCTTTTGCTATATCTTTTCCAAAAAATTTAGCAACTCTATTTATCATTTCTGCTGCTGCTTTATTTGTGAAAGTTAAAAGTAAAATCTCTTTTGGATTTATCCCACTATTTAATAAATAAGCAATTCTTCCAACAATTGTTGAAGTTTTTCCTGTTCCTGCACTTGCAATTATAAGATTAAATCCTTGGTGGCAAGTTGCTGCTTGTAATTGTTCTTGATTTAAATTTGATAAAGGCATAAAAATTATTCGTTTGTGTGTTTAAAAAGTGAAATCATTTGGGAATAGTAACATAAAAGGGGTTAAAAAGATAGAAAAAAAAAGGACGCCTAGGGGAAGCGCCCTTTTACACAAGGAAACATAAAAAATTATCTATTTAAGAAATCTCATCTTAAAATACTCATATGAATAAGTTGCTCAATTACTTATCCATAAAAAAATTATAGTAACTCACAATTAACTAAAATTCAACCATAAATTAATGAAGAGTTAATTATGCCACTTTTTTTCTTTTTCAAGTAATATAGCTATATATTTACTAGACCAAACAGCTAAAAGTATCACAAAAATCGTAGCTGTAAGATTTATAAAGAATACATAATCAAACCCAAAATTTGTACTAATAGAAGAAAAAATTCTAAGTAACACAACAAATTGCATAACAATAAATATAAAAGTTGCAAATTTATTTGCGATGATTACTTTTCCAGAATGTCCTAAAATAACTCTTGTTCCAAAACCAAGAAGCAATGTTACAAAATATCCTAAAGCTAAAGTATGAATAACAGCTTTTTCAAAATAAAAATTTGGAACAACAAATGCAAATACACTTTCTGTTATAGAAATAAGTAAAGCAACAACTATCCAATAAAGTCCAAGATATAAAACCCAAACAATAGAAGGAACTTTAAATAATGGTAATTTCCATCTTATCAACTCTTTTGTTATTACATATAAAAGTGGAATATCAGCAATAAGATTTAATTTTGCATTTTCAAAAGACAATAAAAAAACTTTTAAAACTAATAATAAAAAGATTGTTTGAACTATTTTAGGGCTTTTATTTATTACATAATTTGGAGCTTTTGCTGTTGTAAAAAAAGGAATCATTCTTTGAGCAATAGTAAAAATAATCATAAATAAAAAAAGATAAAATCCACTATTAATAGAAAGTTTTGAGAAAAAATATGAATTTATAAAATCTAAATTTGAAACCAAAAACACAAAGTGAGAAATAAGTCCTACAAAAAAAGATATTAAAACCCATTTAGTATCTTCTTTTACTTTAATAACACTTTTTTTATGAATATTATAAAGGAGATTAAAACTAAGAATTTGTGCAATTAAAAGTAAAACTTGAAAAACAATAGTGATTTTAGAATAAAAGATTAAACTTAAAAATATTCCTAAACTTGAAATAAAATATATATAAAATAGTCGCATATAATCTTTTGAAGCAATTTCACTTTGCATCAAAAATTTTGGAAAAACAACAAATAAAAAGCCTAAAAAGAACTGAATAAAAACAACAAATACCAAACTATAAGCATGATATACAAGCAATGATGCTTGAACATTTAAAAGATTTGAATAAATCAAAATAAATAGCATCATAAAAAGAGCAAAAAATAAAACACCATTTACAAAAAAAGGTTGATGTGGCTGTGAGGTAAATTTTTTGTACCAAGAAAGCATAAATTCTCCTAAATTTTTTATTTGATTTTAGCTATTATAACCAAGAATAACATTGATTCAAAACAAGAAAATAAGGATATATATGAATTTTTCAAGCACAAAAGAGCTATTAGAAAATCAACAAATTATAATATATTTTATAGCTATTAGTATTAGTATATTAATTACTTTTTTTATTCCAAATACATCATATTTTGAAACGGCAATCAATCCAGCTTTAGCGCTAATGCTATTTGTAACTTTTTTGCAAGTTCCTATATCTGAGCTAACTTCTGCGTTTAAAAATATTAAATTTATTTTTGCTTTGCTTTTTTCAAACTTTATTATTATTCCAATTATTGTTTTTGGTCTTATACAATTTTTACCAGACAATCCACTTTTAAAATTGGGAGTTTTGTTTGTTTTATTAACTCCTTGTATTGATTATGTTGTTACATTTTCACACCTAGGAAAAGCAAATGCAAAACTTCTTCTTAGTTCAACTCCCATTTTATTGATAGTTCAAATGGCATTATTGCCAATTTATCTAAACATCTTTTTAGGAGAAGAAGCTTCTTTACTTGTAGAAATTTCACCATTTATTGAAGCATTTATTTTTTTGATTTTAATTCCATTTTCTCTTGCAACTATATTTCAAATTTGGTCTAAAAAAAGCAATCTTGGAGAAAAAATCGTAGATGTATTTAATATTTTACCAGTTCCATCAACTGCTTTAGTTTTATTTATTGTTATTTTAGCTGTTGTTCCAAGGTTAAGTTTAGCAATAAATGATATTTTATATGTTATTCCTATTTATGTGGTATTTGCAATTATTGCTCCAATGATTGGATTAAGTGTAGGAAAACTATTTAAATTAAAAAAAGAGGAAAAAGTTTCAATAGCTTTTAGTTCATCAACAAGAAACTCTTTAGTTATTTTACCTTTAGCATTAGC
>RRZT010338649.1_pt1 | contig 10087 bp, 7 predicted proteins | sample 2165551 | NCBI WGS metagenome assembly RRZT01 (sample SAMN10456910, study PRJNA506462) | wastewater metagenome | biome: wastewater; feature: sludge; material: wastewater sludge; isolation source: wastewater sludge with Escherichia coli K12::gfp cells carrying plasmid... | place: USA: Moscow, Idaho ...
AGAAACCAGTGCATCACCGCTGCCGCAGCGTCGGGGCGGCTCAGGCGAGTGGTGCCCTGCGTTGCATAGTTGTGCTCGAACAGGTTTTTCATCGAGTTGAGGATTGGGTCAGCCTCGATGGCCTGGATCAGCATCACGCTCAGAGAGCCGTCACCTACCGCTGTTTGCAGCATCTTGACCGCTTTGCGGTTCTGCGGGAGATCGGCTGGCTCTGGTGCTTGAATGGGCAAGAAATCGTTGATGCGCATCTCTTTGGGGGTCTTGCCGCCACCCGTGTAGAAGCCCATCCCGCGAATCACTCGAACGCCACCGCTCTGCCCGCCTTTTTCCTTCTTTCCAACCAAGAACGTGAATTCGCCGACCTCCTGCATTGCGAGATCGTCGTAGTCCAGTCTGTTTCTGCGCTCGATGGCGATGTTGTCTTGTTGTCGAAACACTTCATTCAGCGCGCCAGACTTGCGCTCGAAGCCCGTCATGCGTGCCTCGTCGGTTTCGCCTGCGGCGCCTTGAACGCGCTCCCATGTCTCACTCTTTTGGCCCGAGGTGATCCGGCCAATGGCGCGAATGTTCGTGTTTTCCCAAGTTGCGTCAGCTTCCTCAGCGGAGGACTTTTTGAGCGAGGAAAAGTCCTGCGCTGCGAAGATCACCGAGAAGCCAAGCGAACGGGCCTGGGCCGGTGCCACGGCGAAGCCGATCACGGCGTAGTAGCCGTACTCATCAAGAATCGTGTAGAACGGCACAGCGGCATTGGTGGGCCGAGAATCAATGATCTCTCGCACCAAGCCCTCAACGCGATTGCCCAGGCAACCGGCCATCATCTGCTTGATGGAGCCAACGATCATCTTGCCCAGCATTCGCATCGAATCAGGTGCGCGCTCCAGAGCGGGCAGCAGCACCACGAGCAAGCGCCGGTTAATCACCACATCGTAGAAATCAACGTCGCCCACCTTGGTCTTGAAAATGTGGCCGTAGTTGAAAGTCAGGTCATTAAAGATGCGGGTGAGCTGCATGACGATAAAGCCGTGCTGCTCCAGGGTCTTGGTTTCCTGCTTTTTGATCTTGTTCTTCTGGTAGCCAGGCAGCGTGAGCAGGTACGAGCGCAATGGCGCGCACACCACGTCAAAGGTTTCGCCGTACTTGCCTTTGTGCTCCCACACCAGTTCCTCAATGGCGTTGAGTTCAAAGTAGTCCAGATAGCTCTCTGGCGCCAGATTGATGTAGCCCTTGTCACGCAGGTACACCAGCGGGCGAGTGAGCGCGGCCACGAAACTGATGGCGCGGCCCTTCCACATATCGCCGCCACCGCCAGAGTCGTCCATGAGGGCAACAATCAACTCGATCAGCATGCCTGACGAGGTGTTGCCCATCATGTTCATGTTGTTCGTCACCTTGTCGTACTGCTTGTCCACGAAGTCGCGGCCAGAGGTGATGAAGTTGATGATGAGTAGATCGTCCTCGCGGCCCACGCGGCGGGCGAGCTTGAAGATGTTTTTTTGCAGGGCGGGATCGCCCTTGCCATCCGTGTAGATGAACCCGGTGTTCTGCACCAGGGCATTGAAAACGAGGCCCAAAAGGTACTCGGTCTTACCTGAGCCAGTTGTCCCAAGCACGAGCTGGTGAGTCCGTAGATCGGAGTCGCCAGCGTAGATTTGCTCGCCCGTCTCCAGATCGTTGCCCAGCATCGTGATGCCAGTGCCCAAGCCCTTGCCCTTCGGGGTTGAGCCGTCGCGCAGGCCCGACTCAATCGGCATGCGATAGGGGAAGTCGAATGCTCGGCGCCCTACGTCGCCGTAGGAGCGCCAGAAGACCCACAGGATCAGCAAGGCCAGCTCGCCCGCAAACGGGACGGGCTTGACGATGGAGAAAGCCACTGCCATGCCGACAATCACGATCAGAAAAATCACGCTGCCGTCAGGTGACGACAGGAAATCCGAGAATTTCTGCCCCGCAAGGCGCGTGTCCTTGCGGCGCCGTGATGCTTTGACCTCGTGTTTGCGCGAGGAACCCTTGTACTGTGGCATTCGCCTTCCCTTCTCAGCCTATGCCGCTCGCTTAGCCAAGCGCGTGCTCAGGTTGCTCAAAGTATTCGTCAATGAGTTCCTTGCCGATCTTCTCGATCACAGAGGACTCCATGGCCTCGTCCACAAACTCAGCATCAGCGAATTGCTCTTGCTTGCGCCGCTCTACGAGCTTCTTGCACGAGCCACTGGGGAAACGCTTTGCCAGCAGGCGGCGGGCCGCATCGCGGGGCATCGCGTCATACAGCATCATGCGCAGCTTGCGGTCTTCTGCCGTGGTAGAGAGTGCCCATAGGCGCATCGGCCCAGGCGTGAGGGTGAATAGCTGGCTGAACGGAGCGCTTTTCGTCTCGAACTGGGCCAGGAACGTTGAACCGTCCGCATTCGGGCCGTGAACGAAATTCATAAGGCCCTGTTCTTCCACGGGGGTCAAGCCAATGTTCTCGCGCATCCAGCGGCGGGTTTCCACGGTGCCCGAATCCATGATGAACTTCGTGGTGGCGATCTTGCACAAGTCGCCAAAGTCTTCCATGAGCTGTGAGGCCAGCACGATCTCCATGTTCCACTTACGAGCTTCGCGCCCGTCTGTGAGCACCTGTTGACGCAGGATCGGGTGCCCCCCTGTCTTGTGAAATTCGTCCATGCACAAGACCTTGTTTTCGTCAACGATCTCGTTGACCATCTTCGTGAAATAGGGGCGAGCCATCGCGTCGAAGAATGGGAGGTCTTCGCGGGAGTAAGCCACTTTTTTCATGAACGACTCGCGGGCGATCATGAACATGAGGGACGTTTGCTTTTGCGCAGCAGCAGAGCCAAGGACGGCCACGTCCTGCAAGTCCAGGGAGACAACGCGGGACGAGCCCAGGTCGAAGCGCGTTGTGCCCGCGAAGATCGGGAAATCGCCCACCGCTTCACGCACGCCGGTAATGAACGTGGGGATGATCTCGCGCCCGCCTTCGGCCTTGGTGTCGCCGTACTCGGACTTCACTTCTTCACTGGATGCAATCGCAGCGAGGTCGGAGAGCGTGGGCACCGCATAGCGCTGCGCCACTTCGGCCTCGTAGTGCATCTCGGCCTTGAAAAATACGTCCACCAAATCCCAGTAGAGCGTGGCAGGCATGATGCGCAGGCCCAGCGTGGCCACGGCGTCGTCAATGAGCTTGCTATGCCCAGGCTTGTAGCGATTCGGCTGGGCTTTCTCCACCTTGTCGGACTTGTTGATGTACGCAAGGTCGATGATCCGGCCCACGAACGTGGACATGCCCTCGAAGGCCTTGCCTTCGCGTTCGGGAGGCGTCACCAGGGCGGTCAGGAAGTTCTTGAGGAATTCGCGTCCACGCGGCAACGGCTCGCGCTTGGACAGCGGCGTGTCCATTGGGTTGATACAGTCGCGTTCGCTGTTTTGGAGCCGCTTGTAAACGGCTAGATGGCGCATGTTCTCTGGCAGTGAGTCATGAATCAGATCAATGAAGCCAGAGGACGAAATACCAATGTCGATGATGCCAACGAAGGGCAGACGGGTGATGCCAGGGAGCAGGCAGGACTCGAAATTGTTGCTGTTCATGAGAACAGACTTGCCGTAGCCAGGACGGCCAGCAATCAGGGTGATCCAAGTGGTTTGCTCGGACGCAAAGCGCTGGTAGTTCAGTACCTTCCCGTCTCGGCTGCGGAAGATGATGGAGCCGCGTGAAAACGGGGACGCTGGCCGCGTCAAAGGCAGCAGGCCCAGTGCGTCATACAGCGGAGCTGGGCATGCTGGAGCGTAGTGCTTGGGACTGAGGCCCACGCAGCATGTCTGAAAAGCATCCATCACATAGCCCGTGCGCTCAGTGACGGAAGACTTGCCCCAGCCTTCCACGGCACGCAAGACCTTGGACTTGCGCAGACGCAGCTCGCGCACCCCTTCGGGGGTGTAGTCAGCCCAGGTCATCGCAGCAATGCGCAGCTTCACGATGGTTTCCCCGTCGCGCTTGCGCTCCTGCAAGTCCTTGAGCGCCAGATTGATGTTGCGGTTGATCTCGGAGGTGAAGCCGAGCACGCTGGCAAAAAGCTGCTTGAACCCGGTTCCCTGGAGGCCGTCGCCCTCGATCATCACGCTCAGGGTGAATGGCATCGAGCGCGAGCGCCCGTTTTCCTGTGTGTCGGAGCGGTTCAGCGCCGAGAACAGGTGATTGAAGAATTTCGGTTCACGCGGGGGGGCGCTGACGAAAAGAGGGGCGTAAACCCGCGTGCCCACCCGAATGGTTGTCGGGTCAGGGATTTGAGGGTTGTTGAGGGCGCCAATGTCAGCAGATGCGGTCATCATCTGCTCTGCGATCCGGGGGTAGAAGAACTCCGAATAATCCTCGGTGCGTTTGTTTGTTTTCCAGCGGAATGGAATGCTGTTGCCAGGGAGAGCGGGACTCCACCCAGGCCCAGTCAAATCGGGGTAAACGCTTGCGCGCACTGCGCGCAGTGCGTCAGAAACGTCAAGAACCTCTGCGAAGCAGTTGAACTCGGGCGAGCACAGGTCGGTAACAACCTTGGTGACAAAGGCGTTGTGACGGTCACGCAGGAACGTGATTGGGCGCAGCAAGTTTTGTGCATCGCGGGTAGCGGGCCAGTTGCTGGTACGGCGAAACTCGTTGACCTGTTCCTGAAAAATCTTGCCTTCAACGGGGTCGAGCAGCGATGGGCGCGACCAGAACACCAGATAGCATTCTTCGTCGTAAACATAGTCGCTGTAGCGCTCCACCGTTTCATCAATCAAGTCATGCACTGCCAGCGAAAGACGCTTGGCAGTGGCGTGCTGTTGATCGGCGTTCTGGATCAAGGCCTGGGTGCCATCCAGATCGCGGCGAAAGACGGCTTGGAGTTGGTGGCCGCGATGATCCAAAAAGATCGAAAGCGAACTCGTGACCAACGACAGCAAGTGCTTGAACTGCCCTTCCCCCAGGATGCCTTTGCTGCCGTGAAAACGCACGATGGATGCAAAGCTGCCATCTGTTGCGACAAGGTTGCGGCCTTCGTCCACGGTTTCAATGTCGCAGTAGTCCTGCACGCTCATCTTGACCGAAGAAAGCACGGTGACAAGCAACGATTCAAATTTATCCAGCATGACTTACCCTTTCCACAAATTTCTCGATGAATGAATGGGCTTGCGTTGTCCGCGTCGCCTCATCAATTTCCCTGTTGACCAAAATTCCGTCCAGTTCGAGTAGCTGCGCTACGCTGGCATGTGCCCTTAGCACCGCTTCAAGATCGAACAGGCTGCTCTTTTCAACCGCCTCGTCGTTCGTGCTCATGAGAGGCCTCCAGCCTTCGCTTGGTTGAATCCGGCCATCGGCGGCATCAGGCCAATGTCAACCGCCATGTCGAGGATGTTCTTGGTGCCGCCTTCGGGGACTCGAACAACCACATTGCCCATGCTGTAGGAGATCAACGTCACGCCACGGCGCGACTGCATCTTTTGGGCGTAGTCGAACATTTGCATGCGATCAATGGCGCGCAGCCAAGCTGCGCGAGCTGTGTAGCCCGTGATGCGCCCTGCTCGTGGCTGCTTGTTCATCAAGGCCGTCCAAACCTGCTCGGCCACAAGACCCAGTGAGTAAGAGAGTTCGTTGGCGCCAGCCTTGGGCAGCATTGCTGCATATGAGTCCAGGCTTTCGTAGCCCTGCTCGCAAACCATGGCTGCACGAAGCTCCACATCCGCGTACTGGCGCACGATGCGCCACTCAACATCGGTCAGCCACTCGCGGATCGACTTGGAACCGCTGCCCCATGAAAGGGCTTCGGCCATGATCGGCTTGATGTTGGTGATACGGCAGCGCACAAGGAAAGGCTTTTCCATGCGCTCCAGTTCGGACTCTGTGAGCTTTTGCTTCACAAGCTCCCAGCCGGTATCCGGGGGGACTTTATGCGCGAGCATCCGGTGTGCGTATGTCAGGCGATTGCAGCGCAGCGTCATGCTGCTGGCCGTGCCGCGACCAAAGCTGACGCTTTGGATCACCGACACTTTTGGGTGTCCTGCAATCGTCTCGAACGTGGAGTAAGCCGACTCAGGGATGCGGCAACGATCAAGGCCCATCGCTGCTGCGTAGTCGTCATTCAAGCGAGCATGGCTCTGCACCTGAATGCCCAACTCTTTGCAGGAGTACGCAACGACTCGGTGCGCGATCAAGGACAGCGTTTCTGCGGTGTCCTTGGCCTTGCCTGTGTCGCGGCCCAGGCCAAATTCAGTGGCAATTTGCTCGAAGGCTGTGCGCAGCCAGCCCTCGTTGCGAAAATTCGCATGCATGTTCAGCTTTGCCGTCGAGAAGGCGGTATAGCCGAGGTTCGTGAGCCAGATCACATCGTTCGGCAGATCGGTAATGCCTTGGATGCGGCGAGCTTGCGTGCCTCCTACTGAGGCCCATCCACCAGTCAAGGAAACAACAGTTCTGTCGCTTCCACCAATGACGCTGCTCGGGTCGAAGACGATTGCTCCAATGCGCATAAGACCTCGTTCAAGCAGGTTGACTGCGCAGGGTGTCCAGCAGCGCAGGCCAGTGATTCATGTCGAGGTACTGCGTGTGTGTGCGTGTCAGATAGCCCGCGATTTGCCCCTGACGGAATGCGGCCTCAGTAGGGATCACGCGCAGGCCGTTCATGGTCTTGTGACGCATCGCAAACGCGGCGTCATCCAGCCTGGAGAGTGCGACAGCAATCTCATGGCCGTTAGAAAAATCAGTCTCGAAAACGCGCTTGAAAATGTCCACGGAGCGGCTTTCAAAGATCGCGTACAAGCCTTTGAGCCGCGACTGCACATCCTCATTGCCCGTGGCTACTGCGCAGTGATAGATGCGCATCAGATTGGTGATCTCTGCCTGGGTCAGTTCGGGGATGACAGCCAAAAAAATAGCGCCGCGCATCGCAGCCAACCCCAGGTGAAAACAGAGGTGGTCGATATTGCAGATCGTGACGAGGTTGTCGAGGCGGTTGTTAGTGTGGTCGTCATCAAGATGGTGAACCTCTTGATGCGCCGTGCTGGTGAACCCGCAGAACCAGCAGCGCCGACCATCGCGGTCGAGCACTTTTTTGCGCACTTCCTGAAACACGGCATCCGCTTCGTTGCGGTCATGCTCAGATTGCTCCATGCGCCACTGCTTACGTTTGACGGACAGAACCGGCAGATTTGTGAACCGCTCCAAAAAGGCCTCGGGCCGTGTTGGCGGTATCAGTTCCATGCTTCCCATATTCGTCCGGGCCTGAGCTTTTGGTGATGAGGTCTAAGGGGTTGCCCCCTTAGACCCTTGAACGGCTGTTGATTAGCCCGTGATGGTATTGCGCATCATCCACATGATGGTGCCGACCGCAGCCATGGCGCCGCCAATGAACAGGCCCACGATGGCCGACAGCGGCTTTTCACGCTCGTCTTTCGATGCCTTCCAGAGCGTGTAGAGGGAGATGGCAACGACCACAAAACCGCCGATGGACACCAACTGGATCAGCAGCGATGCGCCGGTTTGTGCGGCGTCGTCAATGTTGCCCGCAATGTCATCAAACTTCTTGCCGCCAGAAGTGTCCTGGGTCAAATCGGTTTTCGAGATCGCATGTGCTGGCAGAGAGCCGCACAGGAGCGCGATGATGAACGAATAAGCCATCATCGCCTTGAAGCGCGCGGTTTCTGCCAGTTTCACGATAGTTGCTTTCATAAGTACCTCCGGGTGGTTAAAAAAGAGAAAAAAGATCAAGAGAACGGGGTGAACATGGAGATCACGTTGAACCCCAATGTGTTGTTGACTACATCCGAGAACCATTTGAAGTTCCAGCACAGAATGCCGCCGATGGCCCAGCCGGAAGCAGAGCCCAAGTGGGCCTGCTCGTTGTTGTAGTGACGGTTGACAGTCATGAGTGCCTTGACCATGGCGACAAAGCCCACCACTTGCATGATTGACAGCAATGCAACGGTAGCCACGGCACCCTTGTCTGCTAGGGAGCTTGCTGCGCTGTAGGTCATGCCTGTGGGCATGATCTTGTCGATCCGTTCTGCCGCATAGTCGTCAGACAGCGTGCGAGAAAGAATGCCCATCAGGTTCAATGTGGACATGGCACTCATGAGTGCGCCGACCATCAGCGATATGAGTGCAGACCCAGTAGAGAAGCGCTGGCGACCAGCGACGTATTTCAGCGCGTTGTCATGTGAAACCCCCCAAAGTTCAACCAGCGCCGAGCCGACAAAGTACAGGCCCATTACGGCCACAATGCCCTGCATCATCATCAGCAGGGCGGGCGCTACCTGCCCTGCGTTGATGAGTAATTCGAGAAGATCGGGGAAGCCGGTTCCGCCCATGGTTAACTCCTAAAACCTTGAATGAATAGCGCTCAGTGCGCCGACTCGACGGCCACAGATACTTGACCGCTTGGCTTGATTTGACGAACGACGAGCTGGCCTTGCATCGGGATGGCTTCGCCTTCCTTCACGCTCATTTCCTCATCGCCATTGCGAATCCAGGCGCGGCCACCCACCGTTGCCAGAGGCTGGTAGTTGTTCGTGATTCCGAGCTGCATGGGAGCAGTGCCAGACTTGCGATCAGCTGCTGCGAGGCGTTCGGCGCGTGTGGGGCGATGGGCCTGTTCCTCGGGCTTCACAACATTCACCCGCGCTCCAATTCGGGCCTTCTCCAAATTGGAGAGGCGGCTGGTGGTCACTTGGACGTTGTTGTCCAGCGTGTGGATGTTCTTGCCCTGCTGGTCAATGGCCGCTGCTGTTTGGGCGAAAGCGGCTTGAGTGGACTGGGCGTTTTGTTCCACACGCTCGCGCAACTGCTTGATTTCGGCGCGCAGAGCCTGCATTTCCACATCGCTGACTGCTGGTGCCTCGAACTGCGCTGGTTGCCGTTTTGTGACGACCTTTTGTTGCGGCTTGGAGCTTGCCGAGATCAGCACAGCCGCAATAACCATCACCAAGACAAAAAGACCGCCACCGATGGCCGCAATTTGGCCGAACGACATTTTTCTGAGATCAAAAGCCATTTGAAAGCTCCTTTTTTGTTCGCATTAGTTCGAGTTCAGTGGGCCGCGATACCTGTTATCGAAGCCGCCTGGGTACTGGTTGTTGCCGTACCCGCCAGGGGTGTAGCCGTAGGGGGTTGAACCGTAGCCAGGGCTGTTGTAACCAGGGGTAGCGCCGCCACCTTGGGGGAACGGCGTTGCAGGGAACACCACGTTGGTCGGAGCGTTGACCGTATTGACTGGATTGACCTGCGTGTTTTGAGGCTGCTGCTGTTGCTCATCGCCAGATTGCGGCAGCACGTCCTCAAGGAAGTACAAGACGAAACCAGTCTCTGCGGGGGTTGAATAGGTGCTGGGTTGATTGAAACCACGGCGGCGAATTTCGGAGCCAATAGCCATCCCAAGCTCGCCTACGGCAGCGCCAACAACGCGGCGATCACTGGGTTCTTCTGTGGTGGTGACAACACCGCCATTCGTGACGATGGTGGTGCCAACAGGCTGCTGGTAAACGCGCCCTGCCCCTTGCAGCAAGGCTGCGGCGGCGAGGGCCGAATAGCGGCTGAGCGTGTGGTGGTCGATCTTTTCAGCCATGCCCAGCTTGGCATCGGCTTCGCGCAGTGCAACTGCGCGCACCCGCATCGTTGGCCTGTCATCCTGGGGGGCCATGATGGTGAAAGTGAGCGACATATTGTTGTAAGCCTGCTCAATCTGTCCGATCAGTTTTGACCCCTTCCACTTGCCGCTGCGGACAGTAGCCAGAACGGTTCTGCCATCGTCGGTGTTGGCTTCGGAGTCCAGGGTGGCAAACGCCGTGCTACCCGCCTTGATGATGGCCTTGCGTGCTGCTGCGCGTTGGGCCGCGTTTGCACGCTCAGTAGCGTTGCTGCCGTTCTGTGGCTGGGCGTGGTAGTAAGTGGTCTGTGAGTACGAGCCAAGGTTGTTCAGGCTGTCGGCACCTTGCGAGGAAAACATGCCGCCAATTTGCTTCACGATTTCATCACTCACCGATGCAACGAACTTGTCTCGCTCGCCCTCGGCGGTCTTCTGCTCGGTTGCCAGCTTGTCGGCGGCTCGCTGCATTTCCTGCTCGCGGCGCT
>RRZT010634853.1_pt1 | contig 10087 bp, 10 predicted proteins | sample 2165551 | NCBI WGS metagenome assembly RRZT01 (sample SAMN10456910, study PRJNA506462) | wastewater metagenome | biome: wastewater; feature: sludge; material: wastewater sludge; isolation source: wastewater sludge with Escherichia coli K12::gfp cells carrying plasmid... | place: USA: Moscow, Idaho...
AAGTACAAATTTATCCCAAGAATTAAATTGCCAATATCTAGTTGGTATAGTATTAAAGCAAACTATTTTTTTTCCACTCTTTTGTGCAATTATAACTATTCCATCTGCAATACTATGTCTTGGACCTCTTGGTCCATCTGGGCTTATTGCAACATCATTACCTAACTTTAATTCTTTTAAAGCTGATAACATAACTTTGGCAGCTCCTTTAGAACTAGAACCTCTAATTGCCCAAATTTTAAACATAGCGGCTAGTTTTGTAATAGTTTCACCATCTCTATTTTCACTAACCATAGCTTTTACAACACCATTTTTTCTAAAACCAAAATAATTATAAATCTGAGAAATTAAATCACCATGCCACATACAAACAATAAAAGGCTCTTTATCGTCATGAGCTGGATGATGATATACTTTTTTATTTGTAAAATATATAAATTTTACAATAAAATATAAAAAATATGGTGCGATATCTTTTTTAAATTTCTTCCACATTATTTTACAATTTCACCTTTTAATGATGTTCTTGTAGCACTTGTTATTTTTACATCTACAAATTTTCCAAGAAGTTCATCACTACCTTTTGTAAATACTAAAAAATAATTATCTGTGTATCCACTCACTTCACCATTTGGCTTTAAACTTTCAATTAAAACATTTACAGTTTTTCCAATCATTAAAGGCATACTATCTTCTAAATATCTTTTATGAAGTTCTATTAACTCTTCTAGTCTTGCACTTCCAGTTTCATCATCAATTTCCTGATCTTTAAGCTCTAACGCTTTTGTTCCAGGTCTTGGAGAATATTTAAAGTTAAAAATTTGATCAAATTTTACTTGTCTTACAACATCTAAAGTATCTTCAAAATCTTCTCTTGTTTCTCCAGGGAATGCAACAATTATATCAGTTGTTATTCTTAAATCTGGAATCAAACTTCTAAGCTTTTCTGCTCTATTTAAAAACCATTCTTTTGTATATCCTCTTTTCATAGCTTTTAAAATAGCTGTTGAACCACTTTGAAGAGGCATATGAATACATTTAGAGATTTTTGGATTTTTTGCAAATTCTTCAATAAACTCATCATCCATGTGTAATGGATGTGGAGATGTAAATCTTATTCTTTTAAGTCCTTCGATTTTTGATACATCTTGAAGTAATTTTGTAAAACTATACTTCTCTCTTTTATCACTAAATCTTTTTCCATAAGAGTTTACATTTTGTCCTAAAAGCGCAACTTCAACAGCACCATTATCAACTGCTTTTTGTATCTGAGACACAATCATTTCAGGCGGAATAGATATTTCATCTCCTCTAGTACTAGGAACTATACAATAAGTACACTCTTTATCACATCCAACAGAAATATTAACACTAGTTCTAAAGTTATTATTTTTTGCTATTGCAAATTCATATTGAGAATCATCATTTGAAATCGAAACTTCAACTGAACCTTTTATGTCCACAACATCTTTTATTTTTGAAATATTTCTAGCACCTAAAACGAAATCAACATAAGGTGCTCTTTTTATAATATCTTGTCCTAAATGGGAAGCTGTACATCCACAAACTCCAATTTTAGCGCCCTCTTTTTTCTTTTTATTAAATTGCCCAATTTCTGAAAAAAGTTTTTGTACAGGTCTTTCTCTTACAGAACAAGTATTAATAATAATTAAATCAGCGTCTTCAATATTTTGAGTAGGAGTATAACCTTTATGTTTTTCCAACTCAGCTTGAATATGCTTACTATCAGTGTCATTCATTTGACACCCTAATGTTTGTATAAATAGTTTTTTACTCATAACTTTGTAACACTTAAATTTTAAAGTGCATGAACCTCATACATATATTCATCATCAGCTAAACCATATTTAATTTCTCTAAAATATACGTTAAAACCTTCTTTTTCTAAAGCATCAACCAATGCCATCATATCTTTATGAGAATTATCTCTATCAAAGTAGAAGATTTTTTGCTTATCTCTTGCTAACTCCTCTTTAATTTTATCTAATTGAGCCTTTTTTGGCTTTTCATTTAACTCTTTTCTTGCAAATAATAATTCCATTTATTAAACCTTTTTTTGATAATTAGTCATACATTTTATTTAAAAATTGCTTTAATTTCTATAAAAGGCTATTTTCGATAAAATCCCCTTCTACGCTTACATTGAAAATCACATTTTACATTTCAATGTCACAAAAACTAAGGATAATCATGGATAAAATAATAGATATTTTAGATTCAATTGCCTATGAAAAAGGTTTAAAAATTGATGATGTTGAAAATGCATTGAAAGAAGCTTTAATTAAAACTGCTCAAAAAATGGTAGATCATACTTTAATTTTTGATGCAAAAATAGATAGAGCAAATAAAAAATTGGTTCTTCTTCAAAAAATAGAAGTTATTGCTGATGAAGATAGAAGACTTTTTGGTGATGCAAAAGATGAAGAAGGAAATATAATTAATAGTGAAAATTATATTAGTATAGATGCTGCTAAAGATATAAATTCAGATTTAGAAATTGGAGATTTTTTAAGTTATGAATTAGAATTTGAAAATATGGGGAGAAATGCAGCAACAATTCTTTCAAGTAATTTTGAATTTAGATTACAAAGATTTGTAGAAGAAAATATTCTTTCAAAATATAAAGAAAAAATTGGCAAAATCGTATCTGGTGTTGTATCTAGAGTTGATAAAAACGAAAGCACTTTTATTGAAATTGGAGAGATAAAAGGTGTTTTATTAAGAAAAAATAGAATTAAAGGTGAAAAATTTAAAGTTGGAGATACTTTAAAAGCTGTTGTTAAAGGTGTAAATATTGATAAAAATCTAGGTCTTATTATAGAATTATCAAGAACTAGCCCAAAATTCTTAGAAAATCTTTTAGCTTTAGAAGTACCTGAATTAAAAGATGAGAAAATTAAAATTGAAGCTAGTGCTAGAATTCCGGGAACTAGATCAAAAATTGCCCTATCAACAACAAGTGAGCAAATAGATCCTATTGGTGCAATTGTTGGTGTAAAAGGAGTAAGAATAAATGCTGTTTCTGCTCAACTAAGCAAAGAAAGTATAGATTGTGTTGAATACTCAACTATTCCTGAAATATTTGTTGCTAGATCATTAAGTCCTGCTTTAGTAAACAGTGTTAAAATAGACGCTGAGCCAAAAAATGGCGAAAAAGGAAAAGCTGTTGTTACAATAAGCAGTGATCAAAAATCTAAAGCAATTGGAAAAGATGGATTAAATATAAGATTAGCATCGATGCTTACTAAATATGAAATTGAACTTGTTGAAATTGCATCAAATTCTCAAGGTATTTCTTCTTTAGATAAAAACAACAACGAATCTGAAGAAAAAACAACTGATACATCAAGCCTTGAAGCCTTATTCAAATAATATGAAAAATATATATTTTTATGACTCATCAAAAAAAGCAAAGGTAGAATTTCTACCTTTAAAAGAGGGTATTGTAAAAATTTATGTTTGTGGACCAACAGTTTACGATAATTCTCATTTAGGACATGCAAGAAGTGCAATAGCTTTTGATTTACTTCATAGAGTGTTAAAAGCAAATGGATATGAAGTTATTTTTGCAAAAAATTTTACAGATATTGATGATAAGATAATTAAGAAAATGAATGAAACTGGTAAATCTTTAGATGAAATCACAAATTTTTATATAAATAATTATAAAAATGATATGACTTCTTTAAATATTCTTCCAAATACTTTTGAACCAAAAGCTACAGAAAACTTAAATGCTATGCAAGAAATGATAGAAGATTTACTTAAAAAAGACATTGCATACAAAACTACTGATAGTGTATATTTTGATGTATCAAAAGATAACTTATATGGAACACTATCAAATCAAGCAAGTGATGATAAGTCAATATCTAGAGTTGAAACTAATAATGAAAAAAGAAATAGTTCTGATTTTGCTCTTTGGAAATTTGAGAAAACAAATGATGTCTCTTATATCTCAAGTTTTGGAAAAGGAAGACCAGGTTGGCATATAGAATGTAGTGCGATGATTAAAAAACATTTGGCATATACAGATGAAGCTTTTCAAATAGATATTCACTGTGGGGGAGCTGATTTACTATTTCCTCACCATGAAAATGAAGCTAGTCAAACTAGATGCTCATCTGGTCAAAATCTAGCAAAATATTGGATGCATAATGGATTTGTAAATATAAATGGTGAAAAAATGAGTAAATCTCTTGGAAACTCGTTTTTTCTAAAAGATGTTTTAAAATCATACAGCGGAGAAGTTGTAAGATTCTATTTGCTTAGCTCTTCATATAGAGCAGATATTAGTTTTAATGAAGAAGATTTATTAGTATCGAAAAAGAGGCTTGATAAACTTTATAGAGTAAAAAAAAGAGTTTATGGTGTTTCTAGTTCATTGACAAATGAAAAATTTAGATCTTCTATTCTTGAAGCTTTAAATGATGATTTAAATACATCTTTAGCATTATCTGTTATTGACGATTTTATAAATACTTCAAATGATAATCTAGATAAAAACCCAAAAGATAAAAATTTAAAACAAGAAATTGTTACTAATATAGAGTTTATTCAATCTATTTTAGGTTTTGGCGGAAATGATGCATATTCTTATTTTCAATTTGGCATTGATGAAAACAATAAACTAGAAATTGAAAAACTTATTGAACAGAGAACTGAAGCTAAAAAAAATAAAGATTTTACAAAAGCTGATAGTATTAGAGATGAATTAACAGCTATGCATATTTCAATTATGGATACACCAACAGGTGTCGTTTGGGAAAAACTATAAAAGCTAAATATAAAAAAAAGGGACTAGAAAAAAACTTCTAGCCCCTTTTCAAATTCTTTTATAAATTAATTATAAAAATGTTCTTGCGTATGCAGTATCAGAAACATTTTGAGTATCAACAACATATGGAACTAAAGCCATGTGTCTTGCTCTTTTTATTGCTTTTTCTACCATTTCTTGAGCATTTTTAGAATTTCCAGTAAGTCTTCTAGGCATAATTTTACCTCTTTCACTCATAGAAATTTTTAATAACTCAGTGTTTTTATAATCAATGAAATCAACTTTCATTTCAGTATATTTACAAGATTTTTTTCCGTATTTTCTTCTTTCTGCCATTTTTTATCCTTTTTTCTAGAACGGTATTTCATCGTCTTCAATATCGATTTCAGGTACTCTTTGCTCAAACTTTTGCTTTTGAGGACTAGCAGCACCACCAAAATTATCATAAGAATTTTGATTGTTATATTGATTTTGTGGAATTTGGTTGTAGTTTTGGTTATATGACCCCTGATTAGAGTTATAACTACCACCCTCACTTGAAGATTTAGAATCTAACATTTTCATCTCTTCTACTCTTAATGAGTGTCTGTTTCTTGTAGTTCCATCTTGCGCTGTCCACTGTTCAAAAACAAGTCTTCCTTCTACTAAAACTTTAGAACCTTTTTTTAGGTATTGATTAGCAATTTCAGCTGATCTTCCAAAAAAGTTAATATCTAAAAAGCAAACTTCTTCTTTTTGTTCACCAGTTTGTGATTTATACTTATACGAAGTAGCAATAGCACTTTTAGAAACTGCTGTTCCAGAAGGTAAATATCTTAACTCGATATCTCTTGTTAAGTTTCCAACCATAATTACTTTATTATACATATTAAGGTCCCTTTATTTTTAACTATTTAGAAGCTTTTTTTGCTGCCTCATCACTCATTTTTGTCCAAGAAGTAATCTCTTTTTTAGATTCAAATTTAATAAATATAAATCTAATTAATTCTTCATTATTTCTGTAATTTCTTTCAATTTCTGCAATCGCAGCAGCTGGAGCTCTGAAATATATTACATAGTAATAACCTCTTTTTTGCTTTTCGATTTCGTAAGCTAACTCTTTAATACCGATATTATCTGTTGAAACGATTTCTGCACCATTTTTTTCAAAAAGTGCTTTAATTCCTTCTAACTGTGCTACAGTTTCTTCTTCAGTTAATGTAGGCTTTAAGATAAACATTGTTTCGTAATGTTTTAATTTTGACATTTATTCTCCTTATAGATTGTGCCGATTTTTCTTTACATTTCCCATTTCATCAGCAAGGATTTATTTTTTGTAAAGTTTCGGATTTTATCTAAATAAAACTGTAAATTTTCTTAGACTTGCTTGTAAATACAAATTTATATTATCTATTTTCCCAATTTTAAGTTCTAGTTCTAGATTTAAAAGATACTCCAAAATATCTTCAAAATCCTTTGGCTTCCTATTTATTGCTAATTTTGATTTTTTTTCCCAAATATTTTTTGTAGGAATATATCCTAAAATCTCTTTTGGGTTTGCTTGTCCAAAACTTCTAGCATAAGAACTAATCATAAATAACTGTTGAACAAAAGATGTAATTTGATTTAAAATAAAAATTTCATTTGTTCCTTCTTCTAAAATTCCATTTAAATCTTCACTTATATCTTTTCCACTTAGCAAATCATGTAAAAAATCTTCAAAATTTACACTAGCCATACCAAAACAGTTTGAATCAACCATATTTATATTAACTAATTCATCTAAAACAGCTAATTTTTTGAGATCATTTACGCAAAGTGCTAAATCTGTTTTATGCATAAAATATAGATGGCTTAAAGCATTTAGTTCATATTTCATTCCTAAATTCTTTGCTTCAAACTCTAAAAAATTAATAGCTTCATTATCACTTGGCTGAAAAAACCTTACAAATGCAGAGTTTGTTTTTTCTGAAAAACTACTCTCCATAGTTTTAAAATCTGCATCACCTAAGCAAGCAATTATAAGCCTGCTATTTGGATTTGTATTACAAGCTTCAACTAAAGAATCTAACTCTTTTTTAGGAATTTTTTTATCTATTTTTATAAGCAATACATTACTATTTGAAAACAATGAAGATTGAAGAAGCTTATTTTTAGCATCTTTAAAATCATACTCATCAAAATATAACTTTTCAATATCATCACCTTGTGCTAATACTTTAGCAATATCCAAGGCATATCTTTCAATTAAATATATACTTTGTCCATAAAACATATATGATTTGTAAATTTTATTTTGCCTAAGGCAATTATCGAATTCATTTTTATACATAAGAAAATAATATCCTAAGTTTACTTTCAATATAATTTTTTAATTTAACAATAAAGGGGTTATTATGTATAAAATTGTTCTACCAATTTTAGGTTTTGAGGGGTCTTCAAATGTTTCTATTGAGAGAATTGATGAATTTTTCTCATTTTTAGTTTTAGAAGATAAAACTAAGATAACTATTGTAAACATTAATGTTTTAAACAAAGTAAATTTTGATTTCGAAATAGATGAAAAAGCTCTTTCTGCGTTAAAAATCAAATCTAAAGAAGATTTCGATACTTATTTTGTTGTTGTATCTCAAGATCCAATTGAGTACTCAATTGTAAACTTAGTTTCTCCAATTTTCATTAATGAAAAAGAAAAGTTAATTGGTCAATATGTAACAAATGAAAAGGTAGAGCCTTTCCTTGCTACAATAGACAAGTGCGCTACACTAAAATAGCAACTATTAACTTCGTAGCTAAACAACAAGAAACTATTTTCACTCTATGTTTTGAAAATAGTTTCTGCCCTTTATAATTTTCAATTACTAGCTTAAGCCCTATAACTTTATCATAACATACAGCTTTGGCTTTTTCTGTATCCACTATTTTTACTTTAATTTCGTTTCCTATATTTGCTTTAGCCCATCTTGCATATTTTCTATCTTCAAAATCCCATACCAATTTATCTATTTTTCTCTCTTGATCTGAAATATGTGTACATATATCATCTAAATCCTTTGGTAATTTTTTACTTTTTAAAATACGATGTAATACTAAGTCTGAATATCTTCTAATCGGACTTGTAAAATGAGAATAAGATTTAAATCCTAATCCAAAATGTCCTAAATTTTTTGAACTATATTTTGCTTGAGTCAAACTTTGAATAATAAGCTCATCAACTTCATCTCTTAACAATAACTTACTTGCTTCTTCTTGTATATGAGTAATTGTTTGATGAACATTATCTTTTATCTTTGCTTTTACTCCTAAAACATTAACATCATCAACTAATTTAGATAAAGCTTTAAAATCAGGTTCTTCATGGATTCTAAATATTCCCAAAGCTCCAACTTTCTTACTAGCTTCAATATTTGCTAAAAGCATACACTCTTCTATTAGTTGGTGAGAAGCTGTTGATTTTTCTACTTCAATATTTTCAAGTAAATCATTTTTTAATTTTAATCTATTCTCTGCTGTTCTAAAATCATAACCATTTTTCAGTCTACTATCTCTAAAGTTTTTTGTAATTTTATATAGTGGTATTAAATAATCAAAAATAGTTTTTTCAACATCATTATATAAATCAAGCTTTCCATCCAAAACTCTATCTATTCTTCCATAAGAAAAATTTCTATGATTTTTTATAATTCCTGAAAACAATTCACTACTTTCAACTTTTAACTTTTTTAAATCCAATTTCAATTTAAAAACATATGCATATCTATCTTGTCCCTCTTTTAGTGAACACAAATTTTCACTCAAAACAGATGGAAGCATAGGTAAAGTTCTACTTGGTAAATATATCGTTGATGATTTTTTAAATGCTAATTTATCTAAATCACTCCCTTCTTTTACAAAATATGACACATCAGCAATTGCTACATACAATAAATTATTGATTTCATCAAAATATATTGCATCATCATGATCTTTTGCACTATTTGGATCTATTGTACAAAATGGTAAATCTCTCAAATCAATTCTATTACTACTATCTTCTTTAAACTCTTCTACTTCAACTTTTTCTGTATTTCGATATAACTCTTCATACATATACAAACTTATAAATTCATCTATATTTGGTTCATTTAAATTACCAATAAATTTAATTTCATTGAACTCTTTATTATCTATTAACAAAACATCTTCATCTTTATACTTTTTTGTATTTTTACTTTTTAACTCAATATTTTCTTTCAATGTAAAAAAAGAACCATCTTTTACATATACTAATATTTCAGCTTTTTTTCCTTCTATTACTTTTATAATCTTTGCTTTTATTTTACTTCTTGGATTAAAAACTCTTTTTGCTAAAACTAAATCATTATTAAACGCTCCATTTAAAGCATCTAGTTCTAGTTTAATATTTTTTATTGGGGTTACTAAATCTTCCAAGATAGCAAAATTCTTATCAATTTTTAAAATTCCAATTTTATATTTTGAATTTATTTCATAATTCTCACCATTTTTTATAATAACATCATCTTTTATGTAATCATCAATAAGCTCTTTTTCTTGATTTGAAAATTTAAACTCTTGTTCTGAAATTTTTTTGAATAACTCTTTTAACAATTTTTATCCTTTTATTTACCTTATTATATAGTTTTTCTTTTAAATCTAATATTTAGTTTGATTTTTGTATAATCTTCATAAATTTTTAAAAAAATAGAGGGTAGAAAAGATGGCTATAAATGTATTCTATGACAAAGATTGTAATATAGAGTTAATAAAATCAAAAAAAGTTGCAATGATTGGATTTGGTTCACAAGGGCATGCTCACGCTGAAAACTTAAGAGATTCTGGAGTTGAAGTTGTTGTTGGATTAAGACAAGGTGGATCTTCTTGGAAAAAAGCTGAAGCAAAAGGATTTAAAGTATTAACAGTTGCTGAAGCTACAAAAATTGCTGATGTAGTAATGATATTATTACCAGATGAAAATCAAGCTGAAATCTATGAAAAAGAGATTAAGCCAAATTTAAAAGCTGGTGCTTACTTAGCGTTTGGACACGGTTTCAACATTCACTATAAAAGAATTATTCCAAGCTCAAATAGGAACATTATGGTGAGTGCTCCAAGAGCTCCAGGACATACTGTAAAAAGTGACTTCGTAAAAGGTGGAGGAATTCCAGATTTAATCGCAGTTCACCAAGATGCATCTGGTGATACAAAACAAGTTGCTTTAGCATATGCTAGTGCAATTGGTGGAGGAAGAACAGGAATTATTGAAACAACTTTCAAAGATGAAACTGAAACTGACTTATTTGGTGAGCAAGC
>RRZT011207800.1_pt1 | contig 10087 bp, 6 predicted proteins | sample 2165551 | NCBI WGS metagenome assembly RRZT01 (sample SAMN10456910, study PRJNA506462) | wastewater metagenome | biome: wastewater; feature: sludge; material: wastewater sludge; isolation source: wastewater sludge with Escherichia coli K12::gfp cells carrying plasmid... | place: USA: Moscow, Idaho ...
CTGCCGGACGGATGGACAATTGGCACCAAGGACCGCAGCCTCTCGGCACAATGGGAACACACGATACTCGTTACCGAAACCGGCTTCGAGGTACTCACTGCTTCGGCGGGAACTCGGCCTTCGCCCAACGGGCCAGCCATCACAGCATGAGCGAACGACTGCCACTGCGCGAACTGATTGCGAGTCACAAGAGCCATCTCCTCGATAGCCAGAGAGCGCTCGCCTCTCGCTTCGAACAGGATGGCGACGTCATCACAGCCCTGTCATCTCGCTCAGCGCTGGTCGATGACATCCTGCGCAACCTGCTGGTTGATCTACAACTGCAGGACAAGATAACGCTGTGTGCAGTCGGCGGTTATGGACGGGGAGAACTGTGGCCAGGATCGGATATTGATCTTCTTGTTCTGCTACCAAGCGAGCCGGACAGTGAACTTAGCACCTGCCTTGAGCAGTTGATCAGTTTGTTCTGGGATATTGGACTGGAAATCGGGCACAGCGTCCGCACCGTTGACCAATGCATCGAGGAGTCCTTAAATGATCTGACGGTTCAAACCGCCCTGGTCGAAGCCCGCCACCTGGCTGGAGATGCCTGGCTTTTTGACAAGATGCGCAGCGCTTTCATGTCCCGGCTGGACCCCCGGGCTTTTTATCACGCCAAGCGCATCGAGCAGGACGAGCGCTACCTTCGGTATCAGGAATCTCCCTACAGCCTGGAGCCTAATTGCAAGGAAAGTCCCGGCGGACTTCGTGATCTGCAGTGCATCCTGTGGATCGCCCAGGCATCTGGCTATGGATCCAGCTGGGACGATTTGCACTTGCACGGTTTCATCACCCAGCGTGAGGCACAAGGCCTAGCACGCCGCGAACTTTTTCTAAAACGCCTGCGCATGCACCTGCATTTGCAGGTCGGACGCCGGGAAGACCGTGTCCTGTTCGATTATCAGACAGCCCTCGCCGATAAATTCGGCTTTGAAGCAACGCCAGCTCGTCGGGCGAGTGAACAGTTGATGCAGGAGTACTACCGAATTGCCAAGGCGATCATGCAGCTCAATACCATTTTGCTGCAAAACCTTGGCGCAGCAATTTTTCCTGCCCCTGATTTCCCCCCCGAACCAATCTCTTCCAACTTCCAGAACAGCCACCAGCTACTCGATGTGGTAGATGAAAACGTCTTCAATGAGACGCCGCAGGCCATCTTCGAAGCCTTCTTGTTGATGCAGTCCCATCAGGAGCTCAAAGGGATGACGGCAAGGACGATTCGTGCGCTCTGGCGGGCACGCTCTCTGGTCGATGACAGTTTTCGCGCCGACCCGGTGAACAAAGCCAATTTCATTCGCCTGTTCAAGGCCCCACGCGGGGTACTGCACGAAATGCGGCGCATGAACCAGTTTGAAATTCTGGGCAATTACCTGCCCAATTTCGGTGCCATCGTAGGCCAGATGCAGCACGATCTGTTTCACATCTACACCGTCGATCAGCATATCCTGAGGGTTCTGCGCAACCTGCGCCGCTTTTCTGAAACCGAGTTCAGTCACGAATATCCGTTTTGCAGCCAGCTGATCTGCTACTTCGAGAAGCCCTGGGTGCTGTACGTAGCCGCCCTCTTCCACGATATCGCCAAGGGGCGAGGTGGCAGCCATTCCGAACTCGGCGCTGTCGACGCTCAAGAATTCTGCCGCGAACACGATATCGCCCCGGAAGATGCCGAACTGATTTCTTGGCTTGTTCTGCATCATTTGACAATGTCTACGGTTGCCCAGAAAAAAGATATTTCGGATCCCGACGTAATCGCGGCATTTTCCGCCACAGTCGGCGACGAGCGACACCTGGCCGCACTCTATCTACTGACCGTCGCCGACATCCGGGCGACCAGCCCGAAAGTGTGGAATGGCTGGAAAGGACAACTGCTCGAAAGCCTCTACCACCAAACAAGGCGCTTATTGAGTTCGGACGGAGAGATGCCAAAACGCCAAGGCATCATCCAGGAGCATCAGGAAGAAGCAATGCGGCTGTTGCGCTACCACGCCATCCCTGAAAATGCGCAGGAACTCTTCTGGCGAGAACTCGATACCGCATACTTTGTACGCCACTCCTCAGAAGAAATCGCCTGGCACGCCCGTGCCTTGCACTATCGGACCGCCCCCGACAAACCGGTCGTCAAGGCACGCCTCAACCGCAATGGCGAAGGGATCGAGGTCATGGTCTACACCCTTGACCAACGCGACCTGTTCGCCCGTCTGGCTGGGTTCTTCAGCCGGGCCGGCTATACCATCATGGACGCCAAGATCCATACCACCCGGCACGGCTACGCGCTCGACAGTTTCATGCTGCTCGACCTGAGTGGGCGGGACAGCGATCGCGACATGATCAGTTACATCGAGCACGAACTGACCGAGCGTCTGATACGCCAAGGTGAGCCGGAAGCCCCCGCAACCGGTCGACTCTCGCGCCAGGTAAAGCATTTCCCGATCCAGCCTCAGGTCACGATCCAGCCGGATGAAAGGGATCAAAACTACGTGCTGTCAGTCAGCGCGGCCGACCGGCCCGGCTTGCTGTATACCGTCGCCATGACGCTTGCTGCGCATGGCGCGAACCTGCAAACGGCAAAAATCGCGACACTGGGTGAACGGGTCGAAGACACTTTCCTGATCAGCGGAGGCGACCTGCACAACAGCACCAGTCGCATTCGCCTTGAAACAGAACTGATTGAACGCTTGCAGTGCTAAGCGCCGCTGCGGGGTAGATACAGGCAAGTAGCAGAGTGTCCGCCCCTGCCTGTCTGGCGCATAGCAGGTGCTCAATCAGCCGACGGGAGATTTTCCAGCTGTGCAGGGAAAAGAACGTCTGTAAAACCGAACTGGCGCATATTGCGCACCCGCATCGGGAAAAGAATACCATTGAGATGGTCACATTCATGCTGCACGACGCGTGCATGAAAACCCTCAACCGTCCGCTCGAAGCGCTGGCCCGAAACATCGAACCCGGCATAGTGCAAACGCTTCCAGCGCGGTACGAGTCCTCGCAGACCCGGAACTGAAAGGCAGCCCTCCCAGCCCTCTTCCTCCTGCTCACCGAAAGGTGTCAACTCCGGATTGATCAGCACGGTATAAGGAATGTCGAAGGACTCGGGATAACGGGGCGTAGGTTTCCCACCGAAGATGACGACCTGCAAATCGACGCCAATCTGCGGCGCGGCGATTCCAGCACCATCGAGATGGTGCATCGTTGCCTCAAGATCATCGACCAGGGCACGCAGTTCCTCGCATGCAAAATTCTCGACAGGGCGCGCCGGAGTCAACAGGCGCGGGTCGCCCATCTTAAGAACAGAACGTATCGCCACAACCGGAAAGATGCTCGATGAGATTGCGAACCTGCTGCATCGACTCACCCAGGACATCCTGGATGGCGTCAAAACTGATCCCGTGCAGGCTGTCACCACGACCTGCGGCATAGTTGGCGACGACACTGACTGCCGCATAAGGCACGCCAATTTCGCGTGCTAATACGGCTTCCGGCATTCCAGTCATGCCAACGATATCGGCGCCATCCCGCTCAAGACGGGTGATCTCAGCGGCCGTTTCAAGCCTTGGCCCTTGAGTGGTGGCATAGATTCCGCCGTCGGCAATGGGGATACCCAGTGCTACCCCTGCCGATAACAAATGCTTGCGCAAGCCTTGATCATAGGGCTCGGTGAAATCGACATGCGTCACCTGACAGTGATCACCCTCGTGAAAGGTGCTTTTTCGGCCCCAGGTGTAATCAATGATCTGATCCGGCACGAGCAGATCCCCAGGCTTCAGGTCAGCCCGAATGCTGCCCACCGAGGCAACTGAAACGATGGCCTTGGCCCCGATTTTTGCCAGGGCCCAGATGTTGGCACGGTAATTGACTTCATGCGGCGGAATGGTATGCCCGTAGCCATGCCGCGCAAGAAACGCCACAGGACGGCCGCACAACTCGCCAAAGGTTACTGCTCCCGAGGGATCGCCATACGGAGTCCGCAATACTTCGCGATGTGTCACGCGAAGATTCGCCAACTGGGTCAATCCGGAGCCACCGATCACTGCCAGCATGTCACTTCCCAACAGTATTTGCCAAAGGACAATCAATCACCCAGTGCGACTGAAAGACATCATTATTGCGCACGCTGCCTTATTCCTTCATGGCATAGATTGCCGGCAAATTGCGCCAGTTGCCGCGCACATCCATGCCGTAGCCGAAGACAAAACGGTCCGGCACGGTCAGCGCCACGAAATCGGCCTTGATCGGTTTGATCTTCCCGTTCAGTTTGTCTGTCGCCACAGCCGTATAACACGCCTTCGCACCGAGTTGTTTCATCCTCTCGACGATTGCTGCCAAGGTCACTCCTTCGTCGAGGATGTCATCAAGAATCAGGACCGTACGATCCTTGACCGAAGTCCATGGCGCCGATCGCCACGACAGGGCTCCACCCGAAGTTTCCTGTCCGTAGCGGGTCACGTGCATGTAGTCGAATTCAAGAGGAAAATTCAATTGGGTCATCAACTGCCCGGCAAAAGGCACGCCGCCGCTCATCACACACAGCAATAGCGGGTTGGTGTCTCCCAGTTTTTCGGTGATTTCGCCTGCCACACGGCTTACCGCAGCAGCCACCACCTCGGCAGAATGAATCACTTCCGCACCTGCCAGGAGATCCTTGGCCTCTTTGATATCCATCATGCTTGTTCCAGAGTTTTCAGATAGTTGTTGAAAGCGCTCCCCACTTCCGGGTGGCGCCGTCCGAATTCGACCGTGGCTTGCAGATAACCCAGCTTGCTGCCGCAGTCATAACGCGTCCCATGATAGCGATAGGCCAGCACCCGTTCTTCGGCGAGCAACGCGGCAATGGCATCGGTCAGCTGTATCTCGCCTCCCGAACCCGGGGTTACCTGTTCGAGATGGAAAAAAATGCGAGGGCTGAGGATATATCTTCCGACCACGGCCAAGGTGGAAGGCGCCTTATCAGGCGAAGGTTTCTCGACGATACGATCAATCCTCTCCAACTGATCGTCGAGCGCGGTGCTCCCGACAATACCGTAGCTTGCCGTATCGGCCAGCGGAACGTTCATCCCAGCCAGCAGGGAGCAACCCTCGCGCTGATAGATTTCGGTCATCTGCTGCATTACTGGCGGTACGCCATCAAGCAAATCGTCCGCCAGCAACACGGCAAAAGGTTCTTCCCCGATCGCCGGTTGCGCGCAAAGAACAGCGTGACCAAGCCCGAGCGCTTCCGACTGGCGAATATAGATGCACTTGACCGATTTGGGCAGCAGATTGCGCACTTCTTCGAGCAGAGCCGTTTTGTGCTTGAGCGCCAACTCATTCTCGAGTTCGTAGGCCTTGTCAAAGTGATCCTCGATCGACCGCTTGGTTCGCCCGGTGATGAAAATCATCTCATCGATCCCTGCCGCGACAGCCTCCTCGACCGCATATTGAATCAAGGGCTTGTCGACGATCGGCATCATTTCTTTCGGACTGGCCTTGGTCGCCGGCAAGAACCGGGTACCGAGACCGGCAACCGGAAAAACGGCTTTTCTGACCTTACGCATCCTGAAGCACCCCAGTGGCGGACGATAACAAAGACCGTAATTGTGCCTCATCGATGACGGTTACCGCCAGTTCTTGCGCTTTAATTAGCTTTGACCCCGCCTCGCTACCGGCCACCAGATAATCGGTTTTGCGCGATACGGATCCGCTCACTTTGCCCCCCGCCGCCTCGATCAGAGACTTGGCCTCGTCACGTGTGAGGCTGGGCAAGGTTCCGGTCAACACGAGGGTTTTTCCGGTCAAAGGACCGATCGAGGCAGCGAGCCCATCGTTTTCAGGAAACGTGATCCCGGCAGCACGCAACTGCTCGATCACCTCTAGATTGTGAGGCTCTGCCAAAAACTCCAGAATGCTTTTGGCAACAACCGGACCGACATCCGGCACTTTGATCAGTATGGATTCATCCGCTGCCAGCAAGGCATCCAGCGAGCCAAAGTGGCGTGCCAGATCACGAGCGGTAGTTTCCCCGACATTGCGAATACCCAGTGAGAAAATGAAGCGCCCCAGGCTTGTGCTCTTGCTACGAGTAATCGCTTCGAGCAGATTACCAGCGGATTTTTCCGCCATACGTTCAAGGTTAACCAGCGCCAGCAAACCCAACCGGTACAAATCCGCCGGGGTTCGCACAATGCCTGCATCGACCAACTGCTCAACGACTTTCTCACCTAGCCCTTCGATGTCCATCGCCCGGCGGGAAGCGAAATGCAGCAAAGCCTGCTTGCGTTGAGCCGGACAAAAAAGACCGCCGCTACAGCGCGCGATCGCCTCCTCGGCAGCGCGCACGACGTGAGAGCCACACACCGGACAGGCTTTGGGCAGAACAAACTCGGGCGCGAAAATCTGGCGGCGCTCGGGCAGTATACGCACCACTTCGGGAATCACATCGCCCGCCCGGCGAACAACCACGGTGTCACCAACCCGCACATCCTTACGGCGTACTTCGTCCTCGTTATGCAGCGTGGCATTGGTGACCGTGACCCCGCCCACGAACACCGGTGACAGACGGGCGACAGGCGTCAGCGCGCCGGTACGGCCGACCTGAACATCGATCCCGAGGACTTCGGTACAAGCTTCTTCCGCCGGATATTTGTGCGCGACAGCCCACCGCGGTTCGCGTGAGACATACCCCAACTCGGTCTGTAGTTGGAGTCGATTGACTTTGTAGACAACCCCATCAATGTCGAAGGGGAGATCACTGCGTTGCCGGCCGATTCTTGCGTGAAAATCGGCCAGCGCTTGCGGCCCATGCAACACAGCCCTTTCGGCACAAACCGGCAAACCGAAGGCCGCCAGCGCATCAAGCACGCCGGAATGGGTTGCGGGAAGAGACCACCCTTGGCACTCACCTAGACCATAAGCGAAAAAAGACAGCGGGCGCGCAGCAGCCACGCGCGAATCAAGCTGCCGAATGCTCCCGGCCGCCCCATTGCGCGGATTGACCAAGGTTTTATCTCCTTGCTGCTCGGCGCGCGCATTGTATCGCTCGAAATCTGCACGGCGCATGTAAATCTCGCCACGCACCTCAAGAATGGCTGGCGGCTTAATGGCAGACAGACGAAGCGGGATTGCCCCGACCGTCCGTACGTTTTCAGTCACATCCTCACCGTTCTCGCCGTCACCCCGGGTCGCCGCACGAACCAGCACACCGTTTTCATAGCGCAGATTGATGGCCAGCCCGTCAAATTTCAGTTCTGCATTGTATTCAATCGGCGGCGCTGCCTCAGTGAGACTCAACTCCCGCCGTATGCGAGCATCAAAGGCAAAAGCCCCGCTTGCCTCAACATCCGTTTCAGTACGGATGGAAAGCATGGGAACAGCATGTCGTACGGCGGCGAAGGCCGACAATACGGCTCCGCCGACACGCTGTGTAGGTGAATCGGGGGTACGCAGTTCGGGGTGTTCGGTTTCAAGAGCCTGCAACTCGCGAAACAGGCGATCATATTCGGCATCCGGAACCAGGGGCGCATCAAGAACGTAGTAGTGGTGATCGTAGCGGGCGATGACCTCACGCAGCTGATTTGCGTACTGCGCCAAACTCATGTTGTCTGCTCCGCTCACGAAAATAGGCGCCTCGTCACGGCAGAACCTGCCGGTAAGCGGCGCGAGGACAGCATTGCCTGATACTGCACAAGCTGTTTTCGGATCGGTTCCAATGCACTCTCCGAAAGCGGGCGGCGGTTATCATCGACGACAACACCTCGCAAAACATCGGAAAACCGTTTGGCGAGATCCACCATCTGGTTGAAAACCCGCTCTCCATGCGGCACACATGGCACATCAAAGAGGAAAGTCAGTCCATGCGTGCTGAGGGTTCTCATCGTCTCCGGCGCAAACGGCTGCGCCTCCTGATTGACCAGGATGTAGAGCACATTGCCCTCATCATCTCGGCGTACAAAGCGCCCTTCGACATCCATCATCATGCCGGCCGCCTCGGCCAGGGCTCGCAACTTGGTCCCGGGGAAAGTCTGGGTCTGGCTAACCACATTGATACCGATCTGAATATCTACCCCCGCACAAAACGCATCCAATTCAGCCGCCGTCGATAGTGCCTCGGACCGCTGGGGCAACTCGATGATGGCCAGTGCGGCATCTGCCAGATCCTGCATGGCCATGTGGAAAACCGATAGTTCTGCTTCGCTGACCGGACCTTGTCGGTCAACAAGTTGCAGGCCGATGCGGAAACGCCGGTATTCACCACCCATTTCGCCATCGATGGTTTCCCACTCGTGATTTTGCTCGTTGTAACCCACACGCAGAACCCGCTTGCGCAGACGTGCCATGGCAGCAGCCGGCACCTCAATAATCATTTGCGCACTGACCGGCTCCGCGGTCTCAAAGGAAGCCACGTAATCGATCAAAGGCGACAGAGGCATCTGACTCTCCCCTTCTCGACGGGCATCGGGCCGATGTTCCACCGTCGGAGGCGTAAGCGCGGGGGCAATCGATACAGCGCTATCCGGCAAAATGGAATCAACAATGCTGTCTTGTGTAGCCGAACCATCAACACGTGGAGCTTGGGTTGGCGGCATGGGCGAAGGAGAATTCATGACGTCAACAGCAGCATGGTGCAAAAACGAAGGCAAAGGCTCCACCGCAGCATCAGACGAATCGATCACAGCCGTGTCGGCATCTTTCAGGCTGCCAGCTTCAATGCGCGAATCCGACACGAAAGCAGTCGTATCATCCGGCAGAGTCAATGGGGCAGCCATCGCTGGTTCGCGGCGCACGTCAACTGTGGGTGAAGCGTCGGCCAAGGCCGGTTCGATACGTGGCTCATCGTAGGTCGGCACGCCAAGTCCGGCTGCAGATTCGGTTGCCGGCGTTTTCTTGCGGCCAAAACCAAACCGCCCGGACAGACGGGCTGCAAGCCCTGCTTGGGGGAGTGGGGCATCAACTGGCTGAGAGCCCCCCTTGGCGGTAACGGATGCAGTTGCGCCAAGGACAGGCTCGCCTTCAAATACAGGCGCACTCGGCATCGCTTGGCGCGGCTCTTCCACAGGCGCGTCAAAAGGCAGATCCCCTTCGCGTGGCAGCGTGGAATCTTCACGCATACGATCTAGCAACACATCGGCACTTGGCGTGCCAAGCACCCGCTCCGCGAGTGCGCGGTGTTTGCGTTCCTGCCATTTGTTGTAGATCACCACGGCGCAAATAGCCGCAACGCCTAAACCGATCAGACCCAGTTGCAGTTCGGTCATCGAAAAACCCCTAAACAATCTGCTCGCGCATGCGCAAGGCTTCTTCCATATCAACCTCGACGATACGCGAAACGCCAGATTCCTGCATCGTCACCCCAACCAACTGCTGTGCCATTTCCATGGCAATCTTGTTGTGGCTAATGAATAGGAATTGGGTTTTTGCCGACATACGCTGCACCATGGCGCAGAAACGCTCGGTATTGGTATCGTCAAGTGGGGCATCCACTTCGTCAAGAAGACAGAAAGGCGCCGGATTGAGTTGGAACATCGAAAAAACCAAGGCAATGGCAGTCAGCGCTTTCTCTCCACCCGAAAGCAGATGGATGGTTGAATTCTTTTTACCAGGCGGCTGGGCCATGACCTGAACACCGGCATCGAGGATTTCCTCGCCGGTCATGATCAGTCTGGCCTCACCACCACCAAAGAGGATGGGGAACAACTCCCCGAAATTCCGGTTGACCGTATCGTAGGTCGTCTGCAGGAGTTCGCGCGTTTCACGGTCAATTCGGCGAATCGCGTTCTCCAGGGTTTCCATCGCCTCAGCCAGATCGGCTGACTGCGCATCGAGAAATCCTTTGCGCTCCCGCGCGGTCTCAAGCTCTTCAAGCGCCGCAAGATTGACTGCACCGAGCGCCTCGATTGCCCGCTGCAGCCCCCCAATCGCGCTCTGCAGTGCACCGGGTTTGGCACCTGGCAAATCGTTAATCAGTGAAGACTCGTCCGCACCTGCTTCAGCAAGCTGTGTCGCAAGCTGATCAAAATTCAGGGCGGCTGCCTGCTCCTTGAGCCGTAATTCACCGATGCGCTCGCGCAAGGGGTCCAGC
>RRZT011446933.1_pt1 | contig 10087 bp, 6 predicted proteins | sample 2165551 | NCBI WGS metagenome assembly RRZT01 (sample SAMN10456910, study PRJNA506462) | wastewater metagenome | biome: wastewater; feature: sludge; material: wastewater sludge; isolation source: wastewater sludge with Escherichia coli K12::gfp cells carrying plasmid... | place: USA: Moscow, Idaho ...
AAAGACTTCATTTCAAGGTGTATATGCTTTAAAACAAGCACATTATATGAAAATAGATTGCAAGACACTAAAGTTTAATGAAATCGAATATTGGGATATTCCGACAGGAATACAGAATATTACTATGTCAGAAGATGAAGCTAAAAATATAGTTGAAGAAGAATTGATAAAATCTATAAAATATAGATTAATTTCAGATGTTGAAGTCTGTACATTTATGAGTGGTGGAGTAGATTCAACTATTATTTCAGCTATAGCAAGTAAGTATTATCCAAATATTAAAGCTTTTACTTTAGGTTTTGATAAAAAATTTAGTAAATATAATGAGGTTGATGAAGCAAAAGCAACAGCTAATATGCACGATATTAATCATATAGTAACATATGTTGATGCGGATGTTATTTTAGAACAAATTAATAATATGGTTTTAGGTTTTGAAGAACCTTATTATAGTGTAACACCTCATTTAATAGGTGCTAGTATTGTTAAAGAGCACAATATAAAAGTTACATTTAATGGATTAGGAGCAGATGAATTATTTGCGGGATATCATATGTATGTTAGACATCAAAGATTAAAATTGTTATCAAAAGTAAATCCATTATTAAACATTATTCCAAATTTTGGTAAAATGAGGACTCTAAAAAAATTAACAAATTTTAATAATACTTATCAGTATTTTGCAAATACATATTCTATATATTCTGATAAAGAGAAAGAAAATTTGTTTAATATAAATTTGAATTCAAGAGATGAGATAAGAAAGCAATATTATAAAGAAGGTAAAAATTTTAAAGATGATTTAGAACTTTTAAGTTATTTAGATTTTAAATCATCTATAGGAAGTCATTATACTTATAGGACTGAACAGTTTAATATGCATTATTCTATAGAAGCTAGGTTTCCTTTTTTAGACCATAATTTAATAGAAAAAGCAAATACAATCCCTAGTAAATATAAATTGAAGAATGGTATAAGTAAATATATTTTAAAGGAAGTTGCAAAAAAATATATAGCACCAGAATGTTTATCTATGAATAAAAAAGGTTTTAGTTTACCTTTGGAATATTGGTTTGGTAATCAGTTAAAAGACTTAGTACATAATTCAATAGAAGCATTAAAAAATAGGAAAATTTTTAATAATAATGAAATTGACAATATTATGAAAACAGCTACAGTTTATCATAAATGGCAACTTGTAATGTGTGAATTATGGTTTCAGAATTTTATTGATAATAAATAAAGGAATTTAATGAAAACTAGTATCCCAAACCTTTTTATAATTGGTGCACCAAAAAATGGAACTACAGCATTAGCATACAATTTGTCTCTTCATGAAAATATATTTATTCCAAAAGTAAAAGAACCTACATTTTTTGATGCACATATTTTTTACGATTATGAGGAAGATTTTCCAATAAAAAACTTAAAAGAATACTTAAGTTTTTATGATTATGATGAAGCAAGAAAAGCAAAATATAGATTAGATGGAAGTGTTTTTAATATGTATAGTGAGGAAGCAATAAATAATATTTTAAAGCTATCACCAAATGCAAAATTTATTATTATACTTAGAGATCCAATTTCAGCTTCAATTTCAATGCATAAGCAGAGATTAAAATATGCTGGTGGTGGTTTAAGAGAAATATCTGAAGATTTTGTTGATTGTTGGAATATGATTGAAGAAAGAAAAAAAGGTAATCAATTTCCTAAAGACTGTAGGAATAAATTTTTGTTTAGATATGATTTATTATATTCATATGAAATGTATTTGCCATTTATAATTAATAACATAAAAAAAGAAAATTTATTTATTGCTTTTTATGAAGAATATAAAGAAGTTCCAGAACTTTTCTTTAGAGAATTATTTGATTTTTTGGAGGTAAAAAATATTGAAATATCTAATTCAATAATTAATGAAAGTTCTATTGTTAAGAAATCAATGGTTTTACTGATAATTCAAAAAATAGTAAATATTTTATTTCCTTTTTTACAAAAGGTTGGGTTATCAAAAAATAGAAAAATATTGAAGTTTAAAGATTTTATTTATAGCTTTTATAGAGTAAAATACTCAAAAATTGATAATACTTCAAAAGTAAAAGAATTTTTTAATAAAACATATGATTATTTAGATGAATTGAAAAAAGTATATTCTATTTACAATAAAAGAAATGTTAAAGAAGAATAATGGTGAATAAAGATAATTTGAAAATAAAATTTAAATCAATGATAAAAATAACAATTCCACAAAATAATTTTGAAGAAAGAAAATATATACTGGATATTTTTTTTGATGAGTTTTTAGGTTTAAAATATAAGGTAGAAGTTAGAAGTGAAAAGGGAGAATCTGGCTGGGAGATAGAACTTGAAAACGGTTCAAAGGTTATATTTGAAGACCACTTTTTTAATAAATATCCAAAAGAGTTAGAGTATTTAAAACTAGAGAATATCCCATGCACTATAAACTATGAACACAAAGAAAGTAATCAATTTATAGTAGAAAGTGATATACCAGTTATTTATGGTAATTCAAAACTAGAAATTAAAGACCAAAAACTAAAAACTATAACATGCGGTATAGACATCTTCGCTTCTAGCTTTTTTATGCTTACGCGTTGGGAAGAGTATGTAAATAAAAATAGAGACAAACACGATAGGTTTCCAGCTACTGAAAGTTTGGCTTACAAAAATGGCTTTTTAGATAGACCAATTGTAAACGAATATGTTGATATGCTAAAAAATATGTTATTACATTTAGGATTAAATCAAAAAACAAAGGAGAGAAACTACGAACTTTATGTAACACATGATGTTGATAATATTAAGAAATTTATCAATTTCAAAGATGGTATTAAAGAAATTGTTGGTGATATAGTTAAAAGAAAAAATATAAAAAAGGCTTTTGCAAATTTTATTCAAAAAATCAAAGTTCATTTAAAACTAGAAAAAGATCCTTACGATACATTTGATGATTTAATAACTATTAGTGAAAAATATGGAGTAAAATCATACTTTTTTTTTATGGCTCAAGGAACAACCAAATATGATAATATGTATAAAAGTGATGACAATTTTATTGTAAATTTGATAAAAAAAATTAAAATTAAAGGTCACTATATAGGCATTCATCCTACTTACAATGCTTATAATAATTATGAGCAATTAAAAAAAGAAAAAGAAGAATTAGAAAACAACTTTAATATACAAATAACTTTTGGAAGAGAACATTATTTAAGGTTTGAAGTTCCTACAACTTGGCAAATATGGGAAGATAATTTAATGTCTTGGGACAGCACATGTGGATATGCAGATAAAGAAGGATTCCGTTGTGGAGTTTGTTATGAGTACAGTGTTTTTAATATTTTAACAAGAAAAAAACTCTCTTTAGTAGAAAAACCTCTTATCATGATGGAAGATACTTTTGTTACTTATCAATCTAATATAGAACCAATTGAGGTAGAAAATAAGATAATGACTCTTATTAAAAGAGTAAAAAGATATAATGGTACTTTTGTTTTGTTGTGGCATAACAGTAGCTTTAACACAATAAGTTCTAAGCAATATGAATATATTTATGAAAAAATTTTAGGAAAAAGGTAATATAAAATGTGTGGAATATTTGGGCAAATTTCTAATAGTAAAATAAACAAAGACAATTTTGAAAAACTCGTTAAACATTCAGAACAAAGAGGAGTTGACTCAAGCGGATTGATTTATTATGATAATAATCGATATAAAATTTCTAGAGCAGATTATAATATTGAGAAACTATTAAATAAGCTAAAGCCATATAATTCACATATAGTATTAGGACATAGTAGACTTATCACCAATGGATTGGGAGATAATCAACCTGTTATCAGAGATAATATTTGTGCTATACATAATGGAATAATTGTTAATGAAAAAGAGATTTGGGAGAAGTTGACAGTTCAGAGAAAATATCAAATAGATTCTGAAGTTATAGTTGCTATTGCTGAAGAACACTTAAAAAATATTGGAGAAGTAGCTGAACTTCCAAAAAAAATCCTCTCTTTATGTCGAGGTGTAGTAGCTTGTGCATTACTGCTACCTCAATATGGAAAACTTCTTTTATTTTCAAACAATGGAAGCTTATATGTTGGTTATATAGAAGAAGATATATATTTTGCATCTGAAAGATATGCTTTAGATGAAATAAATTGCCAAAATATTAAACAAATTAAAGATGATTCTTTGATCCTTGATATTACATTGTCAAATGAAGATTTTATTGTAAATGATGAAAATGTCAGAAAAGAAAATCTTATCCCTGAATTTAAGTTTAATCAAAATGAAGAAAAACTCTTAGAGTTTAAAACTTTCAAAGAAATAAATTTAAAAAGATGTACAAAGTGTATTTTACCTGAAACCATGCCATTTATTCGATTTGATGAGAATGGTGTGTGTAATTACTGTAACAATTATAAAAAACGAAATAAACCAAAACCAAAAGAAGAGCTATTTAAATTAGTAGAGCCTTATAGAAGACCAGGAAAAGAGCTTGATTGTATTGTTCCTTTTTCAGGAGGTCGTGACAGTTGTTATGGGTTACATTTAATAGTTAAAGAACTTGAAATGAAACCGGTAACCTATACATATGATTGGGGAATGGTAACAGATTTAGGAAGAAGAAATATAAGTCAAATGTGTGGGGATATGGGAGTTGAAAACATTATTGTAGCTGCTGATATTTCACAAAAAAGAAAAAATATAAAAATGAATTTACAAGCATGGTTAAAATCACCTCATTTAGGAATGATGGCAATGCTAACTGCTGGGGATAAACACTTCTTTAGATATGTAGAAGCTATCAAAAAACAAACAGGAATAAATCTCAATCTTTGGGGAGTAAATCCATTAGAACAAACCCATTTTAAAACAGGGTTTTTAGGGATAAAACCAGATTTTGAAGAAGATAAAGTATATACCAATGGAGTTATGAAGCAACTGAGATACCACAGTAAAAGATTTAAAGCAATGCTTGAAAGTCCTCGGTATTTTAACAGTTCTTTATGGGACACTTTATCGGGTGAGTATTACAGAAGCTTTATGCAAAAAGAAGATTACTATCATATTTTTGATTATTGGACGTGGGAAGAAAATATTGTAAATGATACTTTAATCAATCAATATGACTGGGAAACAGCAATAGATACAAGCACAACATGGAGAATAGGTGATGGAACAGCAGGATTTTATAACTATGTGTATTATACAGTAGCAGGATTTACAGAACACGATACCTTTAGAAGTAATCAGATACGAGAAGGGCAATTAACAAGAGAAGATGCTTTAAAACTTGTAGAAGATGAAAATCAACCAAGATATCAAAATATAAGATGGTATTTAGATACTTTAGGAATGAATTTTGAAGAAGTGATAAAAATTGTAAATTCTATACCTAAGCTTTATAAGGAAATTTAGATGAAATTAGTTTTATGTACTAACAATAAATATGAAGATCCATTTTTACATAGTCAACTATTATATATTTATGAAAATATTGAATTTATAAAAGACAAAATACTTTTTTGTAGAAATAATGAAGATAATTTAGAAAAAGTTATAAATATATCGTATGGTAAATTTTCTTTTTTTATTTATTTCTTAAAATTGTTTTTGTTAATTTTGAAAATTGATCCTAAAGATACAATATTTCATGTTAGAGGATATGTTAGTGGATTTATATTTTTCCTTGTAACAAGGATTATTTTTTGGAAGAAAATATTTTATATATATGATCCAAGAGGAGCTTTTGTAGTTGAATTAAAAGAATCAAAGTTTAATGATAAAGAAAATTTTTTATTAAAAATTTTAAAGTATATTGAAAAATCTTTAATTTGTTCATCATTTATAACTATTGTAACGAGTGATAGATTTAAAGAATTATATTCAAAAGAGTATGGTAATGATTCAAAGTATTTAGTCCTATATAATACTTCAGCATTTGAAAATTATAAGTTTATAAATAAAGATATTATAAATAAAGATATTATAAATATTTGTTACATGGGTAGCATTGATTTTTGGCATAATTTAGATGAAATAGTAAGAGTTTTTAAATATTTACAAGATAATATACCAAATAAGACAAATATTTATTTCTTTACAAATTTTAAGGATAAAGAACTAATTATAAAAAAATTAAATCAAGCATCAATTTTAAACTATGATATAGGATTTGTTCCATATAATGAAGTTCAAGCCACATTGCTTAATATGGATATATGTATTTCTATAGTTGTTCCTACCGAATCCCAAAAAATAGCTTCACCAATAAAAGTTTCAGATTATATACAATTAAATAAAATAGTTGTTATGAATAAAAATATAGGTGATTTTGATGATTTTTTTATAAAAAATAATAGCGCTATGATTTATGATTATGGTAAAGAACTATCTTTTTCTTTTAATGATTTACTATCTTTAAATATTGAATCTAATGAAGTTTTAAAAGAAAGATTAAACATAAAAACAAATATAAAACAATTATTAGAGGTATTAAGTGCATTCCAATACAAATCAAATTAAAGAGATACAATCACTTAGGGGAATATCTGTTATTTTAGTTGTTTTATATCACTTTCATATTTTTGGATTTTCTGGAGGATTTGTCGGAGTTGATATGTTTTTCGTAATTTCAGGTTTTGTGATTACGCGTCAAATATATACACAAATTAGTGATAAAAAATTCTCTTTATATGAATTCTACATAAAAAGAATAAAAAGACTTTTTCCAGCATTATTTATAACAATTTTCATTACATATATTGTAGGGTATATTATATACAATCCAAATGCTTTATCTCAATTATCAAAAGAATCTTTATTTTCTTTATTTGGAATTCAAAACTTTTTTTTGCTATCTCAAATAGGATACTTTGATGTAAATTCTTTGAGAAAGACTTTACTTCATACATGGTCATTATCAATTGAAGAACAATTTTACTTATTTTGGCCATTATTTTTATTATTAATAATTAAAATTAAGAAAAATCTTTTATTAGTATTAGTTTTAATAGGTATATTTGCTTCTATTTCTCTTAATATTATATTTCATAAATATGATAATTTTATTTTTTATATGTTGCCTTTTCGTATATATGAATTTTTATTTGGTACATTAGCTTTTTTAATTTATAATAGAATTAATAATATAAAATCATTTAATCACATATTTCTTTCATATTTTATAATTTTATTATTATTTATTTTAATTTTTATTACAGAAAAAACATCAATATCTTATATTGCAATTATTTCTTTTTTAACATTTATTTTAATTATTAAAAGTAATGGAAATAAGATACTAACAAACTCTTTTTTAATATATACAGGAAATATATCTTACTCTTTTTATTTAGTACATTGGCCAATTTTAGTTTTTTATACACTATATAATCTAAAAACAATTAATGATTTATTATTATCAGAAAAAATAATTCTAATATTTTTATCGTTTTTATTTTCAATTTTATTGTATCACTTTATAGAGAATAAATTTAGACGACACTCTTTTTCTTCTTTTAGATGGAAAGTTTTATTTATTTTTTTATTTATTTTTATTTTTTTATTGTCTTTTACTATTATTAAAAAAGGTATCCCTGATAGATATAGTGGAACAGTAAATAGTAAATTTGAATATTTAAACATTAATCATGAAGAATATACATGGAAAAATTTTAGAAATTTCCAAGAATTAAAAAACTATAGTTATGAAACATTTAATTCTATGGAAAATAAAATGGGTACATTTTCTTCTCAAGATAAAGTAAAATTATTAATTATAGGAGATTCTCAAGCAGGAGATTTTGTTAATGTTTTAACTGAAACAAAAATAGATACTTTTGAATTAAGAACAATTCCAATATCAGCTGGCTGTCAGTCTATTATTTTACCTTTAGATAATTATATTGAATTTGCAAGTAAAAATACTGAAATTAGAAAAATTGATTTACCTTATTGTGAAAAAGAGCATACATACTTATGGAAAAGCTCTGCTGTAAGAGATGCTGATATTATAATAATTGCAGCACACTATTATCCTTGGGCAATTAAATATTTAGATAATACGATAGATTTTTTAAAGAATATTAATCCAAAATCAAAAGTGTATTTTATTGAGTTAAAAAACCAAAAATATTTAATTGATGATTTAGTGAATAAAAATATTTTATATAATAAGTTGGATGAGCATTCTCTTAGAGTAAATAATTTAATTAAAAATAATACAAATTTAAAAACTATTGATATAAATAAATTTATTTGTAATTTTGAAGATAATAATTGTGAAATATATACAAGTTCTGGGTATCCAATATTTTATGATAAAATTCATTATACTCCTAAAGGTGCAGAATTTATTGGAAAAAATTATGAATTTAAGTTAATGATTAATCAAATACTAAATAATGAGTAGATATGTTGCTTAGTAAAAAATCTTTCTATATAATATTTCTATTAATTATATTAATAATAGTTTATAGATTATTGCTACCTTTTTCAGATGAACCAGATTTTTTAGTTAGAGTAGATAAAATTTTATATAATAAGAATTTATATTCCCATTATTATTTTTTTAAAGATTATATATTAGAATGGGGAATTTATAATAATTTTGAATATGAAGAGTTTTTTCATAAAGTTCTTAGAATATTAATAACTATTTTTGCTTTAACACCGATTCTATTAGTAGTTTTGTTTAAAAATATTGTAATAAATAATTTATTATATTACTCTAAAGAAAAATATTATTCTTTTGTAGTTTCATTATTTTTGCCAGGAATGATATATTACTTAGGAGTATTTGGAGAAGAACAATTTACTCTTATTTTATCTTTACTAGTTTTTATTTTTTTTAATAGTATTTTAATGCTAATACTTTTACTTTCTTATATTACAATAATTGATTTTGGTAATGGATTAGTAGTCTTTTTATTTGTTATTTTGTTTAAAAGTATTTTATACTTATCAACAAAATTAAGTATTAAAATAGTATTAATATTGTTATTAATTATGGTTTTTTTATCTTATATATTTGGATTAGAATTAATTTTAATATTTAATATATTTCCTATAATTAGTGATTATAGTTCTGTTATTTATAATGATTATTCAAATGAGCATAGTTATGTTTATGAAAAATATCCTATAATTTTAAGACCAATAATTACTTTTATGACATTTATATTCATGACGCCTAATAAAGTAGGAGTTTATATTTTATATGGGATATCTTTTTTGTTTATTTTAATTATAATAATAAAAATGTTTAAAAATATTAATACTATTTCTAAACAAAAGATAGTTTATTTTATTACGCCTATATTTTTTATATTATCTTGTGTATTTGTTTTACCAGGCTTTTCAAATGCTAAGTACTATATATTTACTTTCCCATTTATTTTATATGGAATGCAATATTTTTATAATATTAAAAATATTTTTATTTTTTTATTGTTTTTGAATTTAGTAGTTATTTTAATGCTAACAATAAATGTTATAAATATATAGAATAAAAATATTTAATATTATAATTTTAATAATATTTAATATAGAATTTATAAGTTTAAAATTTTTGTTAGTTAAAATATATAGTTTGTATGGAGAAAAATGAAAAAAATATCAGTATTATTGGCTTCTTATAATGGAGTAAAATATATAAAAGAGCAAATAGATAGCATTTTAAATCAAAAAGAAGTAGATGTTACCATATTTATAAGTGATGATTTATCTACTGATGGAACTTTAGAATATTTACAAGAAATTTATAAAGATTTTAAAAATATAGTTTATCTAACTAGCGGTTCAAAATTTGGTGGAGCTGGAAAAAACTTTTTTAGACTTATAAAAGATGTAGATTTCAGTTCTTTCGATTTTATCTCTTTTGTAGATCAAGATGATATTTGGTATGAAGATAAACTAATACGAGCTATTAAAATGATAGAAGATAAACAAATAGATGCTTATTCTAGCAATGTTTTGGCATTTTGGGAAGATGGTAAAGAGATGGTTATAAATAAATCAAGCTCACAAGCTAGATATGATTATCTATTTGAAGCAGCTG
>RRZT011476312.1_pt1 | contig 10087 bp, 9 predicted proteins | sample 2165551 | NCBI WGS metagenome assembly RRZT01 (sample SAMN10456910, study PRJNA506462) | wastewater metagenome | biome: wastewater; feature: sludge; material: wastewater sludge; isolation source: wastewater sludge with Escherichia coli K12::gfp cells carrying plasmid... | place: USA: Moscow, Idaho ...
AAAAATACCGGCATGCTCAAGCTCATGGCAAGTCTGGGATTTGCCATCAGCGCTTACGAAGAAGATCCAGACTTCAAGATCGTCACGCACCAGCTGAAAAACTGAATCCCACGCCAACCCGGCACCTGGTGATCAGACACCATTTTGCGGAGGGCGGAGCTGCCCGGTACACACCGGCTGGTTTCGCGCATCAGCCGTGCCCAAGGCAATAGAACGCGCAAGCGGCAACGACAACCGAGAAGCCGCCAAGTCTGCAGCGATTGGCACGCCCCCAGGCGGCATCCTTTCATTTCCCATATTTGTTACGGTTTTTGCACCCTGTTTTAGCACTCAGACCAGACGAGTGCTAGCATATCAATAAATAAGGGTACCGTGGATATTCACCATGGTTCCTAGCCTTCTGAAAGGAAAGTCAATGGCCGAAAAAACAGTTTTCTCTGTTGATTCCTCTCCCTCTGGCGGTACAGCGTTGGCCGTGGCCTCCGGTTGGTCCACAACCGTTACGTTGCCCCCCCTTGGTAATCTGGAAGCCTACATCAGCGCCGTCAACCGCATGCCTATGCTTACCCAGGAGCAGGAGCTTGATTACGCGCGCAAGCTGACTCAGCACAACGACCTCGAAGCCGCAGGCCGTCTGGTTTTGTCACACCTGCGCCTGGTTGTAGCCATTTCACGCCAGTATCTGGGTTATGGCCTGCCGCACGGTGACCTCATCCAGGAAGGCAATATCGGTCTGATGAAGGCCGTGCGCCGCTTTGACCCTGAGCAAGGCGTGCGACTGGTCAGCTATGCCATTCATTGGATCAAGGCCGAAATCCACGAATACATCCTCAAAAACTGGCGCATGGTCAAGGTCGCCACCACGAAGGCGCAGCGCAAGCTGTTTTTTAACCTGCGCAGCAAGAAACAGAATTTTCGCGCCGCTGCCGCAGCCGATACCGACGAGGCATTCGCCCTGCGCGATGGCCTCAGCGAGCAGGAAATTGACATCATCGCCAAAGACCTGAATGTCAAGCGTGAAGACGTAATCGAAATGGAAACCCGCATGACGGGCGGCGATGTGGTGCTCGACCCCGCTCCCGGTGACGATGGGGAACAGGCCTATGGACCCATCGCCTACCTGTCGGATGCGCGCCATGAGCCAACAGCCATTATTGAAGCGCAGCAGCGCGACGTCATGGCAAGCGACGGCATTGCCGCTGCGCTCGAAACCCTGGATGCCCGCAGCAGGCGCATCGTCGAAGAACGCTGGCTCAAGGTCAATGATGATGGCTCCGGCGGCATGACGTTGCATGAGTTGGCAGCCGTGTATGAAGTAAGCGCCGAACGCATTCGCCAGATTGAAGCCGCTGCCATGAAAAAAATGAAGGCTGCCCTGCTCGAATACGCATAGCCGCAGTGGAGTGAACAACCGCGTGCCGGTGGTTCGATTCTGTCCCAGCCACCACTATTCAAAAAATCAATCACTCTCGGTTGGTTTTTTCACCCGTGTCCTCCAGGGTTGTCGCGGTTCCGGGCATGGCCTCGCGAGCGCCGACCCTCCAAACCCTTTTTTTCACCCCCTGCACCGCCTCTTTGCTATCCGTTTTTTGGAGGTCACACGAGCGTTCTTGAGGCCACTTCCTTTACTGGCTGGGATTTAGCCCCAAGAGGCGGCGTTTCACCATCGCCCATGAATTAGGTCTCTTCATTTTGCACCGCAGCCAGCAACCGAATTTCAGCTGCAACAAGGAAGAAAGCGTGTACTCCGGCGCGGACAATATACGAGCGATTGAACGTGAAACCGACGTCTTCGCGAGCAACCTGCTGATGCCCGGCGATCTGCTACGCGATGAGATACCCGATTGTGTGTGCGCTATTCCGTTTCCCTCGTTGCGCGATCAAGAAGCGCCAGCATCATCTCAAGATCGGCGGACGAAACGTTGAGCGGTGGCCACAGGTAGATAATATTGCCCAGCGGACGGATGAGGAGGCCGAGTTCCTGCGCTCGTTGGCCGATTCGCCTAGCCCGCCCGGCGCCGCCCGCTTCGTCAGCAATCTCGATCGCGGCGATCATGCCGAGAGTGCGCAGGGAAGCACATTCAAGTACAGATGTGATTTTTTTCATTCCCTGTTCCAGTTCGGCGACGCGTTGAGGGAATGCTGCGCTGGCCAAGACTTCTTCATAAAGCGGCAGTGCGGCGAGCGCCGCCGCGCAGGCAAGGGGATTGCCGCAAAAGGTGTGGCCGTGAAAGAACGTGCGTTTTTGCTCTCCCCTGGCACGAAAGCTGTCATAGATCGGGCCGCTAACCAAGGTGGCGCTCATTGGCAGCATGCCGCCGGTGAGTCCCTTTCCAACGGTCATGATATCGGGCGCGATGCCGGCTCGCTGGCTGGCGAAGAGTGAACCGGTGCGGCCGAAACCGACGGCGATTTCGTCGACGATCAGCGGCAGGCGATATTCGTCGCACAGCGCCCGCAAGCGTCGCAAGTAGTCTTCCGAGTAGATGCGTATGCCGGCAGCAGCTTGGCATAAAGGCTCGACAATCACGGCCGCGCATTCGGCGTGATTCGCGCGGACCAGCGCTGCCATCGAATCGAAGCAATCGCATGGACTGCCGGCGGACTGGATGCATCGCGTGCAGAGCGGGGCGGCGGCGAATAGCGCTGGCGTCAGTGCCGATCGGAACGGGCGATGGAAGCTATCTACGTAACCGACGCCGATGGTTCCCAGCGTGTCGCCGTGATAGCCGCCTTGTAGTGAAATGAAGCGCGTGCGTCCGCTCTCGCCCTGGTTGTGCCAGTATTGCAACGCGATCTTGAGAGCGGCCTCGACGGCGCTGGCGCCATCTGAGGCAAACATGACATGGTGAAGCCCGGGTGGAGCGAGTCGCGTGAGTTGCTCGGCTAGTTCGATCGCAGGGGGATGCGAGATGCCGCCGAGCAGGGTGTGTTGCAGGCGCCCGGCCTGCTCGTGGATGGCCTTTACGAGTTCGGGATGTCCGTGCCCAAGGTTCACGCACCACCAGGAAGAAATGCCGTCGAGCAGTGCCTCACCGGAGGTGCTATAAAGCCGGCTGCCGCTGGCGCGCTCGATAACGGGAAAAGCTGACTGCTCGAATTCGGTAATCTCAGTATAAGGATGCCAAAGGTGCGCGATGTCGCGTCGACGCCATGTATCAGTCATTGCAATGCCTCTTTCAGAAAGTGGGTGCCGTCGAGCAGCGCATCGAGTTGCGCCATGTTCGACGCGCGCTCTTGCTGCGGTCCGAGATACGGGACGCGCAGCACTTGAGCGCGTCCGAGACGAGCAATGACCAAGGCATTGTCATCGTGGATATATGCTTGCTCCGCCTCAATGGGCACAGTGTCGTTGAGTACCACACCAAGCACTCGACAGCCGTTTTGGTGTAGTGCCGTAAGCGAGAGCAGCGCGTGGTTGATCGCGCCGAGGCCGGCATGGCCTACGAGGATGACCGGCAAATCGAGCGCGCTGATAAGGTCGAGCATCGTGTGGCCTTTGTCATCAAGCGGTACGCAGAGGCCACCGGCGCCTTCAACGACGAGCGAACGATAGCGGCCTGCAAGCCAGCGGGCGCTGGAGAGGATGACGTCGATATCGATCGGCCGACCGGCCAGCCGTGCGGCCAGATGGGGCGAACAGGCGGTGGCGAAGATGTAGGGCGAGATATGTGACAGAGTTTCCGGGTCGACGGTCAGGTCGGCGGCCCGCAAGACGAAATCGACATCAGGAGCGGCCAACCCCTGCCCCGGGACCGGCTCGGCGCCGGTCTGCATCGGTTTCATGACTATGGCCTCGGGGGCATGGGCCTGCAATCGGCGCAGGACGCCCGCAGTGATCAGCGTCTTGCCGACACCGGTGCCCGTTCCGGCGATAAAGATGCCGCGGACATTCGTTCGGAAAGTCACTGCGCTTTCTCCGCAACGATATATTGCACAAAGTAGGTTACCGGCACCAGCCCGTCCGAAGCGGCGTGCCGTTCATAATCGGCGAGCAGACGGCGCACCTCGCCCGGCTTCAATAAATTGTGATTAGGCTGACCGTTCAGGACAGCACCAATTTGCTGAAACGAGCGCAAGGCCGCGCTGGGGTTTTCGTAAAAGATTCTGATTTTTTCTTCCTCGCAGAGGCGAACGCGCAGCCTGCAAGCGGCGGACTCTAGGTAACCGGGCAAGCTCTCGCGTACCTGCAGGTGCAATCCGCGAAAGTCACGTTGCAGCGCGTTCCAGTAAGTTTTCGTCAGTTCTTCAAACGAGCCACGTAACAGCACGGCGATCGCCATAACACCTCCCGGCGCCAGATGCGATGACCATAGTCGCCACGTCGAGGCCGGGTCCGCAAACCACTGCGCGACGCAACTCGAGGCGATGAGACCGATGTGCGAGGGCAAGAACGTCGCATCTTCCGCGTCGCCAGTGGCGAAGCGCGCCGTGGGAATGTTTGCGAAGCGATGGCGGCAATGGTTGATCATCCCCGGCGCAATGTCGATTCCGAGGAGTTGAGCGCCAGGATAGCGCAGCACGAGGAGTTCGCTCAAGAATCCCGTGCCGCATCCGATGTCGGCTATGAGCGCCGGAGACGGGCCGGCAGGAATCCGCGCGGCAAGCGCGCAGGCGATGTGCTGCTGAGCGTTGGCCCAAGCGTCATAGCGCTGCGCTGCGGCGGAAAAGTTGCGGGCCACCGTTTCCTTGTCGATCGATAGAGTCGTGTTCATGATTTCGTCCGTTCGATTGAAGTGAAAATTGACTCATGCATCGCCTCTATCGCTTGTGCAATTTCACTTGGTGACGTGTAAGGGATGGCGTGGCCGCGCCCGGAGAGGATCAAAAGTCGCGCAGCAGGCAGCAGAGCCTGCAGCATTTGCGCGCTGGCGAGCGGCACGATGCGATCGTCGCTTCCGTGCAGTAGCCGGCAGGGGATTGCTATTTTGTCCACTTGGGCGCACAGGTCGAGCGTACTCAAGAGTTCGAGTCCGGCGTCGAGTTCCCCTGCGCTGAAATTCGCGGCTAGACGAAGAAAAAGCCGGCGGATCGTCTGATCGCCATCGGGCGCTAGGCATTGGCCGGCAAAATCCCACAGTACCGACGCCGGATTGCGCGCGAGACGCAGGCGCATCGCCTGCAGTATGCGCGGCGTGACTCCGGCCTCGCAGCCGTCGTTGGTGAGGCGCGGCATGGCTGAAAGCAGGACGAGTCCGGCGATTTTTCCAGGAAATTCGTGCGCGGCGCGTAAGGCGAGCATGGCGCCCAGCGACCAGCCAACGACGATCGGCGGCTGCGCCGCAGTCGCGAGTGCGCGCTTAATCGTCGTCGGCCATTGCTGCAAACAGTCTTGCCAGTCCAGAAAATGGAATCGCCAGGTAGGTGAATGCGTCGGAAGATGCGCCAAAACGCCTTGCCATATATCGCGCGTGGTACCCCATCCGCCAATGAATAGCAGCTCTGGAGAGCAATTCACTGCTTTCATATGGCCCCCGTGCTTTCAGTGATTCCCATTGCGCGCGCGACGGCGCCGATTTCCTCTGCCGCCCAAGCAAGGTCTTCCGGTGTGTGCGCCAGTGTCACCGACAGACGCAGGCGCGACGTTCCCTGAGGCACTGTCGGGGGGCGGATGGCGGTGGTGATGAGGCCGCGTGTGCGCAGTCGTTCTGCTAATTCGACGGCGCGACGGTTATCGCCGACATGGATGGGAACGATTTGCGATCCGAATTCTTCAAGGCGCAAGCCTTGCTTCTGCAATGCCGCGTGAAAACCTCGGGCGTTAGAGAGCAGCCGCTCGCCGATCCCGGGATCTGTCCGGATCAGATCGATGGCGCCCAGCGCGGCGGCGACGCATGCAGGCGGCAGGGCCGTGGCGTAGATGAAACTGCGCGTTTGATTGACGAGATAGTCGCGCAGCAGCGGTCGGCAGATGACGAAGCCGCCGAGGCTGCCCAATGCCTTGCCGAGGGTGCCACATGTGAGGTCGGCGGCAGCCGTTTCGCCAAACATTCGGCCTAATCCGCCGCCTCGGCCGAAAACACCTATAGCATGTGCTTCATCGGTCAGCAGGGTCGCGTCATAATCGTTCGCCAGTCGACGCAACTCGACAAGCGGCGCGAGATCTCCGTCCATGCTGTACACCGATTCACATACGATGAAGCGATGTCCGTGGCATGGTGTGTCGCGCAATAACTGCGCCAGCATGTCGACATCGTTGTGCGCGAAGCGCTTCAGTGAGCCACCGCCCAGGCGCGCGCCATCAATCAGGCTAGCATGGATCAATCGGTCAGCAAAGATCACATCGTCACGGCCGGCGATCGAAGACAGAACGCCGGAATTCATTGCGAAGCCACTGCTGAAAACGAGCGCGGTCGCATTTGGTCCTCCGCCGAGCAGCAATGTCAGCTCCGCCTCCAGTTCCTCATGTAGGGCGAGCGTTCCAGTCATCAGCCGCGATGCGGTAGAGCCGCAACCCCATCTTTCCAGCGCTTGCGCGGCTCGGCCTACGACTTGCGGGTTGCGCGCCAAGTCGAGATAGTCATTACAGGAAAAGTTAAGCAGCATGCTGCCATCGGCTAGGGGGATCTTCCCTCCCACCCCAGGCATGGCATTCGCCCGGCGGCGTACACCTTCGTCGTCGAAACGGCGCAGCCGCATCTGCAGTGACGAGTCAAGCGAAGCCATCGGTGCTCGCGCGTGAGTATTCAATACCGATTTCGAAGCCCAGGTCGTCAATCATCTGCAACGCTTCGTCACGACCCTGGCCGCTTTCGGTCAGGTAGCCGTTGACAAAAATCGAATCAACGATGAATAGCGCCATCGGTTGCAGGCTTCGTAAGTGATATTCGCGGCCAGCGGCGGCTCGGATCTCAGCCGCCGGGTGCATGAGGCGTGCGAGCGCCAGGATCTTCAAGCACCGCAGTGGTGTCAGGCGATGCTTGATCGCGGCGAAGGGCGTTCCTTCCACCGGGATGAGGAAATTGATAGGCAGCGCTTTCGCCTCCAGTTCCTGCAGTGCCAGGAACATATCGACGATGTCCTCGTCGCTCTCGCCTTGGCCGACGATTCCGCCCGAACAAATCTCGAGACCGGCTTCACGGCAGATCTTCAGATTGCGTACGCGGTCAGCGAAGCCGTGGGTTGTGCAAATGGAGGGATAGTAGCGCTCGCTGGTGTTCAGATTGTGATTTACACGGTCGAGGCCGGCAGCGCGCAACTGCCGTGCTTGCTCGGGCTTCAGGAAGCCCAGCGAGCAGCAGATCGGCATATCCGTTGCGGCCTTGATGGCTCGAATTGTGGTGCATAGCCTGTCGACCTCGGACTTGTTGAGCGTGCGCCCGCTCAGGCCCATGCAGAATCGGTCGGCCGCTTGACTGTGGGCCGCCTTCGCTTCGCGCACCAGCGTATCGTGCTGTTTCAGTGGATAGCAAGTGATTTCTGCCTGCGAGACCCGCGATTGCGCGCAGTAGTGACAATCTTCCGAACATAAGCCGCTTTTGGCATTGCTGAGGACCTGTATGTTCACACGTTTGCCGTGAAAGTGGTAACGCACCTGCCAAGCATGGTCGAGGAGCGCCGGCACCTGCTGATCGTCCGTCGTCAGGATAGCTAGCGCCTGAGCGCGCGTCAACTTCTCTCCCGCAATGACTCTGCTGGCCAGCCCTTGAAAACTCATCATAGTCCTTCCTTTCAGGAATAGTTGCATGAAGAACCAGCCTAGACGTTGCCATAACTCCTGCAGTGATTCTTCAGTCGAAACGAAATGGCTTGCCGTCATTAAGCAGAGGATTTTTTCCGCGCATAGCGTCACCCTGTTTTCTTGTTGGCCACCAAATCCGGAAAGCGATGATCCAACTTGAAACGGACGATGTCCAGCACGAGTTAGAATAGTAGTAAATAGTTTATTTGTGAAATTATTTATATACAAACGTCATGAATATAGAGGCATACCTGCAGCAAAGTCCCCTGTTTGAAGTCAGCCGACTGGCGCGCCGTTTCGAGAGCCAACTGGCTCAATTGTTCGGTCGCGGACAACTGGGTTTTCTAGAAGGTCTTGTGCTGGTCTCGCTGCTGTTTGAGAAACCGCTGAGCGTCAGCCCATCGCGCCTCGCGGAGACTTTCTCAACGACCCGCGGTAATATCAGCCACTGTGTTTCGTCGCTCGAGGCTAAGGGTCTGCTCGGACGGAAGATCGATCCGAAGGACGCTCGGGCTTATCAGTTGATCCTCATGCCGGCCGGGAAAAAATCCGCCATGCAGGTGGTGCGGACCCTCGATCGTCTGCAGGCCGCCTTTGAAAAAGGCATCGGCGTCGCGGAGCTGAAGGCGGCGCTGCAAGTCATTCGACAAGTCGAGCAGATCTGCACGGAAAAATAGGAAAACTTCAAAGGCCTGGCGAAGTGTCAGAATGCGAATTTCTGCCCAGTCCACCATAGTTCCGATGGGCACCAGAGGCCCCGTGCTACCGCTCCACTCCAAAACCTGCAGATGAACTTCGCGTTATTTGACCGGCAGTTAAGGCAATGCTGAAAAAGTTCATCCACGAGGCAGGTGTACGGGTAAATTACAGGGTCATGAAGCAACAGACCCTTGCCATGGAATCTGGTGCACAGTTGGGTTTTGAACTACACCGCAAGGGGCCTTAAGACCTTGCAATATGCCCATATTGTCGGCGCCAGAAGCCTCCAAGTTCGGAAATCCCCGTCATCCAGCACTTCTCCACACATTCGCGAACTTATTCGGCGTAGCCCCAAAACGCATCTGCTATTGTGCGAGCCTCCCCAGCGATTACCGTCACACAAAATAACTGTGTGAAGGCTGCTGTTCATTTCTGACCCAGCCATTGAAGCAGACCTCAGTCGACAACACTTGCACTCTCAAGCGCTGATGCGGGTACTAACCCGTTAACCACAACTGGGCTGCAGATTATCGGCCACCGCCTTTGACGGATGTTTTGTTTTGATAGGGGCTTACAGCCTCGCACGTGTGAATTTCAAAATGAGAGGGATACCTGGGCACTTTCCAAGCTGCTGGTATTCACCAGAGTTGTTCTTATCGATCGGTCGGTATGACCGTGCTCTCCTTGATTTCTTCCATCACTACGTAGCTGTTGGATTGGGCAGGCACCGGGATCTTTTTCAGGATGTGACCCAGTAGTTCGCGGTACTCGGTCATCACCCGCAGGCGCGCCTTGAGCAGGTAGTCAAAACTGCCTGAAACCAGGTGGCACTCCAGTACCTCGGGCATCTGGCCCACCTCACGCCGCACGGCATCAAAGATCTGGGGCGACTTCTGCGACAGCGTGATTTCAATGAACACCAGCAGCGAGCGGCCCAGGCGCTGAGGAATGACGTGCGCATGGTATCCGCTGATGTAGCCCTGGCGCTCCAGCCGTTTGACACGCTCCGAGCAGGGCGACGTGGACAGCCCCACCAGCTCGCCCAGTTCGGTCATGGACGTTCGCCCCTGGCGCTGCAGCACGTCAAGAATTTTCAGGTCGATGCGATCCAGTTCATACATTTTTCTGTGCACCCCATGGGCGTGAATCAAGCTTCAGCAATTTTCACTGAAACAAACAAAAATTTCAATATAAATTTCTGTCAGATATCCATAACATCAATATTCGTCAAGACATTGGAGATTTGGTCATGAAAGTTGCTGTTCTGGGTGGTGGGGTCATCGGCGTGACAACGGCATGGGCTCTGTCGCAGCAAGGTGCCGAGGTGACGGTGGTGGACCGTCAGCCGGGCGTTGCCCTGGAAACCAGCTACGCCAATGCAGGACAGGTCTCGCCGGGGTACTCCACCCCTTGGGCAGCCCCCGGAATCCCGCTGAAAGCCATGAAATGGATGTTCCAGCGGCACGCCCCGCTGGCCATCCGGCTCGATGGCTCATGGTTCCAGTTGCGCTGGATGGCCGCCATGCTGGTCAACTGTTCGGCCTCGCGCTACACGGTGAACAAGGAGCGGATGATGCGCCTGTCGGAGTACAGCCGCGACTGCCTGCGCGATTGGCGCGTGCAGGCTGGCATCAACTACGACGCGCGCAGCGGCGGCACCCTGCAACTGTTCCGCACCCAGGCCCAGCTCGATGCCGCCCAGCGTGA
>RRZT011846938.1_pt1 | contig 10087 bp, 10 predicted proteins | sample 2165551 | NCBI WGS metagenome assembly RRZT01 (sample SAMN10456910, study PRJNA506462) | wastewater metagenome | biome: wastewater; feature: sludge; material: wastewater sludge; isolation source: wastewater sludge with Escherichia coli K12::gfp cells carrying plasmid... | place: USA: Moscow, Idaho...
AACTGCTTTTGTTCCTGCTTTAGTTTTTTCTGGATTACCGAAGAACGAATTTACTTTTGTTGGATTTTTACCTGTAAAAAAAGGAAGAAAGTCGAAATTAGATTCGTTAGTAGAAGAAAAGAAAACGATGATTTTCTACGAATCTCCACATAAAATTGGACGAACTTTAAAAGATTTAGCCGAAGCTTTTGGAGCTGAACGCAAAGCAAGTTTATCCCGCGAAATCTCGAAGAAATTTGAAGAAACTTTACGTGGAACATTAACGGAATTAGCCGAAATCGCCGAAAAAAGAAATTTGAAAGGTGAAATGGTTTTGGTTGTAGAAGGAAATCATTAATCGTTGAAGCGAATATCTTTGATATTCAATTGCCAAGTTCCTTTTCCTTGCCAATAATTCATTCCGATTGTGTAAACCATTTCAAACGATTGTCCTTTCTCTAAATTTGGTCCGAATTTACCTAATTTGAAACCAATTGCAGGAAATGTAATGCGTGTATCACGCTGATGTACGTACAAACGTGCGTGTTCTTTACCAACCAATCGGAAATCGGTTGCCAATAAATCTTTCGAAATAAAAACAGGATTCATATTATCTGGTCCAAATGGAGCCATTCGCATCACCGATTCTAAGAAAGAACGCGTCATATCATTAAAAGAAATCTCTTTATCAATCAAAATAGATGGCGTGAAATGTTTTCCGTTCGACATTTCTTTCACCGTTTGATCAAATCTAATTTTGAATTCTTCGAAATTTTCTTCTTTCATTGCCAAACCAGCCGCCGCCATATGACCACCAAACTGCGTTAACAAATCTTTGTTTTTCTCGATTGCCGAATGTATATCAAACTCTTGTATAGAACGAGCTGAACCAACAATTTCGCCTTCGAAATTTTTTGTAAAAACAATGGTTGGTTTGTAATAAATATCAACCAAACGAGAAGCTACAATACCGATTACACCTTTGTTCCAAGTAGGATCATAAACAATAGTCGAATATTTTTCTGTAGTATTTATTTTATTCAATTGATCTAAAGCACTTTCTGTGATATCTACATCAATCAGTTTACGTTCGTTGTTTAACGAATTAATATCATTCAAGTATTTTTTACAGTCTTCTTCATCTGTACTCAACATAAAACGAACCGCTTCTGATCCATGTTTTATACGTCCGGCAGCATTAATTTTTGGTGCAATAGAAAAGACAACATTCGAAATATTGACATTATTCTTAATATTAACCGGAATCAATTGTTGAAAAGCCAAACGAGGCTCAGAATTCAATCGCTTTAAGCCAGCATAAGCCAACACACGATTTTCGCCCGTAATTGGTACAATATCCGCTGCAATACTTACTGCAACTAAATCGAGAAGAGGATAAAGATTTTCTTTAGGAAGATTGAATTTCTCGGTATATGCTTGTGCTAATTTAAAGCCAACACCACAACCGCTTAACTCTTTGTAAGGATAACGACAACCTTTTTGTTTAGGATCGAGAACAGCATAAGCTTTCGGCACCGAACGATCAGGCAAATGGTGATCACAAATAATGTAATCTATTCCTTTTGATTGAGCATACTTGATTTGCTCATGTGCTTTTATACCACAATCTAAAACGATTACAACCGAAATATCATTTTCTATAGCGAAATCTATACTTTGTTGCGAAATTCCGTAACCCTCGTTATTTCGGTCAGGAATATAAAAAAAGACTTTCGAGTAGATGGAAGTCAGAAACTCATAAAAGAGTGTTACTGCAGTCGTTCCATCTACATCGTAGTCTCCAAATATTAAGATATTTTCTTCGTCGTCAATTGCATTTTTAATTCGGGAAACAGCGTCTGCCATTCCTTTCATCAAAAATGGATCGTGTAAATCGTCTAAAGTAGGATTGAAAAATGATTTTGCTTGATCAAAATTCACAATTCCACGTTGGGCTAATAAAATAGCAAGTGCCTCAGAAATGTTTAGTGATTGTTGCAAATCGCTAATTATTTCAGCTGAGGGTAGTTGTTTTATTTCCCAAGTTTTTTCCATCTCTTTAATTTACATAAAATTTAATTAGAGAGAAAGGTAAAGCGAAATCTTATTTAGATTTGTTTGCTTCTTTCACGTATTTGTCTAATGCCATAGTCATAGAAGGCGTTTCTTTTGTTGGCACTTCTATATCTACACGTAATCCCATCTCTTTTGCTTGATCAACTGTCGATTTTCCAAAAACGGCAATTCTTGTATTATCTTGTACAAAATCTGGAAAATTCTCAAACAATGATTTGATTCCAGAAGGTGTAAAAAATACTAAAATGTCGTATTTTACATCTGATAAATCTGTTAAATCACTTGAAACAGTTCTAAATAAAGTTGCTTTTTGCCAATTTAAATTTAAACTATCTAATAGTTTTGGAACATCAGGTTTCAAAACATCAGATGCTGGTAATAAGAAACTTTCGTCTTTGTGTTTTTTAAGCAATGGAACTAAATCGGCAAATACTTTTTCGCCAATGTAAATTTTACGTTTTCTATACACAATGTATTTTTGCAAATAAAAAGCAATTGCTTCTGATTCGCAGAAATATTTCATCGAATCTGGAACAGTAAATCTCAATTCTTCAGCTAAACGGAAGAAGTGATCAATAGCATTTCTACTTGTAAAAATGACTGCTGTTACTTTTGTAAAATCGATTTTTTGTTGTCTAACTTCTTTAGCATCAATTCCGACAACTTGGATAAATGGTCTAAAATCAATCTTGATTTTGTTACGCTTTTCAATCTCGTAGTAAGGCGAGTTTTCTGCCTGAGGCTTAGGTTGTGATACTAATACTGATTTAACTTTCATAGTAATTTTAGATTACCTTACCTACAGTTAATAGTTTTGCTAAAACCATAATGGGTAAAATTTCTAGGGTGCAAAGGTACAAAATATTATAATACCAAATTGATTTATTGCCACTTATTTGTTTTGCGTAAATATGATAAATTTCGAATATTCTATTCAAAAACAACAATATAAAGCCACCTATCATCAAATAATCCTTGTCGATAGTTGTGTAATAATATAAAAAACAAATAACTAGTAAAAGCAAAACATTCTTCGCATTGACGAAGCTGGAACTTTTCATGAAATATGAAACCGTACTCGATTCGTAAAATACTCTGTAAAAAGTAACTTCTATCAATAATCGGAACAACATAATAAGGCTAATTACACCAAATGTTATGGCTACACGCGATAAAAAATAGAATTTATAATTAATGAAATGACCATATGTAATATTAAAATAGGATACTAATAATAAGCTTATCAATAACACCGTAATCCCATTTACAACAAAGCTAAACAAGGTGGTATTATCATCAGTAAAACTCATATACTCCGTTTTATTATCAAGTGTTTTAAAGTTCTTTGCAAACAAATACTTAGACGCACACACCAATAACAAACATACAATCAAAACGATAAGCACAGTATCGTTTCCAAGTGTATTTCTTCCTATCGAAATTAAATCGTTTGTTTTCATAATTTTGTCAAAAATACAAAACCCTAACAATCTTATAACTATCTTTATGCCCACAAAATAATAATTATGTCGGACAAATTAGTCATCATCCCGACTTACAACGAAAAAGAAAATGTAGAAGCCATTATTCGTACCGCACTATCAGTTGACGGAGCGTTTGATGTATTGATTGTTGACGATAGTTCGCCAGATGGCACAAATGATATTGTAAAACGATTGATTCCTGAGTTTAACAATCGCTTACATTTAGAAATTCGTACAACAAAAGATGGTTTAGGACGCGCATATGTGCATGGTTTTAAATGGGCTTTAGCCAATCATTACAAATTTATTTTTGAGATGGACGCCGATTTTTCTCACAATCCTAACGATTTACCTCGTCTTTATGAGGCTTTAGCAAATGGCGCTGATGTAGCAATTGGCTCACGCTATTCAAACGGTGTTAATGTAGTAAATTGGCCAATGAATAGAGTTTTGATGTCTTATTTTGCTTCGAAATATGTCAAAATCATCACAAATTTACCTGTGCATGATGCCACAGCAGGTTTTGTTGGATATAGAGCAAATGTATTGGAAACATTAGATTTGGATAAAATAAAATTCAAAGGTTATGGTTTCCAAATTGAAATGAAGTATAAATCTTGGATTAAGAAATTTCAATTAAAAGAAGTTCCGATCATTTTTACAGACCGAACTTTAGGCGAATCTAAAATTAGCTCGGACATTATTGGAGAAGCTGTTTTTGGAGTGATCACATTACGTTTAAGAAATATTTTCGGAAAATTATGAGAACATTTTTTTTAACCTTCATTCTATTAATCGGAACGATTATTAGCTGTACACCAAAAAATTATGAAAAACCTGATAATCTAATCAATAGAAACGATATGATTGAGGTTTTAGCAGATTTATACATTAGTCAACAAGGCTTACAAATGTATCCAGTGCAAAATGAAGATCAAACGCTTAGTTTAGCCAAAGACGCTGTAGATATCTTAAAAAAACATCAAATTAAATATTCGGATTTTGAAAAAAGCTATCAATACTATTTGATGCAACCCGAATCTTTCAAAGAAATGCTCGACAATGTAAAAAGTAAACTTCATGATCAGCTTTCTGATGAAGAAAAAGAGCGTCAAAAAAACCAAGCCAACAGCCTTGAAGAAGACAATAAAAAAATTAAATAGTTCAGTCCACAAGATTGAACTATTTTTTTGTTAAGAATCTATCAACTAATCGATTTTTTAAAGTTTTGTATTAGAGAATATTTTATCTTTACGTAAATATAAATCCCTACTTATGCAATCAAGAAGAATAAGTAGATCAAAAAAGGTAGGATTTGGCTCGAGATCTATCCGATTAGTCGATATTTTTGTTCTTGCAATCATCATAATTGTTGTTGCTACAATTTTGTTAGGTTATCTGAACAAATAATCAAATCCTTTTTACTTATTTAAAGAAAGTCAACTTTTCTCAAAAGCATTTAGTAATGCTACCCTGTGTAGTTATATTTTAGTATCTGTCAAAAGTCTTTCAACTTGTTGTGAGACTTTTTTTTATATTAAGTAAGAACTAATGCAAATTTTATATTCAGATTAATCTCAAAATTCACTACTTTTCAAAAGTTCAGCTTTATTAATTTTATCAAAGTTGTTGAAAAACTCTATAAACTATTAATCTTTTATAAACACTACACTATAAAATCTTAAATACAAGAAAAGAATATTATAAATTATTTCTCTAAATTACGTGAAAACGTATATATTGGAACTTGTTTCTTAATATTTTTGCTATGTTTAATGAACAATTATATAAATCATTCTTTTGAAAAAAATATTTTACAACTTTATCTTTATACCATTATTCCTATCTTGTGGTTCTAAAGAAGACAAAAATCTGCAAAAAAATAATCAAAATCAAACTGATAGTTTACCTACTAGTAGTATAAATAAATTGGACACTTCTAAGGTTGAAAATGATACCACTTTTTATTTATCTAATGATCAACAACTATTAATAGGAAAGGGTATTCCAAGATTAATTCGTAAAAACAATTATGCCTTATTACCTGAAGTTTCTGAAGCATTTGAAAAAATGAAAAAAACTGCAAAAAAAGCAGGCTTTAACATACATGTCATTTCTAGTTATAGAGATTTTGATTATCAAAAAGGAATCTGGAATAGGAAATTTAATTCAAATAGTAAAAATCTAACACCTGAGAAAAACATTTCTAAGATAATTGAATATTCAACTATACCTGGTACATCTAGGCATCATTGGGGAACAGATTTAGATATTATACATTCAGTAAATGGTATACCGAATGATCCTTTGAATGAAAAACATTTCAATAAAGGAGGAAGTATGGAGAAATTCAAGGAATGGCTAGATCAAAATTCAGAAAAATTTGGTTTCTATTTAGTATACACTAATAATCCTAAACGAAAAGGATTTAAGTATGAGCCTTGGCATTTTACATACAAACCTTTATCACAAAAAATGCTTCAACAATATAATAAATTGGATATTAATACAATTTTAAAGAACGAAAAATTAATAGGTAGTCAATACTTTACTCCAGAGTTTATCGATCAATATAAAGAAGAACAAATACTGGATATTAATACAACTATAAAATAGTCATGAAAAAATTATTTTTTAATTTATTTTTATTAGCTACAACAGTAACATTCGCGCAAGTGCATATCAATGAATTTGATGTAAATGCTAATAATAACGAAATTTTCATCGAATTAAAATCTGAACAATCTAATTTTTTATTAGATGGGTATCAAATTCTTTTTATTAAACAAGATGAAAAAGATCAATCTAAAAACTATTTATACTATAAAATAAATTTAAATGAAATTACTACTGATGATAATGGATTTTTACTTATTGGAAATAAAAATGTTAACCCATTACCAATAGTTACATTTAATACTAAAATAATAGAAAGTACTCCAATGTATTTGGCACTATATAAAGGTGAAGATAATTTAACTCTTTACGAGTACAACGAGAATTTAAATTTAATTGAAGTCATTGCCTATGGTAATAGTTCTGATAAACCTTTAAATTTATTTAACCAATTGTCTGAAAGAATGTTGATCGATTTTGACAATAATTTATCATTTCAAATAGATGAATATAACTCATTTGTATACAAGAATCCATCTCCTGGGTTTGATTTCTATAATCCAAAATTAACTCTACCTGAAGAAGATTTTATTTTAGAATCTACTCCAGAGAAAGCTCACAATAAATCTGTACAGAGTTCTTCAAGTAATTATAAAACAAGTAAATTTTATTTTCCTGATGGAAGAGTTTTAGAAGGGTATTTTCCTAATGAAATCCATACAGGAAAGGGAATTTATACTTTTACAAATGGAGATGCTTATGAAGGTGATATTGTAGATGACGAAATAACTGGTTTTGGAATTTTTAAATGGAAAAATGGAGATCGTTACGAAGGCATGTTTCTTAACGGGGTTCTAAATGGTAGAGGAACTATGTATTTTACTGATGGAGATCGTTACGAGGGATTTTTTAAAAATAATCTATTCCATGGCAAAGGAAAATTAATCAACTCAAATGGAGAAATTAAAGATGGTGAATATTTTGAAGGAAATTTAAAGGAATAGAATAACAAAAGCTATCTCTCGATAGCTTTTGTTTAAGAATTTTTATCTTAAATAAGCTGTTTCTATCCAACCTTTGGAAGTTTTGTTATCTGAATTAGTAAATTCCACATATGCAAAATCATCTTGAACCTCTTGTACATAAATTCTCTCAACTGTAGTAAATCTAGCATTTCTTCGATCACTATAATTAGGTGAATTATAAAAATATGCTGGATTTTGATCATTTGCTATTACTGTATAATTTCGATAAGATTCTATATTATTAGTATTAAATGAAGAAGTTGTTGATTGTTGAACTCTTTTTTCTTCATCTAATCTTTTTTTATCATTTTCTAACTTTTGAGCACCTGCTTTTAATCTTCTATTTTTTTCTGCTAATACTGCTTGTTGTTTCTGAAGTTCTAGCTCCTTTACTTTTAGCTCCAACTCTTTTACATTTTGATTTTCTTCTTCTTTTTTTGAACAAGAAAATAGTACTAAAAATATTGAAACAAGTGTAATTATTTTTTTCATATAATTGTTTTAATTGTAAGTAGTTGTTACTTTGTTAATTCCATTAATTTGAACTCTAATTTTTTCTTGAGAAACCAAAAGCCCATATACATTTTTATCTATACTACGATATTGTTCTGTAGCTATTTCACACTCTCTTTGTGTTGAAAAAGGTCCAATATATACACTATAAAATTTTGCTCCGCTTAATGAAGCATAATCTGGTATCCACAAATAATCCGATTCATAACCCTTTTTTTCTAATTTTTTGACTTCTTTTATTGCTTCATTTTCATTTTTTACAGCTACAATATTGACTACATAGAATGATGATTCATAATTTGTTGGTTGTTGAACTTTATTTTCTTCATCTAATCTTTTTTTATCATTTTCTAACTTTTGAGCACCTGCTTTTAATCTTCTATTTTTTTCTGCTAATATTGCTTGTTGTTTCTGAAGTTCTAACTCATTTACTTTCAATTCTAATTCTTTTACTTTTTGGTTTTCCTCTTCCTTTTTTGAACAAGCTGATATAACAACAAAAAGAATAAATAATGCTATTATTTTTTTCATACTAAATAAATTTATTGTAAAATCATTAATTAAAATTTAATTCACCATTATCTGATAATAATTTTACCCAACATTTTCCAATAATTATCGTATAATCATTATCGGAAATTTCTGATAATTCAACCCAACTACCTTTTTTATTTCCAGTAAAAGAAACAAAATACTCTTTATTAGCATCTAATTGCGTTAATAATTCAGAATTTGAAGTTGGTAATTTCCTTACATTCATAACAAAATCTTTTGTTATTAAACTACTTTCGTATTTAATAACATAATCTAATTTACTTTCAGGTGTAAAATTATGGTTCTTTAATTCAAGTGCATTTAAGTAATAATCTCCTTTTGAATCTAGTTTGTAGTACATTCCAACTTTTTCTTTGTACAAAAAAGATGAAATTCTAGTATCACTATTATAAAACTCATTAATTTCTATGTATTCTTTACTAACTAATGCAAAATTTTCCCATTGATTATATTCTAATTTTCCAACTTTTTTAAAATTTTCATCATATAATGTTAAAAACTTATTTTTATTTTCTCTATTAAAATTACAGATTACACCACTTTTTGGAGAATTTGGAAAAGGATCATTCACTTCCTCTTTCAGTGCCCAATTATTATTACCATATGCATATTTTTTGATAGATGCATTATCTTGTATTACAATCATTTTATTTGTCACATCATATTTTTTTGCAAAATAATCGGTGTCTTCAGATAAAAATTTATCTTTTATAAATTCACCACTAGCATTTTGTAGAAAATAATCGTAAAATACTTTTGTATCATTTTTGTAATTATAGATTGCAATATCGTCCTTACCATCAAAGTTATAATCGCCAATAATTACATTACCATCAAAACTTTCAATATTAAACTGTTTATCTAAATTATATTTTGTTGATAATGATTTTACTTGATCACAAATCTTAAATTGATCTAATTCTTCTGATGATATTTTGGGTTGAGTTGTAATAGTTTTTAAAACTTTATTGGTTTTATCTAAAACTTGCACATTGTAGTCGACACCTTCTATTGTTTTATTAGGATCTTTGTTAATTACAAATTTCACATTAAATTGATTAGATAAATTTGTATAATCACAATTTAATTGAGTGTTCTCAGATATTAAATTTTCATTTGAATTTCCTCCAAGTTTTTCCTTAATTTGATTACAGCTCATCATACAAAATAATGATATAGTATAAAGTAGTAAATTTTTAGTTTTCATATCATGTGTTTATTTAATCAACATAAAGTTCTGTTATTTTCCCTGAATTATCAAATTTGTATATTCCGTAATAAAAAACATTTTTTTCATTTCCTCCATCTACTTGAAACGAATGATTAATTTTTACTCTATAAGAATTATCACCCAAAGGAGTAATTGAAGAAACTTGTTTCTCTTCATAAACCAAGCTATTCCACCATTCATTATAAATAGCCTTTATTTGACTTTTGGTTAAATTACTTTTAGTTTTATACCGTTGTATTTTTGTAGCAAATAATTCTCCTAACCCATTTGAATTTTGATTATTTTCAAAAGAAATAGATTTGTTAATTATAGCATTTGCTTGAGAATCTGAAAATTTACTTTTAGTTTCAATAGGTTTTTTTTCAGATTCTATTGGTTTCACTTCTTCCTTCTTTTCTTCTATTGTACTTGTTTCTTCTATTGGCAATTTAGATTCTGCAACTACAGTTTTATTATTTGTAAATTCAACTGAATTCTCTAAATCAGGTTTTGGTAAAGAATCTACTTTTACAACATCCATATTAGATGGTGTCACTACTTCGTTAGGTTTTGAACTAAAATACCAATACACAACTCCAATTAAAACAACAATTACAGCTATACATCCT
>RRZT010261243.1_pt1 | contig 10086 bp, 22 predicted proteins | sample 2165551 | NCBI WGS metagenome assembly RRZT01 (sample SAMN10456910, study PRJNA506462) | wastewater metagenome | biome: wastewater; feature: sludge; material: wastewater sludge; isolation source: wastewater sludge with Escherichia coli K12::gfp cells carrying plasmid... | place: USA: Moscow, Idaho...
CCTTCACGACGGGACAGTTTGCATTTGGGACCAATGTAACGAGCCATTTTTCACTGTCTCCTAATTTACACGCGGCGCTTTTTCGGCGGGCGGCATCCGTTATGTGGGATGGGCGTCACGTCGGTGATGCTTGCGATTTTGTAACCGCAACCATTCAAAGCGCGGACTGCTGATTCACGACCAGGGCCTGGACCCTTGACGTTTACATCTAAATTTTTCAAACCAAATTCCAGCGCCGCTTGACCAGCACGCTCGGCTGCAACTTGCGCTGCAAACGGGGTACTTTTACGCGAACCGCGGAAACCAGAACCACCAGAAGTAGCCCATGACAGAGCATTACCCTGACGGTCTGTAATTGTGATAATTGTATTGTTAAAAGAGGCGTGGATATGGGCGATGCCATCTACCACTGTCTTTTTAACTTTTTTACGAGGACGAGCAGCTGCTTTAGCCATTAATCAAATTCCTATCTAGAACCAATGCAATTACTTACGGATCGGCTTGCGTGGGCCTTTACGGGTACGCGCGTTGGTTTTGGTGCGCTGACCACGGAGTGGTAAGCTACGACGGTGACGTAAGCCACGGTAGCAACCCAAATCCATCAGACGCTTGATGTTCATGTTGATTTCGCGACGCAAATCACCTTCAGTGTGAAGGCCAGCAACTTCGCCACGCAACTGCTCAATCTGCTCATCAGAGAGATCTTTAATTTTTGCTGCTGGATTTACGCCAGTAGCAGCGCAAATCTTCTGCGCAGTTGTCCGACCAATACCAAAGATATAGGTCAGCGAGATAACAGTATGTTTGTTATCCGGAATGTTAACGCCTGCAATACGGGCCATTCAGTGTAACTCCAATTGACAGCGACTTACTCTCAGGAAGCCAAGATCGAAAGTAAGATCTATTGCTGTATAACTATTAATCAACCGAACAGCGCACTAGCTGCTCGGTTCATGACACAACACAATCAGCCTTGGCGCTGCTTATGACGTGGTTCCGCTTTACAGATCACGCGAATAACACCTTCGCGACGTACGATCTTGCAATTGCGGCAAAGCTTTTTCACCGATGCACGAACTTTCATCACTAACTCCTATAGCCTGAAGAGCAATTAGCGCATTAAACCACTGCCACCATAGCCTTTCAGGTTGGATTTTTTCATCAGGGATTCGTACTGGTTAGAAACGAGGTGCGATTGTACTTGAGCCATGAAGTCCATTACAACCACAACAACGATCAACAGCGATGTCCCGCCGAGATAAAACGGCACATTTGCCGCCACAACAAGAAATTGTGGTAACAAACATACAGCCGTCATGTACAAGGCACCAAACGCGGTTAAGCGAGTCAAAACACCATCAATGTAGCGTGCTGACTGCTCTCCCGGACGGATACCCGGAATAAAAGCACCGGATTTTTTCAGGTTTTCAGCAACATCTTTAGGGTTAAACATCAATGCTGTATAGAAAAAGCAGAAGAAAATAATCCCTGCACTGAATAGCAAAATATTTAACGGCTGCCCTGGTGCCAGCGCTTGCGAAACATCCGCAAGCCACGACATGCTCTCAGACTGGCCAAACCACTGACCAAGAGACGCCGGGAACAACAAGATACTACTGGCGAAAATAGCTGGAATCACACCAGCCATATTCACTTTCAGAGGCAGATGGCTCGTTTGCGCAGCAAATACTTTGCGACCTTGTTGGCGCTTAGCATAATGTACGGCAATACGACGCTGTCCACGTTCGATAAATACAACAAACCCAATGATTGCAACAGCAAGCATTCCAATAGCAATTAAGGCGAAAATATTAATGTCACCTTGGCGAGCCGACTCGAAAGACTGCCCTATTGCAGAAGGTAAACCAGCAACGATACCGGCAAAAATCAGCATAGAAATGCCGTTACCCACACCGCGCTCAGTAATTTGCTCACCTAACCACATCATAAACATTGCCCCAGCAACAAAAGTTGTTACTGCAACAAAGTAAAAGTTGAAATCGGTTGCGAATGCAACACCTTGACTGGCCAAGCCAACGGACATACCGATTGCCTGTACAAATGCCAATAACAAGGTGCCGTATCGGGTGTACTGACTTATCTTACGACGACCAGACTCACCTTCTTTCTTCAACTGTTCCAAGTGAGGGCTCACAGCGGTCATCAACTGCATGATAATCGATGCCGAAATGTACGGCATGATACCAAGCGCGAAGATACTCATACGCTCAAGCGCACCACCAGAGAACATGTTGAACAGGCTGAGAATGGTTCCCTCATTCTGCCGAAACAGGTCTGCGAGTCGATCAGGGTTGATTCCAGGAACTGGAATATGTGCACCGATACGATAGACAATAATCGCCATGAAGAGGAAACGTAAGCGTGCCCATAATTCGGACAAACCACCACCACCCATCGCAGAGAGAGAACCTTGCTTAGCCATTTATTCCTCGATCTTTCCGCCAGCTGCTTCGATAGCACTGCGAGCACCTTTGGTGACCCCAATGCCCTGCAACGTAACTGCGCGAGTAACATCACCAGACAGCATGACTTTAACGCGTTTTACGTGCAAACCAATGATATTGGCATCTTTAAGAGACTGCACTGATACAACATCACCATCAACTTTAGCCAGTTCAGAAGTGCGAACTTCTGCACGATCCATCGCTTTTAGTGAAGTGAAACCAAATTTAGGCAGACGCTTGTACAATGGTTGTTGGCCACCCTCAAACCCTGGGGCAACTTTACCGCCAGAACGTGAAGACAAACCTTTATGACCACGGCCTGCAGTCTTACCTAAGCCACTACCAATACCACGGCCAACTCGAAGCTTGCTGCGTCGGGCGCCTGGTGCAGAACACAAATCGTTCAATTGCATGGATCAGCCCTCCACTCGAAGCAAATAATAAGCTGTATTGATCATGCCGCGGTTTTCTGGAGTATCCAGAACCTCAACAGTGTGACCAATGCGACGTAGGCCTAAGCCACGAACGCAAGCCTTATGATTAGCCAAACGGCCAATCGTGCTCTTAACTAGAGTCACTTTAACGGTTGCTTGAGACATGGTTAAAGAATCTCCTCGACACTTTTGCCACGCTTAGCAGCAACTGAATCAGGCGACTGCATGGTTTTCAAACCTTTAAACGTTGCGTATACAACGTTAACTGGGTTAGTAGAACCATAGCACTTAGCTAATACGTCCTGAACACCTGCAACCTCTAAAACAGCGCGCATTGCACCACCGGCGATTACACCAGTACCTTCTGAAGCAGGCTGCATGAAGATGCGCGAAGCACCGTGCACAGCTTTAATTGGGTACTGTAAAGTAACACCATTTAAATCAACCTGAATCATATTGCGGCGCGCGGCTTCCATAGCTTTTTGAATTGCTGCTGGGACTTCGCGTGATTTACCGCGACCGAAACCAACACGTCCTTTACCATCACCAACAACGCTCAGCGCTGTAAAAGTGAAGATACGGCCGCCTTTAACGGTCTTTGCTACGCGATTGACTTGCACCAATTTCTCGATGTAGCCCTCATCGCGGCTGTCATCGCGGTTATCGCGTTTTTGCTCGTGATTTGCCATAACTTAAAACTCCAGCCCGCCTTCACGAGCAGCATCAGCCAGTGCTTTCACACGACCATGGTACTTGAAGCCAGAACGGTCAAAAGCCACTTTGGCAACCCCAGCGGCTTTCGCTCGCTCGGCGACCAGCTGGCCTACTTTTTTGGCTGCTTCGATGTTGCCAGTGGCTCCACCGCGCAGCTGCGAATCCAAAGTAGAAGCCGAAACTAATACTTGGCTGCCGTCGGCCGAAATGACCTGGGCATAAATATGCTGCGAAGAGCGAAACACGCAAAGACGAGTCACTTGTAACTCGCTCATTTTCAGACGTGCTTTGCGAGAGCGACGCAGTCTTGAAACTTTCTTGTCGTTCATTTGCTAGCCCTACTTCTTCTTAGCTTCTTTGCGGCGCACGACTTCTTCAGCGTAACGCACACCTTTGCCTTTGTATGGTTCTGGACGGCGATACTGACGAATTTCAGCAGCAACCTGACCTAGAACTTGCTTGTCGATACCACGAATAATGATATCAGTAGCGCTTGGCGTTTCAGCCGTAACGCCCGCAGGCAATTCATAATCGATAGGATGAGAGAAACCAAGAGACAAAGATAAAATCGTTCCTTTGGCTTGAGCACGATAGCCCACACCAACAAGTTGCAATTTACGCTCAAAACCTTGGCTAACACCAGTCACCATGTTATTTACTAAAGCACGAGTAGTACCGGCCATAGCGCGTGACTGTTGATCTCCATTACGTGCTGCGAAACGTAATTCGCCGCCTTCTTGAGTCACCTCAACAGAAGCGTGCACAGTCATACTTAGGGCACCTTTAGCACCCTTCACCGAAAGCTCTTGGCCAGCAAATTTTAATTCAACACCAGCCGGTAGCGTGACGGGATTTTTAGCAATGCGAGACATGCTTATCCCCCTTAGAATACGCTACAAAGAACTTCGCCACCGATTCCGGCAGCACGGGCAGCACGATCAGTCATCACACCTTTATTGGTGGAAACGATCGCAATACCTAAACCTGCACGAATCTTTGGCAGTTCGCTAACCGCTTTGTACTGGCGTAAACCAGGACGGCTAACACGCTTGATCTCTTCGATGACCGGACGGCCTTCAAAGTACTTTAATTCGATGGATAACAATGGCTTGGCGTCACTGCTGATCTGATAGTCTGCGATATAGCCTTCGTTCTTAAGAACGTTAGCAACAGCTTGCTTCAAAGTTGATGAAGGCATGCTCACAACAGACTTTTCAGCCATCTGGGCATTACGGATTCGAGTCAGCATATCTGACAACGGGTCCTGCATACTCATGGGCTTGTAGCTCCTGATACAGAAATTAAAAGGCCTTATTGGCCGCTATCGCAAAACAATTAGAAATGTAAAGACTCTGCGAGCCGGACATTCTAATTGATAAAGCGCAAACGAATCAAGCCCCTGAGGGGCTTGATCGTATATTTTCAACTCACAATAAAATTATGAGTCAAATACATTACCAGCTGGACTTAACCAAACCTGGTACATCGCCACGCATTGCAGCTTCTCGCAATTTAATACGGCTTAAGCCGAACTTGCGATAAACACCATGTGGACGACCTGTAATACGGCAGCGGTTACGCTGACGTGCAGGACAGGCGTCACGTGGTTGCTTTTGCAATGCAACCTGAGCTTCCCAGCGCGCTTCGTCGCTAGACTCTGGGTTGGCAATGATAGCTTTAAGCGCAGCACGCTTTACAGCGTACTTTGCTACCGTTAGCGTACGTTTCAGCTCACGGTTGATCATGCTTTTCTTAGCCATGTGCTAACCCTCAGTTACGGAAAGGGAATTTGAAAGCACGCAATAAAGCACGGCCTTCTTCATCGTTACGTGCAGTAGTGGTCAAAGTAATGTCCAAACCGCGCAGCGTATCGATTTTATCGTAATCAATTTCTGGGAAAATGATTTGCTCTTTAACACCCATGCTGTAGTTACCACGTCCGTCGAAAGACTTGGCATTCAGACCGCGGAAGTCGCGGACCCGAGGCAGGGAGATCGAAAGCAAACGATCCAAGAATTCATACATAATATCGTTACGCAGTGTAACTTTAACCCCAATCGGCCAATCTTCACGGATTTTAAAACCCGCGATTGATTTACGCGCATAGGTCACCACAGGCTTTTGGCCAGTGATTTTTTCCAGGTCTGCAACGGCGTGCTCGATAACTTTCTTATCGGTTACGGCTTCGCCCAAACCCATGTTGAGTGTAATCTTAGTTACACGCGGAACTTCCATAACGTTCGCGAGCTGAAGTTCTTCCTTCAGCTTTTGCGTCAGTTCGTTCCGATATATATCTTTCAGTCGTGCCATGGTGATCTACCTAGCAGCCTCAAGCTTCAACTGGTTTATTAGTTGACTTGAAGACACGAATTTTCTTGCCATCTTCAATTTTAAAACCAACGCGATCTGCTTTATTGGTTTCAGCATTAAAAATAGCCACGTTAGAAGCATTTAACGGCGCTTCTTTCTCAACGATACCGCCCTGAACTCCGGACATCGGATTAGGCTTGGTATGGCGCTTTACCATATTGATACCGGTTACAACCAGACGGTTGTCGGCCAATACTTTCTGCACCTTACCACGCTTGCCTTTATCCTTGCCGGCGATGACGATGATCTCGTCGTTACGACGAATCTTTTGCATGACGGCTACTCCTTAAAGTACTTCAGGTGCAAGTGAGACGATCTTCATAAACTTATCGTTACGAAGTTCGCGGGTCACTGGACCAAAAATACGAGTTCCGATCGGCTCTTGCTTGTTGTTCAAAAGAACAGCCGCATTGCCATCGAAGCGAATGATTGAACCGTCTGGACGACGCACACCAAAACGTGTACGTACGACCACTGCGGTCATTACTTGGCCTTTTTTAACTTTGCCGCGCGGAATCGCTTCCTTAACTGTGACTTTAATAATGTCACCGATACCGGCATAGCGGCGGTGTGAACCGCCAAGGACCTTGATGCACATTACTCGACGAGCACCGCTGTTATCAGCAACATCGAGCATAGATTGAGTCTGAATCATATAATTTCTCCGACCCTAGGCCCTTAGACCACTTCCACACGCTCAACGACTTCAACCAGCGCCCAAGACTTAGTCTTAGCTAGCGGACGGGTTTCACTGATAGTGACCTTGTCGCCAGTACGGCATTGATTGGTTTCGTCATGCGCATGCAGTTTAGTCGAACGCTTAACATATTTACCGTAAATCGGGTGCTTAACGCGACGCTCGATTAAAACGGTGATTGTCTTGTCCATTTTATCGCTAACTACGATACCAGTTAACGTACGGACGGTTTTCTGAGCTTCAGCCATGATTAATTACCTGCCTTCTGCTGCTTAAGCACAGTCTTAACGCGCGCAATATCACGCTTCACTTGCGACAGCAGGTGAGACTGCGTCAATTGGCCAGTTGCTTTTTGCATACGCAAATTAAACTGATCACGAAGCAGATCAAGCAATTGCTCGTTCAGCTGCTCTACTGATTTTTCACGAAGTTCGGTAGCTTTCATTACATCACCGTCCGCTTAACAAAGGATGTTGCAACCGGTAATTTTGCTGCTGCCAAGGCAAATGCCTCGCGCGCTAACTCTTCCGAAACACCCTCAATTTCGTACAGAACCTTACCTGGTTGAATCAGGCAAACCCAGTACTCAACAGAACCTTTACCTTTACCCATACGAACTTCGAGTGGCTTTTTGGTAATTGGCTTGTCTGGGAACACACGAATCCAGATTTTACCACCACGCTTTACGTGGCGGGTCAACGCGCGACGCGCTGACTCAATCTGACGTGCGGTGAGTCGACCACGGCCAACAGCTTTTAAGCCGTATTCGCCGAAGCTGACTTTACTACCGCGCTGAGCCAAGCCACGGTTGTGGCCTGTCATCATTTTGCGGAACTTCGTACGCTTTGGTTGTAACATTCTGCGTACTCCTTAACGTGCAGCTTTTCTACGAGGCGCTGGTGCCGTTGGTTTTAGCTCTTCATGCTGGCCACCGATGACCTCGCCTTTGAAGATCCAAACCTTGACGCCAATCACACCGTAAGTGGTGTGTGCTTCGTAGGTGGCATAATCGATATCAGCGCGCAGTGTGTGCAATGGCACACGACCTTCACGATACCATTCGGAACGTGCGATTTCAGCACCACCAAGACGACCGCCAACTTGGATTTTGATGCCCTTGGCACCAAGACGCATAGCATTCTGTACCGCACGCTTCATAGCGCGACGGAACATCACACGACGCTCCAGCTGCTGAGCAACGCTCTGTGCTACCAACAAACCGTCAAGTTCCGGCTTGCGGATCTCTTCGATATTGATGTGCACAGGCACACCCATCTTTTTGGTCAGGTCCTGACGTAATTTCTCAACATCCTCACCTTTCTTCCCAATAACAATACCAGGACGAGCGGTGTGAATGGTGATACGTGCTGTTTGAGCCGGACGAGCAATGTCGATACGGCTAACGGACGCGTTTTTTAATTTGTCTAAAAGATACGCACGTACTTCTAAGTCAGCATTCAGATAGTTCGCATAGTTCTTGCGATCTGCATACCAAACAGACGTGTGTTCTTTGACGATTCCCAGGCGTATGCCAATGGGATGTACTTTCTGACCCATCTGAAAACTCCGTTACTTGTCGGCAACCTTGACAGTGATATGGCAAGACCGCTTGACGATGCGATCAGCTCGGCCTTTGGCACGAGGCATGATGCGCTTTAGCGAACGACCTTCGTTAACAAAGACAGTTGAGACTGTTAGATCATCAACATCCGCGCCTTCATTATGTTCAGCGTTAGCAATCGCAGACTCCAACACTTTCTTAATAATTTCTGCAGCTTTTTTGCTACTGAAAGTTAAAAGATTTAGCGCTTCACCCACTTTCTTCCCGCGAATTTGGTCAGCGACCAAGCGAGCTTTCTGGGCAGAAATGCGAGCGCCCAACAGCTTAGCGGCAACTTCCATCATTAATACCCCTTAACGCTTGGCTTTCTTGTCTGCTACGTGACCACGATAGGTACGAGTAGCAGAGAATTCGCCTAGTTTATGGCCGACCATATCTTCGCTCACTAGAACTGGGACATGTTGACGACCGTTATGTACAGCAATGGTTAAACCAACCATTTGCGGAAGAATCATTGAACGACGCGACCAAGTTTTCACTGGCTTGCGATCGTTCTTTTCCACCGCTACTTCAATCTTCTTCAGTAGGTGAAGATCGATGAAAGGACCTTTTTTAAGAGAACGTGACACTTGCGTATCCCTCTAATTATTTGCGGCGATGAACGATCATGTTATCGGTGCGTTTGTTCGAACGAGTTTTCGCGCCTTTAGTTGGCTTGCCCCACGGTGTAACCGGGTGACGACCACTAGAAGTACGACCCTCACCACCACCATGCGGGTGGTCTACCGGGTTCATACAAGCACCACGAACGGTAGGACGAATACCGGCCCAACGTGAAGCACCTGCTTTACCCAGTGAGCGCAAGAAATGCTCATGATTCGAGACTTCGCCCAGTGTTGCGCGGCACTCAGAGAGCACTTTACGCATTTCACCTGAACGTAGACGCAAAGTCACGTACACGCCTTCACGCGCAACTAACTGCGCTGAAGTACCAGCAGAACGTGCAATTTGTGCACCTTTACCTGGTTTCAACTCAACACCGTGAATTGTAGAACCTAGTGGAATGTTGCGCAAAGGTAAGCTATTACCTGCTTTAATCGGCGCATGCGCACCCGACATCAGCTGCTCACCAGCACTCACACCCTTAGGTGCTAAAATATAACGACGCTCACCATCAGCATATTTCAATAATGCGATGTGCGCAGTACGGTTCGGATCATACTCAATACGCTCTACTGTCGCTGGAATGCCATCTTTGTTACGACGGAAATCCACCAAACGGTAATGCTGCTTATGTCCACCACCGATGTGACGCGTGGTAATACGACCATTATTATTACGACCACCAGTCTTCGATTTTTTCTCGAGCAGTGGTGCGTAAGGAGCGCCTTTATGAAGCTCCTTGTTGACTACGCGGACGACGAAACGACGGCCAGGCGAAGTCGGTTTGCATTTAACAATTGCCATGATGCACCCCTATCTTACTCAGCACTGCTGGTGAAATCGATATCCTGGCCTGGCTGAAGAGCGATATACGCTTTCTTCCAGTCGTTGCGACGACCTAGACCACGTGCAGTACGCTTAGTTTTACCCTTAGCTTTAAGAGTATTAACGTTAGCAACTTTTACGTCGAATAAGGTTTCAACGGCCTTTTTGACTTCCAGTTTAGTTGCGTCGATTGCAACTTTAAAAACAAACTGGCTTTTACCATCTGCCAGCATAGTAGCCTTTTCAGAGACGTGCGGGCCAAGTAGCACTTTAAATACGCGTTCCTGGTTCATCCCAGCATCTCCTCAAATTTCTTAACTGCAGACACAGTCATTAAGACTTTGTCATAAGCAATCA